>Ga0065711_1012613_pt1 | contig 13554 bp, 13 predicted proteins | sample Hoacrofraction12_FD_59098 | JGI IMG/M metagenome (GOLD analysis project Ga0065711, IMG submission 59098) | Hoatzin crop microbial communities from Cojedes, Venezuela - Epithelial fraction 12 v2 (version 2) | ecosystem: Host-associated > Birds > Digestive system > Esophagus > Crop | place...
CCAGGGCTCCGTCACCCTCAGAGGGAAGAAGTTCTTCCTCATGTTCAGCTGGAGCTTCCTCTGCTTCAGTTTGTGCCCATTGCCCCTTGTCCTGTCACTGGGCACCACTGAAAAGAGTTTGGCCCCATCATCTTGACATCCACCCTGCAGATATTTATAAACATTTATTAGGTCCCCAATAAAAGAAAAGACCAACAGACACATCTCCAGTTTACCACAGAAGCAAAGAAGAAGAAACTGATGACGGCACATCCCTTTATTAGCAGAGATGTGTTTGGTATAATTTCCAGATAATCCTAGGAAATAAAAGCATCTAGAAAAGAGCTAATCCCCTCCCCCTCTATTTTCCCTGTGCCACTCCTCATACAGTCCCAGACAACCTGTCTTGGGGAAAATTTCCTCCTAACCTTAAGTTTGGGGTCGGTTTAACCTTTACAACATGAGAAAGCACACCAAACACAATACAAAGGATGAAACAAAAAGGGGGAGATAGAATTAGCATCCAAGGTATATAAAAGCAGAAACTATGAAGTCCTTGAATTTTTAATACACTTGTAATGTCAAGCTGGTGCCATATGACTGAAGATTAGCAAATTAATCACTTTGTATTTAAGGAAGGCTTAAAGAAAATGGGAGTTTGACACCTGTGAATTTCTTGGTCTGTCAGATAGAATGTCAGCTTTGAGAATTTATTTTTGGGAAAGAGTAATGGCAGACAGGAAGGTAAATGCTACATACCAAAGCCAGTGGAGAGTAGATTAATTAAATGTCTGTCTTTGTTAAAATAACTGGTTTTCTTGCCAAGGGACATGCAGAAGGTAATTCTAGACTTCAGCAAAGCGTTTGACATGAGAAATTGTTAGTTGAGAGTGGAAGAGAGAGAAATTAGCAAAGGAATCATAAGTGGGGGAGAGAATTGGCTGATGCAGACATTGGTGCCTACATACTCCGCTGAAATGGGATGCTGGGCCTAAGGGAGTTTATGAGCAGAGTTTTCTGAGCCTAGTCTTTCGATTAATGCTTGCAGTAATGACCTGGACACAAAAGGGAGGAACACGCGAACAAAATGTGCTGAAGCTGCACGGGGATGGTGTTGTCATTACAAATGACCAACATAACATGCAGTAAGAATAAGAAAAACTAGATTATTTGACTAATACAGACAGCAAGAACTGTAGTAGTAGTTTTTGGAGACTAACAGTAGGACTTTCCTAAGCTGAGAATGCTTTAGTGGGTAACACGAGAGGTGGCATCCCCTTCTTTGGGTATCTAGATTAGCTATGAATTACCAGCGTGAAAGCAAAAGCAATACCAGATGTATGAGGTGCAGGATTTCCAGCAGAGAACAGGGAAGCGTGGCACAGAAGTAAGGTGGAAATGGAAAAGATAGTGCAGAATGGGTAGAAATGCATGAAATGGATAGGAGTTTGGACAGAACGAATTGCTGGGGACTCCTGGTGTTTGCCTACATGGGCAGAGTTTTACTCAGCCTTGCTATTACAAGCCAGCTGATGTTGCGATGTTGTTTCTATACAACAGCTTCCATTTCCTATTTTCTCTGAGCTGGCTCTGGTCTTTGAAGACACAATGAACATTGTTGCTGCAGTGGTTGAGTGGGAGGGAAGAGTGGTGAAGGAGGTAGGGGTTGCAAATGGGAATGCGTGCTGGACAGCATGGAAGGTGAGGAGCGGACAAGTGCAGGAACAGCCCAGTGAGCAGAGATAAAAGAAGGATGGATAAACAGGTAGTAAACAAGTGCGTGTGCTGAGAGGGAGGGAGGAATGGACAATGTGAGAAGGATAACCAGAAGATAGGAAAGGCAGAAGCAGGTGGATCTGTATCTATATTGTTATTGGTATTGATAGAAGTGTCTAACTACCTATGTCAATGTAGATGTCTGGATATCTGTGTCGATGCAGATGCGGATGAATATCGATACATATATATCCACTTTCTCTGTATATGTAAATATGTATGCTGTGTATGGTATTATAGGAGATCAATATAAATCATGGTGTATATACACACACGTGCATATATCTATAGATGGTTGGGCACAAGAGTTGCTCACCTGCTGTAGAACGCAGGAATCACCTGTCTGAAATTGCTGCCCATTCTAAGTATGATCTGGGCAGCTGTAGTGACGTCTCAGGGCCTCTCCCGTGGTATTTCCCTTGTGGACCGAGCCTTGGCACCACAGTGCGGGAGCCTGGCTGGCGTCCTCTGCGGGAGGAGGTGCTGATGAAGGCTGTTCCCCCCCCCTACAGCTGCGTGGTGGACGAGATGGACTTCTCAGGCATGGAGCTGGACGAAGCCCTGCGGAAATTCCAAGCCCACATCCGCGTGCAGGGGGAGGCGCAGAAGGTCGAGCGGCTAATTGAGGCTTTCAGGTAAGAGAATGAGCCCTGCAGCCCCACTGCTGCAACCAGGCGAACGCAGAGAGCTCACCCAAGGCAGAAAACATGCAGCAGCCATGGAGCGAATGGCCAGGGACCTCCCTTCCAAAGAAGGTGATCACGGAGGGACTCCTGAAGCATGGAGTGCTCTGTGCTACTTCTGCGGCACAGCCGTGTCCTTGTCAGATGTTCAGTGGCATCAAGGGCACAAAGGGCTGGAGTGAGGCCAGTCCTGCCATGTCAGCCAGCAAGGGACTCCCTGTTGATTGGTGACGCATGGGAAGAGCAGCAGTGGGGCTTGCAGGGCTGCTGGGTTGCTCCATCGGTGCATCCAGAGGAGTGCTTTGCCCTTAGGAAGGCAGGCTGGAGTAGTCTCCTCCTATATTACCCTGACACAGTGACACCAGCCTGAGTAGTCCTCTCTAGTCTCACTTGCTCTTTTGATTCCTGAGAACAGGAAGGCTGAAGGCTCAGTGGTCTACTTTCAGCCGTTGGTGGGTAAATTTGCCTTCAGAGAGCAGTCAGTTCCTTCTGATTTGTGTGAGGGGTGGAGTGAAAAGAGGAATGTGACCCACTTGTGATGGAGACATTGCCACCCTGGAGCAGAAGACTCCCGTGTTCCATGTTAAGTGTGTGCATCCCTCCTGCTGCAGCCAGAGGTACTGCATGTGTAACCCGGACGTCGTCCAGCAGTTTCACAACCCGGACACCATCTTCATCTTGGCCTTTGCAATCATCCTCCTCAATACGGACATGTACAGCCCCAACATCAAGCCTGACAGGAAGATGATGCTGGAGGACTTCATTCGCAATCTGAGAGGTGAGGGTCCTGCTTTCATTTGTTTGCCCTCTTGCTGCTCTGAATTCTGCCTAGGTGAAGGCAGCAAAAGCCTGGCGAAGCTGCCTTTCTCCAGGGCTGCAGCTGTTCCCTGTAAGCCAGACATGGAGGGTTCCTTGAGGTGTCCTCTAGGACCCTGGGGAAGGGGAAAATCTAAGCTTTGTCTTCTGCTGAAAGCTGTCCAGCCCTCTCAGAAACTAATCATTTTCCTTGAGAGATGGTTTAATCTTTTAATAGATCTCACAGCTTGGAAGCAGTCCATTGTATTACATTTTCCTATTGTTCAGCTCCATCCTTCTTAGACACTGCTGGATTGCGCTAAACAAGCCCTTCCCCTGCTTGCTGCTTTGAATATATGAACACATTCTCCTTCTATTCAGGCTAAATCTTCCCCTTCTTAATTGCTTGCAATTACTTATAGTAACTGTAGGCCTGACAGAGTTCATGCATACATTACCTCTTCGCAATTTCTGATACATCAGTTCCCCAAATCAATTTTCTTCTGGTTTTCAAGGTCGGTTCTTCCCATCTCGGTAATAGGTTGCTAAAAGCACTTTTTCAGATGTGGTCACAACATACTCGTGTGTAGAGCCACTGCCTCCTCCTTGTTTTCAGTTCTGCTAATGCAGCTTAGTATTGTTTGGCCTTTTGGACATCATGTCTAGACAAATTCTTGTCCANCTTCCCAGCCANGTTCACTCCTAGGTCGTCCTGGGTCAGCCACCTTTCAAGTGTCTCTTATTGCACAGCTGCAATTCGGATGAAGCTCCCGCAAAGTTTTTCCACTGTAAATCTCTGTCTAGATTTTGGACTTCTGTGGGTTCCTTTGACTTGTTTCTTTGTCCTGACTGCTGTTCAGAAAGTGTCGTCTCAGCCTCCCACACCTTCTCCAATTTGTTGTCCACTTCAGACTGGTACAATGTGACACTGGGGCCCTCTTTCAAGTTATTTCCCGAGACACTGAATGGGGCTGATACCTGCCATCATCCCCTTTGATATTACAGCTGATAGCACTAACTCAAAAGGTTTTTTGATNTTAACTTAGAGTTGCTTGGATATCTGCCAGTTCACATCACAATGAATTCAGCCGGCATGAGGATCACTCACCTCCAGTGAGTAACCCACCACAACTCACTAGAGCAAGTGAGTGTCACCCCATTGAAGACAAGGGGAGACAATTCATCCCAGACTTATCTGCAGGCCAGTGCCCAGGTCAGTAGCTTCACCAGCCTGTGTTTGAAAAAAGACAGAGTATTCAGGCTACATTTGCAAGGACATGGATGAGGGAGCCAGGAGATGACAGTGCCTCTCCGTTCCTCAGCAGTTCCTCGCCTGCATCACTCAGCATAGTACATCTCAGACAAGGGAGCTGGAGGGAAAGCAAAGAAAATCAATATAAAATGACTGAAAGAATTCAGTTCAGATGAAAGACTGGCAGTTTAATTTGTGGTGTTTAACTCAGGGAAGGGTGAAGGAAAACTTTTCTGCCAGGCTCTGAAAGGGTCAGACAGCAAAATTTGGAGACTTATCTAAGGAGTTGTAAAAGAGGAAAGGGACAGGGCGGAGAAAGAGATATCACAGACAGAGTAACAGGAAAGTATTACTCCTAGGAGTCATCACAGAAGGAAAACGGTGGAGGCCACCAAGCAAACAGGAGAGCTGACACTTGCATTGGCAGGAGGAGCAGCTGGATCCCGTCACAGATCTCCTCCACATCTAGCACTTCTGATGATATGAGATCAGTGCAGGGGTTGCTGCTGAGTGGCCCGAGATATATGAATGTGAAATTGTGGCTGTAAAACCTTAGGGAACACATGGAAAGGAGCCACCATGCAGAGCAATGGAATAATAAAATCTTCTGCATTGACCTTAGAGATGTCAGTCTCTCCTGCTGTTGCATTAGGTGTGTTAGAGCAAGAAAGAAGACAGCCTGCAGCAAAGTATTGCTCTTTCCCTTCGGCCTTCCTAGCACTGCAGAGTGCAGTAGTTGCCTGTCAGCGACGACCGCTTCTTCCCTTTCCTTTTCCCCCTGCCTAGCCTGCCCAGCATTTTCTGTGTTTTGCAGGGGTGGACGACGGTGCTGACATCCCACGGGAGCTGGTGGTGGGGATCTATGAAAGGATCCAGCAGAAAGAGCTAAAATCCAATGAGGACCATGTGACTTATGTCACCAAAGTGGAGAAGTCCATAGTTGGAATGAAAACAGTGAGCACCCATAACCCCACTGGCACCCACTCACCCCTTTCACCCTCACCTCCCTCACTGCCCTCTTTTCTGCCTTTTTTCTCTATGCCCCTACTCCTCTTCTGTTATATTTTCCTTGCTTGTGTTGATCAATTCACTGCTTTTTCTCCAAACATGTTCTTTCCCTGCTATGTCATTCTTTTCTAATCCTGGGGGGTCTCCTTGGCCAGAGCTTACAGTACCTGGTGTGGTAATTGTTTGCTGGAGAATCTCTTTGCAGGTCCTGCCTGCCAGTGCTCCAGGGACAGCTCTGCAATGTTGCAGGCTTTCAGACCTTGTGAGGGTGTAGGAAGCNAAAGGCAAAGTGATAGAAAACAAGTTCACTCACCTGTCTCTAATGAGTTCCCTGAGGATTGCTGGGGTTAAGAGACCCAGAAATGCAGAGACATCTTCTTTAGCAATAAACAATCCGTAATGCAAGACCGTATATACTGTTTATTCAAAATGAGCAGAATAATTTATCGAAGTCCAGGAAACCTGCAGATGTCCAGTGGGGTGAGAGGATGAGCAGTTGCCATTTGGTTGGAAGCCAGAGGCATATGGAGATAGGATGTGTGAGGGAGAGGGTTGCCTGTCCCACTCTTCTGAGTTACTCAGATGACAAAGGCGTAGCTCTCTCTGCTGTTGCACTAGGAGGAAAAGTGATGGTGAGGAGTGGTGGTGAGGAGACAATTTGAGTAGGCAGAGTGGGCAGAATTGGCTTGTGCTACTGTCACTGTGCAGGCTGAGGTGGGGGAGACCCACAACTGCAGCTCCCTCAGCCTCTGGATGCTCTTGTGGGTCTTCTGCAGGTTCTGTCTGTGCCCCATCGCCGGCTGGTCTGCTGCAGCCGCTTGTACGAAGTGACTGATGTGAACAAAGTGCAGAAGCAGGCAGCTCACCAGAGGGAGGTTTTTCTCTTCAATGACCTGCTGGTGGTGAGTATGCTCTGGCAATTAGGCACTGCAGTGACAAAACTTGCCCTGATTTCTATACAGAAATCTAAAACAAGTCCACAACATCCATTTCCCCCCTCCCCTAAGGACAGACCATCTCCTGATCCATCAACATTGTAAGACACAGCTCTGGATCCTTCACTGTTAAAAACCTGCCAAATCTAAAACTCCTCTAACCCTTGAAAAAGCAAAGTGCCACATCCCACAGCCATCCAAGCAATGTCATTGCTCTCTCTCATGCCTTTGCCAGCAGGGAGGTTCGTTTCATGAAAAGGAGGTTCACTTCTTTGTCTGTTGGTACTATAGTAGACAGAGCCCTCCCATGCACTTTAAATCTTTCCTGCCAGACACTTTAAAACCACTGCCTTCTAACACTGCAAAGGCTGTAGGAAAGTAGGTACTACTTACTGGAGCCCCAAACGTGTATAGCGTTTTTAAAAGCAGCCTGGCTCAGCAACCTTGCAGCTGAGTTCAGACAGGTACAAGGGAGGGCAGAGGTACACTGAGACTGGGAGGAGGCCAAACAAGGTGGAAGCTCTGCTGAATTTAATGGCGAAATGAAACTGTGGCTGTTGCAAATGTAAGGCTAAAACCAAACCCTTTTGTAGGAACAGAGGACAAGAGAGCTTTCCCCACCTATTCCTCCGCACCAATTTGTACAGTTTGAACCTGGGAGAGGGTCTGCTCCTTGCCATCCCTCTACTCCGTGGGATAAATCAAATCCGTAAGAACTAGTGCTGAGGGAGCGAAGGCAGTGCAGCATTCACATATGCTTTTGTTCCCAGCTCTGAGGTATTTCTAACAGGCTTGCCTTTGCCTTTTGATCTGGCCCTCAGTGAAGAAAATTATCCTTGCAAAATCAGAAATGTGGACATCAAAAAGCCAGCACTCTGGGGAGACAGAGAGCTGAGTGGGCTCCAGGACTGTGTATACAGAATTTCAGAAGTGTTGTTTAAAGTGCAGCACGTCAGGCAGCTTTCCAGGCAAAGAGCCTGTCAGTCACCAAGTGTTACTCCCGTGTACAATTAACAGAGCTTGCAAAAAGGTTTTTGCTTTGAGCAGTTTGCGTTGTTCTTGCCTCACTGTTCCCCAGCACCCTGCCCAGTGATTCCTCTCTCCCTCCAACAGATCCTCAAGCTTTGCCCCAAGAAGAAAAGCTCCTCAACGTACACATTTTGCAAGTCAGTTGGCCTGCTGGGAATGCAGTTCCATCTCTTTGAGAATGAATGTAAGTGCATTGCTCCTGGGTTGCCTGGAGGGGTTTGGCAGGGAAAAGGAGAAGGAGGGAGGGGGCTCTGTCACCAGTGTGAGTTTGCATCAGAAAAGAGATTCCATCAGGGTTAAAAGTGGAGGGGAGGAAACTGAGGCTTGGTGCTGAGGAGATCACTGTCCAGGTACAGCCCGCTGAGAAGAGGCTCCTGGTACCTCTCACTGTGTCTGAGCACCTGCAGAAGGGCTGAACTTAAACTTGTTGATGGATCTGGCTTCTAATGGTGGCAAGGAGAGTCCTAACGTGGAAGAATGAGAAAATCAATCCCCAGACACATCTCATTGAGCTCTCAGGAGCCAAGTGTAGGTGGAGAACCTCGTTGACAAAACTGCTTCTGCCAGGTTTAGCCCCTCTCCTCTCCTGCCTAGAGTCACAACACCCACCTTAGCCTTTGATACTGATAAAGGCTCAGGTGCTGCTGCTGCCTCCCCGCACTGTGCCGTGCTGTGCTGAAAGCTTCCTAAGGGAGAAGCAGAGCCCTTGGAACGGCACCCACCAAAGTATGGCGAGAGGCCAGCCCTAGTCAGCCTGACCTTGATGGTCTGGGAACAGAGCCATGATGTGTCTTGACTGAGGCTGGTTGTGCAGTGGAGGAGTTCCAGCAACAGGCAGGCTTCCTGCTGGCACAGGCAGAGGGGCTGCACAGCAGTCCCAGGCAAGCGTGGCTGATGCCCACTGGGGTTTTTGTGACCACCTGCAGAACGTGCTGCGAGGAAGGAAGACTGTAGCAGCACTGTGGCTATACGAAGTTTTTTACCCTATTGGCAGCACGAGTCACTCTTTCAACAGCCTACCCTCAGCAGCGTGCAGAGGCTTTCACCTCCCTGTGTGTACAAAAGAGTCATTCGTAAATGAGCATCCCCAGGAGGCACCGTCAGAGCTGGGATCGGCTTGCAGGGGTATTGTGACTACCCTGGGAGTGCCCACGGATCTTCTGGTATAGGCATCGTGTTGTGTAACCCCTGAAGAGACAGAAAAGCAGATATCCCAAAGAGCTTGTAGTCGGAACAGAGGAGACAGACACAGGGTGGGAAGAGGGGCGTGGGATGCAAACGGGGCGAGCTGAGGGCTGGAAGCAAATAGCAGGCTGGTCCTTTGACTTGTTTGGTAAAGGCTGAGAAAGGAAGAGGGTGGGGAAGGCAGGGAGGTGCAAGAGCAGTGGAGGAGAAGAAAATGCAGGACAGGGGAAGAGAGAAATTAAATGTAAAAAAAGGTGAGAGAGAAGGAGAAAAGGGTTTGAAACCACTGGCCACTGAGCAAAAGGTAGAGAAAGTCCAGTCACAAGCGTAGCAAGTTCTCTGCACACTCTCGTTCTCCTGCTTCTGTTGGCTGAATCTCCAGCCACCATCTTCCTGCACCCAGCCTGATCTTTCAAACACAAGGACTTTTGCTGTGATCTTTTCACTCTCTGGGCATGTCCTTGCATTCACATTCCCATGTGTTTTGCCTGTTGGGGAGTAGTAAGTGGAGACCTACAAACCCACATCTTTACCAATCTTTCTGCACAGCACGAGGAGCTCCACAGCCATGCTGTGCCAACACTCCTGCCATGTTCTGGGGAAAAGTTCTGCCACTGTGGATGTTACTGGCTGTTCTGGTTTTGACTGCAGGAGCCAACCTCTCCTGCTGTATCTCCAACAGAAGAAAAAGTATCGTTGGCCTCTTACATATACTGTTTACTCCTCTGCAGATTCAGAAGGGCTTTACAGTCCTACCTCTGTGCTCAGGTTCCCAGAACTGATGTTGCACTACGTGTAACTAAGAGCTAGAGTTTCCTGATTTTGCCAGTGCTGTGGTGTTGGTGGCACTTGCCTTGCTGCTGCAGCTTGGCCATTCTGTTCCCTTGGAGGGCTGGAATGCTGCAGGTTGCTTCCCACAGTCTGCAGTGTGACAAGCTCTATGTGTGCCATTCATAGAATCATAGAATGGTAAAGGGTGCAAGGGACCTCGAAGATCATCTGGTTCCAACCCCCCTGCCATGATTCCTTTGGAATCATGTTGGAAACTCTCTGTCCTGCAGAGGTACCAAATCAGCCAACTACCCCAGCAAGGATGCCTAACTCCTCTGTATTTTCTTAACTCATCTTCTTTACAGATTACCCCCATGGCATCACACTGGTGACTCCAGTTTCGGGCTCAGAGAAGAAACAGGTACTACACTTCTGTGCTCTTGGTGCTGAGGAAATGCAGAAGTTTGTGGAAGATCTGAAAGAGTCAATAGCAGAAGTGACAGAGCTGGAGCAGATACGAATTGAATGTAAGGGCCTCTAATACAATTTACGCTGCAATGCCATCACACTGCATGTGTCTACAAAGGAGAAAGGGTAAAGGAAACGGGTTCTTCAGGAACAGGAGGAAAGAGGATGAGTAGCACAAGTCTGCACAGGATTGTTCTCGTGCTCACCAATAGGGTGAAAAAGCAATCAGGCTCTGTGACCACCCATCAGCAGGAGAAAGGAAAGAACTTCACTACTTATGATGCTTATAAAACAGGGTGTGTGATACAGTGGCCTGGAATCATGAAGCTTAGACTGTCAGACCCAGAAGACTCTTCTCCAGCCCAGCCCATACTCCCTTGACTATGCAGATGTGATCTGTAGATAGCTGGGAAGTGCAAGACAGGTCTGGTAGCCTTCATAGAGTTGTCCTTCACTCCAGGAATGTCTAGGGGACAAGCAGTCTGTACTGTGTCCCTCTGTGACCTGTCTTACACAGATTAGATGTCCATGTATATAAGTTGCTCCACACCTAAAGTCCTCTCCAGTTTCTGTTTTTTTCTTTGCTGTTCCTTTCTCCCTTCCTTCTTGACACTCTCTTGTCATTTTCTTGCATTAATTCTCCTTGCTGACTTCCCATATTGCTCCTCCAGCATGCTGGTATCCTTCCCTCCAGCCCTCTCCTCATTCACTTCTGTATGTCTGTCTTGCAGGGGAGCTGGAGAAACAGCAAGGGGCAAAGACTCTCTCATTAAGGACCAACGGAGCCCAGATGGAACTGCAGTCTAAGCAAGGCTCTCCAACAGGTAAGAGGACACCCAGCTTCTCTTGGTCAAGCAGTGCTGCCTTTGCAAATGTGTTCTCACTGATTCCTGTGAGAATAACTACCAAAAAGAAATGTTCAGTTTTGTATCCTTTAGCCTTGGGCACATAGTGGGAAGATGAGAACACATGCGTTCTTCAGATACCTTAGAAAAGCCATTAAAGTCTCGTTACCCAGCCTGTAGCTGCGCCAGCTAGCAGAGAGGCGTTACCGATGGAGCCTAGGTGACTGCTGGGGAACCTGGCATGCCTTCTCTTCCCTGAACTGATGCAACACAGCACCATCACCTTCCTCCTCTTCACCAACACTTTGGGCCAGCCTCTTTGCATCCAAGGCTTTCTGTCCATTCACGTCTTGGCTTGTATGCCAGCAAAAATCAGGTGCAGAGGGGAGTGGCTACCAACTCACTGGTGGTACTGACACTCACCAGCACTGAGATCAGCAACTCAGGATAGGACTGGGGTCCCCCCAGGCCCCCTAAAGGAGCTTCACCCTACACCACTAAGCAGCTGTCAGATTGCAGGAGGGTCTGTATTTGTTCTTGCAGTCGACAGTCTTGCTTGGGCCTGCATCTCTCCCTTTAGCTTTCTAGTCCACAGTTTGAGGGCCAGCTCTTGACTAGAGGTACAGACCTCGTGAGTGACGTCTTTTGTTTTATCCCAAAGGCAGGAAGGATTTGGGGGAGAAGGTCTCGGACAGCACAGTGGAGGTAAGTAGAGTGCAGAGCAGCTGAGGTAAGTAATTCTCTCTCACTTCAGCTCTTCTCACATTCTCTGTTGTTTCTTTTCTCAGGTTTTAATCAATGCCTCCCCAGCCAGACTGACAATTTTACCAATTTCCAGAGATACAATTAAAAGTTACTGCTAGGACGGGTAATACAACTTTCAAATCCAAACTAAACTTCAAAGCATTTTCAATCCGTTTTTATAACTGTAACATCCCTCATAGACCAAGCTCCCAAACGCTGTAGACTAACCCACCCCACTGCTTATGGGGAGACTGAGAACCCACTAAAGACTTCCCTGACATGCTAACTCCATGCAGCATCACATGCAAATTTCCCCCAGCCCAGCTTTCCTGCACAATCTCTGCAGCTCTGTCTCTCCATTCCCCCTTGAAGGGGGTTAAGCATGGCCTTTGTATACCAGAGACTTTCCCTAGGGCTTCACCTTCCTAGGCAGGGAGCTTGGCTGACCTGTGTACATCTGTCTTTGCAGGGATGTCAACATCCAGTGGGTTGCCTGTTTCCTCACAGACACCCAGTCTCCCACTGCCTGTGAGGAAACAGGGAAACGCGATCTTCACACTGAAGAGCTTATCTGCTAATTCCTGCTCTCTCCCTGTCTGGAATATCTCCATTGTCCTGAATTTGCCCTTTTCCAGGGTAGTTCTTTCCCCTCTTGTCATAGTGTATCTACTTGAAGAGTTCCGCTTCTCCGTGGGGAGCGGGTGCTGCTTCTTTTCCCTGAAGAGCACCCCATTTCCCTGCAGACACCCCCATCCTGGGGAAAGTACCTCTCCCAGCCAGTTTCCTATTCCTATTGGGAAGAGCGTTTCCTTGTGGAGAATGGCTTCCATGTATCCGAACGTCATTAACACTTCATGGCCCAGCAACCAGTTTTTTGCTATGGGATGTTCCACTGCCTCAGCAAATACGTCCTGCTGTGCAGTGAGCCTGAGAAACCTGCATGCTTGAGTAGGGACAGACAGCTCATCCTTGTTCCAGCGTGGTGGGAAGCCTGGTCACTCCAGAGCTTCTCCTTCCCGGTTTGCTGGTGCTGCTGCTCAACGTGCCAGACCATCAGGGCCCCCCCACTGTCATGCCTGCCCATCTGTACCCCTGCCTAGCTGAAGTGCCATGCCAACCTGCAGGCACTTGTTTCCTACCCAGGGTTTGTCAATTGAGCGACATTCTGTTTTGAGCCCGTAACTTTGCTCTGGTTTGGGGTCTCCATCAGCCCCTAGGCTTGCCAGGAGGAACTATAACATCATCCACCATTCAGGAAGCACCATTTTCCTGCTGTGCTTCCCCTCCTAGGGATCTCCAGTCCAGGCAGGTCCTCCTTTTCAAACTGGACTCAGTGAGCTCCCTTATGTGACTCCATTATCAGCACCTCTCTGTGGGGACCCTGATGACCTCCTGCTTCCCTTCCCTCTTTCAGCTGCTCGAGTAATACCTTGCCAGCAGAGGAGCATTTCCATTTCTTTGAGATTATCTAATCTGCTGCCATTTCATCATGAATTTCTTTTATCATTGTATGAGCCAGACGGGCATTTTTTCTTTCTTTTTCTCTTTTTTCTTTTTTTGAAAATCATTTCCTTTCGCTGACAAACCATCAAATGGATCAGAGGGAGCTGATGAGTATGTCAGATTTCTGCTTTTTCCTTTGTAAACAGATTAGCCAGTCATGTGGTGTACCTTCCTACTCAGAAAGGCAGGGAGCTGGGAAAGGCTCGAGTCTCTCTGTCTCTCTCTATCTCAGATTCAGCTACCGTCATTTTGCTGAACCGTCCAACCTCCATTATCTGAGACCTCGCTGTCTGGTTCCCCTCTCCTTTTTGCTGGTGGGGACAAAGGCATGACCTCCGAGGTCTGTTCGTTGCCGTGAGAATTCGCAGATGCCTCCGCTTACGGAGCTGACTCGCGTTCCCTGTGCTGTCTGGATAATCAAAAGTCGCACTCACTGCCTTTGGGAACGCCGGCCCTGCCGCCTTTGACGTGATGGAAAGGACAGGGGCACTTAGGCCTAGATGGGGACCATGGGACTACTGGGGGCGGGGGACTGTGCAGCCGGGGGTTGTTCCTGTTCTGGTTTTTTTTTGGGGGGGGGG
>Ga0065711_1045326_pt1 | contig 13554 bp, 5 predicted proteins | sample Hoacrofraction12_FD_59098 | JGI IMG/M metagenome (GOLD analysis project Ga0065711, IMG submission 59098) | Hoatzin crop microbial communities from Cojedes, Venezuela - Epithelial fraction 12 v2 (version 2) | ecosystem: Host-associated > Birds > Digestive system > Esophagus > Crop | place...
TCCAGTCCCCTCACCATCCTTGTAGCCCTCCGCTGGACTCTCTCCAGTAGCTCCTCATCTTTCTTGAACTGGGGAGCCCAGAACTGGACACAGTACTCCAGATGAGACCTCACTATGAATCACCTACTCCAGCATAACAGCAAATGACAGTTTAAAGATCACCAGCAGCTTTCTGTTAACTGTTTCAGTGAACGCTTTTCCTTGATAATACCTCATTCCACAGCAGAAAAGCACTTAAGCACATCCTTAGCATTAAGCATAAATTTAACACCCACTGACTTTAATAAGAACTAAGTAATGTGCTTAATTGCTTTGCTGAACTATAGCCAACAGGAGCTGGAGCAAGGCAAAGGCAAACAAGAAATGCTGCTACTCTAGAAAACCTGTGGTTTTTTCCAATGTCTATAGCTGTATATTTTGCTACAAGACAAAGAAGGGCTAAAATTTGGGATGGAATCTATCTTTTGGTACAGACATATTCTAAATCAAATCTGAATTTTAAAAATGTGTATCAGAATTCTTCGAGTGGTATTACAAAGGTATTGTATATACTTACTAGCAACCACTTTAGCAATTCAAAAACCTGAAATATGAGATCTCTTTTACAGAGTGAGATTGTACCTTTTTACTCTTCTATGAACTCCTCTAATTAATGCTGATAACAGCAAACTTTCTTTTAAATAAATGTCTCTTCCAGACCATCATCATCATGGTAAAATGAAATTCATCTTTCAGTCCCTCTGTCTGTCATAAGCAAGTCCTTGCCTCTGAAACTGCAGATGACTGCAGTGATTTAATTCTACATTTAAACCTTTATAATCACACTCTCAACATCCCTGCCAGTAATTCCATTCTGTGAGATGCCAATCACTGATATCCTCTACAAAAACAACATTAAAAAAGGGAAGGAAGAGGCTCATTTTGATCTGTGTTTTCTCTGTTTCTGAGATACCACTATAAATGGAGACAAAACAACAGGGCTCTTGCAAATCCCCTTAAGGAGACCATGGGGTAGCATAACCAAATCAAGCAAGCCATACCGTGCAGAATAAAAGCAGCTCCATTTTCAGTAGTGTAGGTACGCCTACACGACAGCAGGTATCATGTAAGCAAAGCAGAAAGGAAAAAAAGGACCAAATCAAACAGGACAGGGATCACATCCATACTAGATGCCAGGAGCATGCAATCCAAAATTATTGTAACGCAGGCGGTCCTATCAGCCCAGCAGGATTCTGAGTGCTCTAGTCTGGGTACACATTTGAACAGCAAGAGACAGTCTGACCAGGACCACACAGCAGAGATGGTTGGCCATAACAGGCCATAAGCAGAACACTTTTTCCAGCCGGTACTGGTGCTGTGGATCATCAGACGCTTTCCTGCAGACCCAGCAGAGGCAAATGATGGGTACTGTGGAAAAACTCACTGGCACATTTTAAACAGCCGCTTTAAAACTATCAAAACAGAGAAAGGTGAATGTAAAGCAACTGTTACAGTTCCACTGCGCAGTGAGAGGCTCTGAAAAGCCTGTACAAAAATGCTGATGTGTTTTACACACTACAAATGTTCCCTATCACAGGAATTAGGTGATTTGGAGGTGCTACTTTTTAAAAAAAAAAACCTTCCCGAGGATTTTCACTGCATGGCACTGGGAGGATCCCTTTTTCTCCAAACCTCACAGATTCTGCTGTCTGCATGGTGACTGGAGAAAGAGGTTTCTCCTTATTGAGTTGGTGTAGTTCCCACTGACGTGAAAATGTGGTTTATTCCTGAGGTAATACAGATTCTGATTCCAAACCTGCAAGCCACGACAACCCTCCTGTTGATGTCTCTTCTGCACTTTGGATATACACCGTTAAGTCAGTTAAGTGCACCGGGTCAACCATATCATGACATCACACTCCCATAATGCAGAGCTAGAGGAGTGCCACAAATTATGCAGCAATCTGTCCTTTTCACTGTGACAAAAGGAATATGTTACCTGATACAGCCATTTTCAATCCTTTCAATATCTTCAACAGTAGTTCTGACAGATAGTCTGTGCATACCAGGGTAGGAGTGCTGGGTGTTGATTTTTGCCATTTTGCTTTACATATCAACATCTAAATGAAAGCTGAAACAGGAAAAAGAAAACACATTTTGTGAGGCTGCAGAAATGTGCTCCGTACTTAGAAAGAGCAATTTATTAAAACAATGGAACAGCAAAAAGCAAATTCAACCACTTGAAGAATAGCCACTGATATTTACACACATGCTATGACACCCGTTTCTTGATTTATTTGCACTAGACAGAAAAAAATGCTAGTAAAGGCATAACAAAGAATATTCATCATGACCAAAGAAAAGAGTTACATGACACTATATTCTTTTTAGTCTCCGGGCTTTCTGAATATCTACACTGTCACATCTACTATCCATAGTGAAATTTCATTTAAAATCTCATTAAAAGGAGGTTACAGTTAGAAAGCCAACTGCAAAATGCTAGGTAATACACGTTCTAGGACAACCAATTAAGTTGATCCCCCTGTGCTAATTTTATCTGGTTTATGAATAAGTTTTTGTACTGGGTTTGCATGGCAAGCTTTTGGTAGTTCAGGGGTACAGGGGTGGCTTCTGTAAGAAGCTGCTAGAAGCTTCCCCTGTGTCTGACAGAGCCAAAGCCAGCCGGCTCCAAGACAGACCAGCTGCTGGCCGAGGCCGAGCCCATCAGCGACAGCGGTAGCGCCTCTGGGATAACGTATGTAAGAAGGGGGAAAAACCTGCACAACAGCAACTGCAGCAGCAGAGAGGAGTGAGGCTGTGTGAGAGAAACAACTCCACAGACACCAAGGTCAGTGAGCAAGGAGGGGGAGGAAATGCTCCAGACACCAGAGCAGAGATTTTCCCCTGCAGCCCGTGGAGAAGACCATGGTGAGGCAGGCTGTGCCCCTGCGGCCCATGGAGGTCCACGGTGGAGCAGATCTCCATCTGTAGCCTGTGGAGGACCCCACACCGGAGCAGGTGGATGCCTGAAGGAGACTGTGACCCTGTGGGGAGCCCGTGCTGGAGCAGGCTTCTGCCAGGACCTGTGGACCCATGGAGAGAGGAGCCTACGCTGGAGCAGGTTTGCTGGCAAGGCTTGTGACCCCGTGGGGGACCCACGCTGGAGCAGCCTGTTCCTGAAGGACTGCACCCCGTGGAAGCGACCCATGCTGGGGCAATTTGTGAAGAGCTTGTGAAGAGTTCATGGAGGACTGTATCCCATGTGGTGCTGGAGCAGGAGCAGAGTGTGAGGAGTCCTGCCCCTGAGGAGGAAGGAGCAGCAGAGACAATGTGTGATGAACTGACCGTAACCCCCATTCCCTGTCCCCCTGCGCCGCTCAGGGCGGGGTGGAGGTAGAGAAATGGGAGTGGAGTCCAGGAAGAAGGGAGAAGTGAGGGGAGGGTGTTTTAAGATTTGGATTTATTTCTCATTATCCTACTCTGATTTGGTTGGTAATACATTAAATTAACTGTCCCCAAGTTCAGTCTGTTGTGCCTGTCGCAGTAACTGGTGAGTGATCTCTCCCTGTCCTTATCTCAACCCTCGAGCCTTTCATCATATTTCCTCTCCCCTGTCCAGCAGAGGAGGGGGACTGATAGAGTGGCTTTGGTGGGCACCTGGCATTTATCCAGGGTCAAATCACCGAAGTTTTTTATTCTGAAAATGCATACTAACCAAGCAGGTAATTAATGAAATGTATTCCTCAGTTTAATACATGCCATGCACTAATTCTATATTATCTAAACTCTGTACTAAACACATACTAGGTTTTTTCCCCCAAATATTTCCGTATGTCATTTTTATTACGCTGCTTCAAGACAAGCTCTGTTAAGCTATTTAGCAGCCCAGCTCCTACAAGATTTAGGAAATTGACCTAAAAACCTTTCCAGATTTGGCCTTTGATGCCTTACTAAATTCATATCACATCTATCACCTGCAAAACAGGTTTTAAGACTCAAGACAAGTGTCTTAAACGAGGGACTTTCAGTGAAGGCTTTGAATTTTGAATTTTTTTTTTTAAGTTTTGAAACTCCATTCAAGAACTATTTTGGTTTCAGATATGACTAGAATGAAATTCTCTTGGGATCATTCAACTACTTCAGACCATCTACTGTCCCTTTTTCACCTGTAATCCTCTGTCTCACTGACCATACAACATTCAGCTTCAGCAGCAAATGAAATACAGATCTTACAGAAACTAACATTCCGTCCTGAGTTATTCCTGAAGCAAAGCTCACAATCCATGATTAGGTCTATGCTACACAGCCAGTTTCTTAAAAAACAGATACTTTACTTATCCGCCACTCAACTCCCAGACAACTAAAGGGAATCATAAACAACTTTTTAAATCATTTAATATATTTCAAAATATAAAATAGATTAACTTCATTTTTTTATCCAGAAATAACGAAATGAGTCCAGGAATAGCCCTTGTGCATCATTTAACACCTGAAAAATCTGGTATTTCCCATTACTAATTTTACCTCAGTGCAGGTCAATTGATGCATAACTGTGTCTCACTTTAAACTGAGCCCTGTACGTACCAGTTAGCTTAAACTTTACTAGGGAAAAAATAAGCATTTCTACCACACATTGATATAAAAAAAATAAAAAGGGATCTTCCAACTCGGTCTCAGATTTGAATGTTCACTCAGAAAAATTAATTCCTAAAGTGCAGATAATTTATGCTAAAAACATAGCTATATATAAAAATATTGACTGGAACAGTCTCACAAAAGGAATCAATTTTATCTGTTCAAAAAACATCTGTCAAATTATTTACATATATGTTAATGTATATCCATTCTAAATATCAATGAATATGATTTCTTTTAAAATTATTCAGCCTTCAAGAGAAACATTGTTATTAATAACTTAACCAGCCAAATGAATAGGTTTCAAAATAGGTATGATGCCAAAAATGTCTCATCTCCAGGAAAAATTCTGATAAATCATTTTTTAGTTATAATTACTGCTTCTATTACACACTTTGTAACACAGAATTAGATAGATGACACACAATAGTGCTTTGGTGATTAGAACATTTATTTTGCCGTAACAGTGAGCACTGAAGTAATTCCCACTTCTCATATATTAATTTGAACATAATTCACGGTAAGAAGAAAACATGTTTTTCCTTCTGTTTTTACCGATTTCTTCGAAGTTCAGCTTACCAAAATCTGCAAAAGTAGCCTACAATCTACATTCTGTCTCACCACTCAGGTTCCAGGACCTGAAGTTACAAGGGGAGGCTACAAGGCAGTCGCCAGGTGTCACAGCCGCTTCATTTAAAAACAGAGCAGCATGCTTCCTGCTGACAAATTGCTACGCACAGACAGAAAGTAAGGCACAGCAGCAAATTGCATCTTCCTACCAACAGTTGCTCTTGCTGCCCATTTCATTTCCACTGCTTTGAGCTATACCAAGTCTCACGAAAGCTAACTTTTAAGAGTAAAATGGCACGGGCTGCTTGGATTTTACTGCTTTGTATAGACCCTGCTCTCCCTTAAACCTCAGCCAAATAATTTTCCTGGTTTTTAAAAATCAAACTAGAACTCTCTATCGCATTGCAGGAAGGAGGGAGGAGTTGTCACTTTTCCACTGAACAGCGTCATATATTCCCCACCCACATTAAACTTCCACTTTATTTCAGTTCAAGGTTTTAAAAGCTTGATGGTGGGAAAAACAGAATGATTCGTAAGATAAGTAACAAAGCATTGACTTTTTTCTAAGCACGTATTTCCAACACAAAGTTAGTACTGAGTTAAGACCTTGACTAGCTCTGCCACCTAACACAACAATAGCCCTGTCGTTAGTTCTGGTGATTCACAACCAGCTGGATGTCTATCTACAGCCGTTCTGAAACAAGGGGCACCTGGTTTGTAATCTCCAACAAAATAAATAACTCTGCTAAAACAATAAAAGTATGAGATAATAAAAACATGATGGAAGTCTAGGGATGATGTAGATCATTTGCTACCAACAACATGTAGTATCTCACTGACAAGACACATTGCTTCTGAACCTGGAGAGCAGCGAACAATGCCTTTCTATATTTCAAATGCCACAGGTGGATTTCCAGACCTGTCATTTCTACATCAGTTCCTGAAAATTTGGTTAAAAAACATTAAGTACAGTATTTCTTTAAACTTCAAACTGACACAGGTTCTCCAGATGTTACTAATCTCCTGAAATTAAACATTACTAGTCTGGAATTAGACACTACTATCAGATACTGGAATTAGATATTCCTAATCTGCTGGAATGGTTTGAGTATGCCACTGGAGCACTGAATACAGGAAACAGTTGTATAGTTTATTTAGACTTCCAAAATCTATTCCAAGAAACAAAACGAGTCATAGGATATGAAACCAAATACTATCTTGGATGAAAAACTAGCTTCTTCGAAGACAGAAAGCAAGAACGGACTTAAACAGTAACCTTCACCCCTGCAAAAGTTTAAGAACAATATTCCTCAGGGTTGCACAGGAAAAGCTCTCATTAACGATGCTGATGAAAACAAGCAGCAGTGAGCCAAGAAGATCTCAGGATGGCAAAAAGTACTGTGGGCAGGAGAAACAAAAGCGGAGTGCAAGGAACTTCAGGGTGACCCACAGCAACCAGATCGATTTCTCAGTTTGATGGCTAGTGACATGCAGTGTTGGCAAATGCAAATCAATGAATAGCGGTGAAAAGCACGTAAACTACTACCTTATCTGCTTCCAAACCAACCATATGCTCTCAGAAAGGGAACATGAACACTATATATGTACAGCTCAGTGAAATGCCCTGCTCAGTGCAGGGCAGGCTTGCTGACACAACAGCTAACCATGTATACATGGAAAATGTTAATGACACAAAGAACACTAAAACTGCTCCACGGAGCAACAGCGAGGACTCATCTGGAACACGATTAGTCCTCCTCTTCAACAGAAAGATACTGCAGAATAAAAGCATGGCAAGAACGATAAAGGACATATAAAAAGGAGAGAGAGAAAAACGGGGCTTCCTCACCCTAGAAAGTCAAAGAATAAGAAGCTATAAAATAAGAGTATGTAGGCAAAATTGAATCTCATTTCAGAGCCACTACAATGATTTCAGCCGTAAAATCCAAATTCAGTATACAGTGTGGTCTGAACTTGTTCTGTAGGAAAGGAGGAGGAAAAAAATTCACAGAAATACAAACCTAATATTAATCAATAAAATACACTAATATATTTTGGAAGGAGGCAGAGAGAGTGAATGAAGGTTCATTATTAAATTGTACCATGCGTGCCCAGCTGTGGTAGAGAGCAACAGAACACAGGACTGCTAGAAGTAAATAATGCAGTAATTTGGGTACAGCGCAGGGGGTGAGACCTCCTGAACCAACATGGTTTGGCCCTGAAGCACACAAAATTCTGACAAATTACCGGCTATCCGATAAAGGGTAAAAACTTGTTCTTTCTAGGCCTCCAAGGTTCCTGAAGATACAGGTGTTTAACGGTCTAGGGAGGGTGTCAGCATTTCAATACTGCATCCAAAAGCTGGCAAGGGACTGAGTAGGGAGCAGCTCACAGTGAGCCCTGAGCTACCTGGAGTCAGCCAGCAGGAAAACGCTGCAGAGGCACAAGACTGTGCAAACACCTTCTGCAGGGCTGCAGAGAGACAGCTCCAGCTAGCTGGGGTCTACACCCCGAAAACTGCCACCAAAAGCTGGTGCCCACAAGACAGTTCTCAGGACTGCCCAGAGCTTAGCTTTGTATTTAAAAACACAGGTGTTACAGTGGGGTAGTGGGTTGGCCCTGGCTGGCTGCCGGACACCCACCCAACCACTCTCTCACTCCCCCTCCTCAGCAGCCCAGCAGGAGAAAGTAAGATGAGAAAGCTCATGGGTCGAGATAACGACAGGAAGATCACTTACCAGTTATCATCACAGGCAAAACGGACTCAAACTGGGGAAAATTAAATCAATTTATTGCCAATTGAAATAGAGTTGGATGGTGAGAAACAAAGACAAAAACACTTCCTCCCCTCTTTTTGTCCCCAGATTCGACTTCACTCCTACACTGCCAACTCCTCCACCTCCTCCACTGCACCCAGCAGCGCAGGGGGTGGGGAATGGGGGCCTGCGGTCAGTCCACAATGGTTTCTCTCTTCCGTTCCTTCCTCCTCACACCATTCCCCTGCTCCAGCGTGGGTCCTTCCCACACGCTGCAGTCCTTAATGAAGTGCTCCAGCGTGTGTCCACTCCATGGGCTGCAGTCTATCAGGATAAACCTGATCCAGCATGGGTCCTCCATGGGCCACAGTTGCTGTCAGGAGAACCTGCTCCTCCATGGGCTCTTCTGCACTGGCTGCAGTTTCCTTCAAGAAATATCCACCTGCTCTACCGTGGGGTCCTCCACAGCGGGTATCTGCTCCAGCATGGTCCTCTCCACGGGCTGCAGGCGAATCTCTTGCTCCGGCGCCTGGAACACCACCTCCCTTCCTTCTTCCTTCTTCTCTGACCTTGGTGTCTGCAGAGCTGTTTCTCACACATTTCCACACATCCCCCACACTGCCCGTGCAGCATTTTACCATTTATCAACTACATTTTCCCCGAGATGCAACCAGCCTGGCCAAGGGGCTCGGCTGTGCCCGGCAGCAGGTCCCACATGGGCAGCCCCGGCCGCTGCTCGCAGAGACCCCTGCGGCCCCCATGGCACGCAGGTATCTGCCTTCTATAAAACCTCTCTTACCTTTGAGGTACACCCTCTGCTCTGAATATTTAAAGCTAGTAATTACACTGAGGGTAACGAAAGGCTGACAAGTCTGATGAACCTGTGTTTCGGCACTTCAAACAGGTATTTAGCTCACAAACAATTTAACAAGAGAGCGACAGGCAGGCAGGCAGTCCTCTGAGCCTGAATCCAGTTACACAATTTTAGGCAACCAAATTGGACAACTGGATCCTTAAAGGATCCTTCTAATTTTTAATTTTCCAGAACTCAGTGACTTATCTTTAAGTACACCAAGTCAAACCGTGGAAAACAAACACTGCCTCAGGTTGAAGAATTTTCCAGCGCCAGACGGCAAAATAGAACTGTCCTGAAACAGTCCTAGCTGTTGAAAGACAGACAGCTTTACCAACGACTTAAGCAGAATTTTAACATACTTTCTCACTTACTATTTCTTTCCTTGCTACCAATTGTACTAACCTGAAAGAGATGAATAATAATTCCACACTCTAGAATATTGCTTTTCTGTGCATAAATCACTGCGACCGAAAGTAGAGCTAAATGAAAAAGATGTATTATCCTACTAAAAAGACAAAAAATTATACACCCGTGATGGCCCTCCCTACTCCCAATGCAAATAGTTCATGCTGATGGCTCTCCCTAGCCCAAATGCAAAAAGTTCATGTATTATTTTATCTTCTTCCTTTTAGATTTAACAGCAACTGACGGTTCGTGTCAAATTATTTTATACGCACTGTCTGGTATAAAAGACCTCTTTTATCAAGACAGCCAGTTGTCTGACAACAAATAAGAGTTCAAGCAACATATGAAAACATCAGATTCACACAAGCATTTCCTAATTTTGAAAATCAGGTTCTACTTGTGTCTTTATAACATGAAGACTTAGAACTAGAGGTGTGAAGGCTGCAGTATCCAAATTTTAGGAGCTCTGCCATGCAGCGGTTTCCTACAGAAGGCATGCAGAAAATCAGGCCCCCAGGAACAAGACACTGAGAAGGACGCTGCATATCCTAGCCAATACGAGACGGCTGAAGCTGGAACGGGAGACTGAAAACAACTGGGCATCCAGCGCCAGGCAGAAGAAAGTGGCACCCAGTTCACAGCCGTAACTCCCCCCTCCTCAAGACTATTCACCCATTTGCAGCACACTGCATTCTCTTTAGGAGCTGCACCTCAGGAATGACAAACTTTCCAAGTCTGCTTCAAATTAAGCAAGCCGAATTCCGTTTCCCCCCTTTCTCCGGAGCCTCCTCCCAATATATGATGGGATGCACTCGCACATACTCTCTCATGGGTTTGCAGTGCTCCAAGAACACAGATCAGAGCAGCTGCGGGAAAGCCTGTTCCCAGCACCCGCTGCAATCAGGACACAGCCAAGGCCCCCAAGCAGCTTCGTGGCCTAGGTTTCAGACAATTTTGCACATGCTCAGTAGCAAAAAAAAACCCAACATACCAGCACACATTTAAATATTACAAATTATATCAAATTTAAGAAGTTGCTGGCTATCAGCTAAGCCGCTAAAATGAACTCTGTGTGGCCTGTCAAAATTGCCCAATGATACATGTTAGTTTAAACACTGATGAAAGAAGCTTGCATGACTATAGTCTCCCTCTCAAGAGCATTTAGAGTTCACATTTAGGCTACTCCAGGAGTTCCCCTTTTGGGCAGAATATGTTAACTCACTCTAACTTAATTCAAAATTGTTACCCAAACAAACATTAATACTTCTGATATGAAGTAAACATAGTTGTTTATCAAGTAATGATGGCAGATCAAGCTGTTCATACCACCACTTAATATTCTTAAAGTTTATTTACTTATATTAAAAAGATTACAGACAGAAAACATGGCAGAATTAAAAAAATAGCTTCACAGGGTCAAAAATGTATCACTGTCACAAAGTAAAAGGCGACTTTATATATGATTTTATGATGGATCTTACATATTTGTCTAGTTGGTAACATACTGTTGTTCTTGAGGTTTTCAAAAACATTTTACTTATTGCTGTGGAAGCAGTGGTAAGCTGCATAGGATCACTTACATCATTTTAGTTAAGACAAGTTCCAAATCCTCACACAGCCTCTCAGGCTCAACCCTGGTAAGTCTTTGGTATTTATTTCGGGATTTGACCTCCACCTACATGATCCTTGTTACATCACTTCGCGCTAGTTGTAGTTCAGCTGTGCGGTACGTATGTTGTGTACGTTCTGTGTGACAGTCTGCAGTTCCAGTGCATCAACCAGTACAGGCTGGACATGGACATCGAGGACTGGACACTGGACCTTTAAGCACCTATGTGATTCAAAGACACGGTGCAACTTTTTTCTTCAGTGATTTGGAGGTTTTTTAAACAAACCTGCATATTTAACTCTGGCACACTCTCATGGAAATCAGCTCTGTATAAAGGCTACTGGATCAAGCCCAAGGGGTTGAAAAAATAATAAGCAGGCTGCACCACCTTACGCTCGTGAATCATTACACGTAACAGTTTAAATCAAGTTCTTAAATCCTATGACCTCTTCTAAAAGAACACTTTTCAAATTTTATTACTCTCTGCTACATCATATTGCATTTTCCATAGTCTGTGGGCACTGGTAACGCCTGAAAACGCACACAACCTATCTGCACGGCCTAGTAACCTCCGTACTAAAGATCTGTCAAACAAACACACCACCTCTCACAAGTACTTCAGAATGTTCATCTACTACACACAACACTGCATATTCATATATGAAGAATTTATAGTTTTATAATGAAATGCATATGATTATCCTTGATCCATTTGATTGTTGTGTCCCTGCCACCTTGCAGTAGCAAAATAATCTTTCAAATAAATTGACTTATCTGGACTGTGTTTCCCTTCTAGATCTATGAATTATTAGTAATACAGTTCAATTTTCTAAGATCTACTAAATTTTTTTGCAGACCGTTTTCTAGAAATGCATTATTTTTTTCGACTGGAACCTGTTCAGGAGAAACTAGCTGTGTATACGGAACGTCACATTGTAAATTAAACCACAGTAAATTACAAATTAGAGCTGACTGGACAACTGGGTTGCATCGTGTTGTTTCTGTTGCTAGAACAGGTTAACACGACGCAGGTATCCATGTTTCTATGCAGAAAATAAGCTCTGGGCAAGGTTTCTGTAACCACTGCCTAAAATCTACCAGTTCTGTCTAGATCTCTGCCAGGGCATTCATTTGCCACGGTAACTCTTAAAAGTGAACATAAAAAGGGCATAAATACCACTATAACACAGCAGGTTTACACTTCTGAACAAGTATCTATAAAATATATACATGTCTACATGCATCCACATGCATACACGTGAATGTTACCCATTCAGATTCACTCCCTGCCCACTTTACATAAAGTCTCAGAGCCATCCCGTTCGGCTAGGGAAGGCAGACATGACAGGGAATTTGTGACACATCTCACATGCAGTAACAAGGCATTCGAGAGAAGAGGATTGAAGAGATGCTAATGAGAAGAGATGGCAGCTGGAGAGGGCTGATGGCAGCTGGAGAGGGCTGCAGGCTAACGTGCCGAACCGAAATGACAGAGCTTGGGAGCAAACCGGATGACAAAGGCTGGGATGGGCAGAGGCATACGGAAGGCAGAGCTGAGAGATGCTGACACCGAAGGATGGTGTATGATTTTTTAAAGCAGATGTGCTCTTTCCTCAAGTCATTCGCTGCTTGTTTACCATGATTACCCTTGCTGATTAGACATCCTGACAGTCCCATTATCATCTGCACCGTGTATTTTTCTAATCAGATGGTTTTAGCATGCACACTCAAAGAAAACGACATAAAAAACATCAGAGAAAAAAAATCACTGTGCCGACTGAAGGCAAAGTTACGCTATTTCAAAAACTGAAACATCTGAAACTACAATCTACCCACTTGTAACCACAAAAATTACAGATTTTAAATACAATGGTCCTCTGACTACTTGCTCCAACAACTCTGAATCTGGAAAACAAAATATAGTAAAAAGTGTCCGCTACTAACCAGTACCAACGTTTACATTTAACATCATTTCTTCAGAGATTTAAAGTAATGTTCTTGTCATTTTTCCATGTCTTCTTTTGGCTTCTTCGTTTTAGCAAGTGAGCGGACCCCGCATTAGAGAGTGACACTGATCACAGCCATCACTGTATCTTGCACATTATGCACACTATGGCCCGGGTTTACACCACACAAGTTTTTGCAAAAGATGCCACACTGCTGAGAACAAGGTCAATTTAGCGGGAGTGCCAGGAACCCCAGGAAAGTGATTTGCTTTCCCTGTGCTTGCAGCATTTGCTAGCATTTTCTTTACGCAGGGTCTGACAACCCCACGCTTGTGCCACTGGCACCGGACGGCCGAGAAGTCAGGGTCGGAGGGACGAAACCTGCAAAGCAAAGCCTCAGTCAGCAGGAGCAGGGTAATCCCCCTCGGCCCCTCTCCTGCGCGGGTTCGTGTCCTGAATCCAATTTAATTGCGGATCTTCGCGCCAATTAATAAAATTAACACCTTTTTTTATTAAAAAAAAGGGAAAATAAGAAGGCGCTTGTAAGTCACGTTTCCACCTCAAGCTTCTGAGCTAGGGTTTAGAGTCGGAGGCAGGCGCAGGGCTGACAGCCCGCTCCCCCGGACTCACCTCTCCGCGCCTTCCTCCACAGCATCCCAGCTCAGAAACTCCGTCCGCCCGTCTGTCCGCCGGCGCTTCGGGGCCGTTATCCTTCAGCAGCGCTGCCCGTCCCCGTCGCGGCGTCGGTCCGGACCCCGCTCCCGGCCCGCGGCGGGGCAGCCCGGCCCGGCCCGGCCC
>Ga0065711_1045328_pt1 | contig 13554 bp, 8 predicted proteins | sample Hoacrofraction12_FD_59098 | JGI IMG/M metagenome (GOLD analysis project Ga0065711, IMG submission 59098) | Hoatzin crop microbial communities from Cojedes, Venezuela - Epithelial fraction 12 v2 (version 2) | ecosystem: Host-associated > Birds > Digestive system > Esophagus > Crop | place...
CTGTGCAGCCTGCTGTAGGTGACCCTGCTTCGGCGGGGGGGTTGGACTAGATGACCCACAGAGGTCCCTTCCAACCCCTACTATTCTGTGATTCTGTGATTCTGTGATATAATGGCATCAGGTAATAAATTCAACAAAAAAACCTCTCTAGAGTGAGTTTATATCTAATTCAGCTATTTACTATCACCAGCATTCAATAAATTATTGCTACTTTTATAATACGAAGACTTGCTTGGAAGATACACAGGACTGTGCTAATGCCAACACCACCGATATACTGCAGAAAACACTCCACTGTGAATGACAAAAGTAACCAATAGACAGTTTCACATTATACAGGGGAAGGGGCAGGGGGGGGGGAAGAGTGTCAAAATTCTTATTCATTAAGTACTTTCAGCTCCAATCTGTTCTTCGGTATCACAACAAAAACTGTGTTAAGACTAATATATTTGTAAACTTTTCACAACATACTACAAAACCAGGTTTCACAACAGACACTAGTGTCACAGCTGCAGACAGACAGTATCAGTGCGGTGTTCAGCAGTGTGCAGTCATGCTAGTTAGATCCAAGTTTTACTCATCCCAAATACAGGAAAAAAGGGAGTTTGTACTCAAGAAGATGTTGAAGAAGTTACAGGGTAAAGCCAGCTCATGAAATTTAACAGGGGCAGGGAGGGAGTGAAATAGAGAAAAACACAAAAAATGAAAATGATTTGTATACTGATACTAGCTAGGGAGGACATGGAGAAGAATAGGAAGCAGAAAGCAGGATCCCACAAATGTAGAGTAAGGGCCCCAGTTTTCACTGGCAAGTGCTCTTCCCACATTGTCAAATCTCTGAATTATAACGCAGGGACTAGGGGAATGAACTCCCTCTCATCATTTAAGATCAAGTTTGAGACCATCTGAGGAACCTGAACAAACACAAGTCCATGGGACCTGACAGGATGCATCCCAGGGTCTTGAGGAAAAGGCTGATGTAGTTGTCAAGCCACTTTCAAGCATATTTGAAAAGTCCTTGCAGTCACGTGAAGTCCGCCGTGACTGGAAAAGGGGAAACACTGTGCCCCTTTTTAAAAAGGGTAAAAAGGAGGACCCTGGTGGGAACTTACTATGCCCAGCAGTATCATGGAACTGATCCTCCTGGCAGTCAAGGCATACAGAAGACAGGGAAGCAATTAGAGACAGCCAACTTGGCTTCACCAATGGAAAACCATGCCTTCTATGATGCAGTGACTGCACTGGTGGACAAAGCAAGAGCAACTGATATCACCTATCTGGACTTTTGTAAGGCCTTTGATACAGTCCCACACAATAATCTTGCCAACAAATTGGAGAGATACAGATTTGATGGACGGATTATTCCGTGGATAAGGAATTGGCTGGACAGCGGCATCCAAACAGTTGCAGTCAATGACTCAATATCGAAACAGAGATAAGTAACAAGCGGTGTCCCTCAGCAGTCCATACTGGGACCTGTACTATTCAGTATCTTCGCTGATGAGGAAGGGACCAGAGTATCTCCCAGAAGTGGAAAGGTGGAGAGAGCTCACACTGTTTAGCCTGGAGAAGACAAGGCTCAGGGCAGATCTCATCAAGCTGTAGAGATATCTGAAGGCATGGTGTGAAGACGATGGAGCCAAGCTATTTCCAGGGAATGTAACGCTGTCTTGGCAGTGCAACAATGACAAAGGGGTGGATTTTTTGGACAGCATCACGTTTTCATGTCACCTAATTGCTTCAGAAAGGAAACATGTTCCTTGTGTTCTGCCAGCCTCCCTCTCGTGAGCACCAGGGCAGGGCTGTCTGAGAAAACTTTAGCAGTGTCCACTAGCAATCTGCTTTTGAGGGCTTAGGAGTCCACAAATTCTGGTCAGCCTTGAAGAACCACCGTTTAAAAGCACAGGAGCCGGCCATCCCATTGTGTTGCAAGCACGGCAGAAGACCAGCTTGGCTCAGCAGGGAACTCCTCTTGGAACTCAGGAGGAAAAAGGGACCGGGTGATCTCCAGACGCAAGGTCAGGCTTCACAGGAAGATTACAGAGCTCTGGTTTGCTTACACAGGGAGAAGACAAAAAAGGCCAAAGCTCCACTAGAGTTGAAACCGGCTATTGGGCCAAACAACAAGATGGGAATTTTAAGTACGTTAGTAGCAAGAGGAGATCCAAGAAGCACACTGGACTGACACCTGATGAAGACAGTCCCCTGGCAAACAGGGATGCAGAAAAAGCAGAGGTATTCAATGCTTTTTTGTCGCAGTCTTTAATACTAAAGATCCATCTTGCGCTGCCTGGTCCTCTGAGTTGGAGGACCACGATTGCGGGAACAGTGACTTTCCATTTATGGACACAGAAATTGTAAGGGGACAGCTGTATCACCTGAATGTTCGTAAGTCCATGGGGCCTGGTGGGATTAATCTCAGGGTTCTGAAGGATCTAGTGGATGTTATAGCAGAACACCTCCCTAACATCTGCCAAAGCTCTTGGGGGTCTGGAGAGGTCCCCACTGACCAGAAGCTAGTCAGAGCTATTCCAATTTACAAGAAGGGCATGAGGAATTAGAAGAGAATAGAATAGTATTTCAGTTGGAAGGGACCTACAATGATCGCCTAGTCCAACTGCCTGGCCACTTCAGGGCTGAGCAACAGTTAAAGTCTACCATGAAGCGTACTGTCCAAATGCCTCTCTTTAAGGTACTGAAAGGCATTGCTGTCGTTTCCAGCCTGAAGTTTCCTAGGAGCCTATCAATTTCCACCTCTCTTTCCATGCCACTTGCTCCCCCATCCAATTAGAACCGTCCCCTCACCCCACTTTGGACCTTCCCAGAAGCATCCTGGGATGAGCCTCGCATGTTTCCACAAGAACCTGAATATCATCCCTCTGGAAAGTCTGGGCACATACTGCTGAATGAGGCAGGAGACCTAGTGATGCATCACACGGAAAAGGCTGAGGTATTGAATACCTTGTCTCAGTCTCTAGGAGCAAGACTGGCTGTGAGAAACCCCATTTGACCCTTCTGCCACCATCATCAAGTTCTAGACAGTCAAAACACACTCCCTAACACACAGGGCTACCGCCACCCCTCTCCTTATTTGCCCTCCCTTCTGAAGGTTTTACAGCCATCCATTGCAGCACTCCAGTTGTGTGAGTCTTCCCACCATGTTCCTGTGACTGCAATTCTGCCATAGTTTTCCAGCTGCACAATGGCTTTCAGCTCCTCCTGTTTGTTGCCCGTGCTGTGTATATTGGTGTAGATGCACTTCAATTGCTCTACTGATTTTGCCACCTTTTTTGGGGGAGAAGCCCTAAGTCCTGTGTGACTGTTCTCAGGTGTTTCCATAGTTTCTAACGCATCAACAGCCCTTGTGTCTTTGCGGCCACATGAATATCCATCCTCTACCCCTCCTGAGAAGACTAAGGAGCACTCCTTGCTGCTCTGATTGGCTTGGCTTTTTACTCTGTTGCTTTCAGACTCACAGGCGTCACTACTATGGATGCAATCCCCCAGGCTTGTCAGTTTAAAGCTCATCTCACCACATTTGCTAGCATGTTGCCAAAGATTCCTTTGCCTTTTCTAGTCAAGTGGTTCCTGTCTCTTCCTAGCAGGTTAAAGTCATCAAAGAGTGTCCCATGACCATGAAAGCCAAAACCCTGGCCATAGCACCAGACACACAGCCAAGTGTTGATCTGCATGAGGCCTCTGTTTCTTCCTGCACCCTTTCCATTAACTGGCATAGAAGAGGAAAAGATAACTTCAGCATCAACCCCTTTCTGTCGCACCCTTAGAACTTTGGAGTCTTGTCTGAACCTGCCCAAGTTCTGGCTTGCCATGCCATTTGTGCCCACATGAAAGAATAGCAGGGCATAACAGTCCCAGCTTATAACAAGCTGTGGCACCCTCTCAGTGACATCCCAGGCCTTATCACCTGGAAGGCAGCAAACTTGAGGCGATTCCCTGACAGGCTGACAAACAGGTGCCTCGGTGCCCCTTAGCAGAGTCACCCACTACGAGCACTCATCGTTGCTTTTTGTGATTTCTAGTGTGTGCTGCAGGTATGGTTTCTCCCTGTGGAGCTTGCTCACCACTGTCTTCACCCGTTAAGACATCATAGCTAGTCCTGGTTGTTATGCAGGAGGGTGGAGGGCAGAGCAAAGTTTTGCTTTTGAGGGTCACCAGAGTCCACAGTGCCTCGCTCTAAGTAGCGTCAACCAGAAGACATTGGTTCTTCTTTTCCTCACCAAGCTCTTCTTCAGCCCCTCTAATACTATGCAGTCTTCTCCCTGCCACCCAGTGTCACAGACCCTTGCAATGCTTGCGTCGTTTGCAGGTACTTGCCTGTGCCACAGGAGGAAGGCCTGGAGACTTGTCACAATCTGAGGGCTGCACCACAAACTCCTTCCCTAGTACTTCTGTCTGGGTGGAACCATCGGACATCTTGGGGTACCTCGCTGTGGAAACCCCAGCTTTCACTCTGAGACAAGTGCCCATCATCCTACTGAGACGGGCAGATGGAGCTGACCAACATCAGGAAGAGCAGGCGGCCTAGCTGCCGCTGCGCCGTAACCTTGCCTTTTATACCATGGGGGCATGGCCACGGTTGCTTGGTCCCAACCAGACCTCCTCAGCCTTGGTTGCCAGAGCTGGCGGCTCCCCGCTCCAGCTGCCACACATGCCCCTGGCTGAGGAAACCCCCCTGGAAGATGAATATTCATCTTCCATAATTCTTCTAAAAATACTGTATAAAAAACCGAGACATTCAGCAGATCTGAATGGGAGAAGAGTTTTTGAAAGAATGGAAAGAACTCTGCAGTGCTCATCCTATATTCAAACAGTACACATAGCAAGAGGTTCTACAAATGTGACATCAGATAAAATCCTTACAATTTAATATAATAATACTTGTCTTGCCAAAAAAATAGCTGAGTCAGACTGTGCTGTCAGAAGAACTTAATCAGTGTAATGTATTGTTGTCATCTTAGCTTTCTGAAACAAAAAGGTGACACTAAGAAAAGTTAGAGGAGACGATGTAGGAAAAAATCAGTCATCTTGTCTGCAGCAAGGAAGCTGGGATTTCCTTTGTATTTTTTTGGCCACTAACTTCAAAGAAGTTCATTGAGAAAAAGTCTAACAGTAGGAATGTCTTGGCTTCAGTGTAGCTAAGAGATGCAGACCTACAACAAGACTGATGGCAATGTTTATGCACCAACAGATCACAGAATCACAGAATGGTAGGGGTTGGAAGGGACCTCTGGGGATCATCTAGTCCAACACTCCTGCCACAGCAGGTTCACCTACAGCAGGCTGCACAGGACCTCGTCCAGGCGGGTTTTGAGAGAGGGAGACTCCACAGCCTCCCTGGGCAGCCTGTTCCAGTGCTCCGTCACCCTCAGAGGGAAGAAGATCCTCCTCATGTTCAGATGGAACTTCCTATGCTTCAGTTTGTGCCCATTGCTCCTTGTCCTGTCGCTGGGCACCTCTGAAAAGAGCCTGGCCGCATCCTCTTGATACCCACCCTCAAGATATTTATGGGCATTTATAAGGTCCCCCCTCAGCCTTCTCTTCTTCAGGCTAAACAAGCCCAGCTCCCTCAGCTTCTCCTCACAGGAGACACGCTCCAGTGCCTTCATCATCTTTGTGGCCCTCCGCTGGACTCTCTCCAGTAGCTCCTCATCTTTCTTAAAGTGGGGAGCCCAGAACCAGACACAGTACTCCAGATGCGAACTGGACACAGTACTCCAGATGGGGCCTCACAAGGGCAGAGCAGAGGGGGAGGAGAACCACCCTCAACCTGCTCACCACACTCTTCTTCATGCACTCTAGGATGCCATTGGCCTTCTTGGCAGCCAAGGCACACTGCTGGGTCATGGTCAACCTGTCGTCCACCAGGACACCCAGGTCCCTCTCCACAGAGCTGCTGTCCAGCAGGTCTGCCCTGAGCATGTACTGGTGCATGGGGTTGTTCCTCCCCAGGTGCAGGACCCTGCACTTGCCCTTGTTGAATTTCATCAGGTTCTCCAGGCTGTCCAGGTCTTGCTGAATGGCAGCACAGCCTGCTGGTGTATCCACCACTCCTCCCAGTTTTGTGTCACAGACATGTAGATAACATCAGGACTACCTTTAGATACCAAACTACTCTGATAAATCAAACACGATTAAGAAATGTATTTTTGTCCACAAAGTCTAAAAAATAATTTAAATCCAATATTATAATATCTGCTTTAAGATACGGAGATAAAGTAAAAAGAAGTATTTTGTTTACTTTATAGTAGAAGCACTTGGGAACCCCAGTGCAAGATTTTTTTTATTTCTCGTAAGAGGTACCACATACATGAAGCAGAAAAAAAAAAAAATATGGCAAAATACCTAGCCATAATAAGCAGGTATTTCATTTATCTAATTTTCCTGCTAAAACTTCTTGGTTTAAGGTAATGTCATCCTTCAGATTTCAGTCTGTTTTCTTGTTCATTACAGGGGGGTAGGACTAAACGACTTTTAAATGTCCCTTCCATTCCAAACTATTCTATGATTCTATGATAAGGTATTTTGCTTTTTTGCAAGCAGCATTAAAAAAATTTAAATTCTTCACTGTAGCCAAACCAATTATTTCAAAAGTTGCATTGCTGTGACAGCATGAAGGAAAAAGAATATGTAAAGTAATAAAACAGACATACAACCTTCTCGTGAGAACATGGAACTATTCCCAGGATGATTACCACTTGCTGTTTTAGTAAACAAAAAATTAGGGGACTGTAATCCTTAAACATGCATGGTTAGATACAGAGATTAATGTCTTAAATACTGTACTGCTCAAATGCAATTTTAAGATGTATTGATTCCTGCCCAGCATAAAGATTTTAAAATAAATAAACTATATATTTAAGACTATTAAAAACAATAAAACCACAGCTGAAACACTACACAAGTCTTTTCACTTTTAGGCAGTAGTGTTAGCCTGTAATACCTTCCTAACTCATCTTACTAATGCAGTTGAAAGTCAACCAAAGCATTTTACTAATGCAGTTCAAAGAAAATCAAAGTGAATAATTCAGCTGTACTGAAGGTGACACCTACTTAAATTTAAGATCCATACTTAAACTACCATCCAGTAGCACAGAAATCATTAACTCCTCAAACATACCTTATGGTTGCCTATCTGTTCTGACTTGTTTTAACACTGCGGTGCCTATCACATCAGCCAGGCGGAAGAGTCACCATACAGTCCTCCACAGAAGAGTGTTAGTAACAATTTTCTCCTTTAGCGTTGCATGTTTTCAAAGGTTGCTGACAGTATCTCTTACAAGCAGAACGAAAATAAAACTCTGACCTTGTCAACTATCTTTAAATTTACCTCACATACAAACAAATGGGAGAATTCTAATCTTGCTGAGCTCTTCTGAATAATGCTTCTTTTATAATCTCACTCTAAAAGTTTATTATTTTGTAGTTCCAGGTTGGCCTCAGAACTCTTGAAATGAAATAAAACAAATTTGTGCGTGTCTGAAGATACTGTTTTTTGAAGGGATGGTTCCAACCATTTGAGAGTACTCTAGTGTTATAACTAATACTTATTTTCATCTAACTTTAAAAGCATTAGCTGAAGTGCAACTCAGTAGAACTGAATACAAAGAGAAATGACAAAGCAAATTGTACTCAGCTATCCTTGAGATGTAGACACCTGCAGCACTTCAGTTTTACACTGCCAGCAAGGACTGACTGCTACACTTCTGCAGGATTATTTCACATTTATCAACCTGTCAAAGCTGTAATTTTTTTGAAAGTTCAAAGCCAAGAAATATGTAACATGCAGATTCATCACACGGCAATGAAACAAACATGCAATTAACAGGACATATTTAGATAATACTACACAAATTCTCTATTTTATTCAATCATGCAGCTGACTACAGAATAACCATTGGTCCACAAAACACAGCTGATTGGTCTAAATTTCTCCCACTTCAAACATCATTAAAAGCCAGATATAGTAAATAGGTAGGAAGTAGGAACACCTTCCTGCACAAATAGACTCACCTACTCAAACCTATTCAGAAGGCATCAAGCACAAACCATTATCAGCCACTACCTACTACATTGTGGCTGTGTTTACATTAGACCACAACAAGCACTTCTCAGATGGCTTTTCTCTACTTACCTCAATGTTCCCCTCTGCATAGTCACGCCAGAGGCAACCTGGGCTGCTCGAACCCACCCCAGGATGTCACTACAGATTCATTACTTACTTTGTTAAGCTGACTAGCTGATACCAAACAGAGCAAGGTCTATTTTGTGCAAGAACATACAAGGCCATCTAACATACCAGATCATACAAAATGCTTGGGCCACATCCCACTTGCCAACCACACTACCTACACAAGGAGCTAGGTGACGCCAGGACAGGCACCCCTCCATACACTGCACTCATACCTTTTTTCCAAAGGTTTCTTATCCTGTGTACTATCTTCCACTCTGGAACTCACTATTCATTGTAATATAGTTCTGTCCAGTTAAGATCTATTACTGATGTAAAAATTACATTTAGAGTATTTTGTTCCCTCATTATAAAGTTTTCTTTCAGTGCCCTATGATTTTCTAAAATAACACCCCTTTGGACCACAGTATTAGTATATAGCGCTGCTTTAACAGTAAGTTTTGAAACAGTGCAGTAGCAAACTTCATTATGGCAAACAGTCTCACTAAAATGCTCCATGACACATTTTACTTCGCCTTCTTTTCCTTCACTCCTTTTACTAAAGCTGCAGTAAAAATAATTCAAATATTTTCAAAATAAATCTTATGATAAAGTTTATGTCACGACATGGCAGGAAAGTGGGAAGCAATGCACCCTATCATTTAACTAAAAAAACTATGAAACTGTCCAGTATGCTGTCAAATCAGGACAGACCTTCGACTTTACATACATGCTGAAATAGAGTACAAGGCTACCTTACCCATTATTTGCTGTCTTGTCTATAAAATGTAAACCAGAGTGCATAGTTATGTTATTAAAACCTGGTTTTATACGCTACGGAACACATTCATATGGATTAGGAACATGGATTAGAAAGAAGACTCCATTAAGCATCATACTAGCCCATTTATAGAAATGTCATTTGTGATGAGATGTGTATTAGACAGGAAAGAAATCATGATCTGCCACCTTATCAAGGTCATCACATGCCACTCTACAGCAATGAATGCTTCACTTGCTTATGGTTTTGGGAAAACCCTTTGAAGCAAAATTTTACATTTATCCACTGAAAGAACACCTACACGCAAGAATAGAAATTAGAAATTCTATTTTAACACAAACAAGGTGCATTTAAATTGCATCCTGGTGCTTCAAGTTTAAGTGCTTGACAAAACAACCATAATACTTTTAAATAGACAGGGTTTGTTTGCTTTGTATATACGCTTTTAATTCACTGACAAATGGAAAATAATTTGAGAAAAAAAGCTAATTCAGCAGCTTCCAGAATCAAGTTTCGCTGCAGTTTCTGAAGGATGATGTCCAGTTAAGTACACTCCGTTGTTTCCTTTCATTGTACTGACAGTAATTTAAAAACATACCATGATAACTGAATCTAGCGCAGAGCTTGAAAAAACCCACCACAAGACAAAACAAAACACAACCGAACACAAGCCTTGTCACACAGATTTGTAGCAGCAGTTGGTAGAGACCTAACATTGCAACCAGGGAACAAAACACCATTGCAACCAGGGAGCAAAACACCATTGTGGAAGTCATCTCTAGACATTTATCCACAGGTGTCAGAACTATCCAGCCCTGAGCAGGATCATGATGGTAAGATTTATCACGTCTTTAATTCTGAACGCCTGTTGGAATATACTACACAGTCTCCTCATGCCTCTGAGTCATATCACCCTATTACTCTTCCAGACCCATAAAGCCGCATACAATTAGCTTGCTTAATGGCAAATGGCAGTTTTTTAAACAGAATACGTAAGGATATATTTCAAAACGTTGCAGATTTTATTAAAAAATATACAAATGCAAAAACAAGCTACAAAAAACATTTTTACGTTCCTTTTATGTTTTCACCTCAGATAGCTCTTATTCTAAGTTACTTGATTACATATTCTTTTTTTAATGCAGTGTATGCATGCTGAAGGATTATTTAAATTGATCTATACAGAAGGAGAAACAATCCACAACAAGGGAGAGAAATACCTTATTTTTTTCTACTGTCCTCAGACATGTATTATTTCACAGCAGGGTCTCCATTTCATTCTTCTGTCTCACCGCGCTCTACACACAGGTTACTACTAGAGCTACTGTAGGCTGTACAGCTATTATATTGCCTGCTTTATTTCAGGAGATTAATATATCCCTGTCATATAGCAGATCTAAAAAAAAGGAATTAATCAGAGTAATTCTAGGTAACTAGACTATATTCAGTCTACAGGGGGGTTGTAACAGACTACTACACCCTTTCTGAAACAATTTAAAATACTGCTTCATTGGAACATATTTTTGCATTTCTGATCAGGAATTGAACAGAATGGATAGAACAACCTTCAGCAACTTCCAAATAACTTCCAATTTGCCAGAAGCTTAAAAAAAACACGTTAAGTTGCTTCAGTAGAGTCAACTCTTCAAACATTAGAATGTCAAAACTTTTCTAAGTTTGCAAGTACAAGAATCAATCTCTGCTTCTGTGCATGTTTACACTTAGCCAAGATTGCTTATTGTAAGTTGCATATAGACAGTAATTTATAATCAATAATAGATATATATACATTTACATTTATTTCATTTTAAAAATATAGTCCAGTATTGCCATTCTTTTTTGTTTTGAGGGTATTCAGTTCTGTTCTACCTTTGCCAGACCGAAATTTCTACACAGGCTTAAGGCAAAGATGGTGTGCTCATGCTGCACAGAAGCTGACCAGACCACTGAATCAGGCACATCCCAGGTAGCTTCAGGACTTTGGCACCAGCTAATGATGGCCAACATCTCACCGCATGGTGGCCTAACAGGTCAGCAGCTTTGTTCATACAAGTCCCAGACAGCTAACTGGTCACCACAGGAAAACAGAAGACCACGTGAACATTTACAAAAAAACTCAAAGAGAATTTACAAAAGAGAACGTATTACTCAAAGCATTCCATAACTTCGAAAAATTTCCTATGGTGAAGAAATTGGGTCACTCATCTGTACTTAAAAAAGCAACAGCAGGAATTTACAATATCCACCTGTGGCATATATCGATGTGTACAACATATAAGCAGCTTCAAACAATTTAAGAGGGGTTCAGCTCTGAAAAAGATAAACCTAATCTGATGTGGTCCTTGAAAGAGTTTCCAGTATAAGCTTTTGCAGTAATCAGACTTCAACCAATTAATATTTTCTAGCAACATACTAAATACACACAACTCATATTTGCCACAAAATTGTTGTTTTCTGTATTTAAAGCCGTTCTTAAGTCTTTGCTTCCTCAGACTAATTTGTAAAAGGCATAAATAAATTTAAGTAGCACAGAAATTTCCATGAAGAGGCAATCTGACTCATCTAGAGAGTTAGCTTGCTTGCTCACTCACCCCTCACAAGGCTTCTAAGTGTCTGAAACCAAGCTGAACCAGATTTCCACTTACAAAATATATTATTACTATGAATTATGCCTGAAAACTGGTTTCCCAGTTGTTTGTTTGGGTTCTTATCCCCTCTCCTTCAGAGAGACGAGGTTCACCAAAGGATTTTTATAAAAATCTTTGGAGAACAGGCAAGTGAGGTTTTTCCACATTACTATAAAATAAATTATGCACATTATTTAATGTCTGGAGAAAATATTTTTCTATTGAACTGTCTGGTTCATACATTTTTGTTTGTTCATATTATATACTATACAGAATTATAAATATACAGGCATCTTTCTTGAATCTTTCACTTGTATACGTGACATTGTTATTTCTTTCTGAGTAGTAAGGCAAAAAGCTTTAATAAAGGTACATGGTATACATGCTTCCCTTGTGACAGAAGCGAAAGACATTTACAGAAATCATACACTTTGGATCATGTTAACAGGATTGAAGAATGTAGCCAGTGCAGGGGGGGACAGCACACGACACGGACACAGACACCACCCAAAAACCTGCTTTAAAAGCAGATTACAATTCTCTTGTAAACTAATCTAACTTTTGTCTTTTTTTATACTTAATGAAACTGTTATGAATTATCCTTCCTATAAAAGGAAAGCAAAGGAAGGAAGGAACGGAGGAAGGGAGGGAGGGAGGATAACTACTTCTCTTATAAAATTCTGAGTTTGTTTTTTTCCCCTGTTTCAAATGCAGCCAAGTCTTCTGGCCCACTTCCTTCAACTAACCTCCACTCCGGTGCAATCCGCAGGAAAGAAAAGCTTGCCTGTCTTTAAAAACGAGACAACCGCTGTTAGCATAATTTGTGATCAACACTACAACACCACAAACCTTAACTGTCAATACATGTCACTACCAGCCATCACTGTAGAAAGAATTTCATTCTGATGACAACTGTACATTTTCATATTTCTATACCTTTGAGTTTGCTGCACATATGGACAATCGGATTTGCTAATTGTACATTATTACATATTTTCTGTCCTAATAACCTCATAAATTAAGTAAGCCTCTTCTCTACACTATGAGGAAAAAAAGGCTAAAAAAGGGACAGAAAAGTGACCTCACAATCTCTCTATGACTTAAGGCCTATCTGACAAAGTCCTTGTTCAGCTTCTTAAAGACACAATATTGGTATTATAAAAAGGTGCAAGTCAAAGAGTTTATGCAACTGACACTTTTTCCTCAGCGAAAATCAGCAAAATTTGAGATATAAATACAAAAGAACTAGTCTCATTAAGTTATACGAGAATTTGAAAGGTACTATAATCCTGCTTTATGCCTGAACTAAGTTTATGAAAACTGAAATCAAATGCCTAATCAATGCAACCAAACAATGTATGTCATTTGAAACTGTAATGCAAAGTTAGGCATCTTTGTGTGCTTTTTACAAGGCTCCACTCTGAATAAAATCAATATTTAAGCTACTGACTGATAACATTCTGCCTTTCACAGAATCACAGAATCACAGAATGTTCAGGGTTGGAAGGGACCTCTGTGGATCATCTAGTCCAACCCCCCTGCCAAAGCAGGGTCACCTACAGCAGGCTGCACAGGACCTTGTCCAGTCGGGTCTTGAATATCTGCAGAGAAGGAGACTCCACCACCTCCCTGGGCAGCCTGTTCCAGTGCTCAGTCACCCTCAGAGGGAAGAAGTTCTTCCCCACGTTCAGACGGAACTTCCTATGCTTCAGTTTGTGCCCATTGCCCCTTGTCCTGTCACTGGGCACCACTGAAAAGAGTCTGGCCCCATCCTCCTGACACCCACTCTTCAGGTATTTGTAAGCATATATTAGGTCCCCTCGCAACCTTCTCTTCTTCAGGCTGAACAAGCCCAGCTCCCTCAGCCTCTCCTCATAGGAGAGATGCTCCAGTCCCCTCACCATCCTCGTAGCCCTCCGCTGGACTCTCTCCAGTAGCTCTTCATCTTTCTTGAACTG
>Ga0065711_1045329_pt1 | contig 13554 bp, 6 predicted proteins | sample Hoacrofraction12_FD_59098 | JGI IMG/M metagenome (GOLD analysis project Ga0065711, IMG submission 59098) | Hoatzin crop microbial communities from Cojedes, Venezuela - Epithelial fraction 12 v2 (version 2) | ecosystem: Host-associated > Birds > Digestive system > Esophagus > Crop | place...
TTCTTCATCCAGGTCGTTGATGAAGAAGTTGAACAAGACTGGGCCCAGTACTGACCCCTGGGGGACACCACTAGTTACCAGCCTCCAACTAGACTCAGCGCCGCTGACGACAACCCTCTGAGTTCTGCCATTCAGCCAGTTCTTAATCCACCTCACCGACCACTCATCCAGCCCACACTTCCTGAGCTTTCCTAGGAGGATGTCATGGGAGACTGTGTCAAAAGCCTTGCTGAAGTCTAGGTAGACAATATCCACGGCTCTCCCCTCATCTACCCAGCCAGTCATGTCATCATAGAAAGCTATCAGATTGGTCAAGCGTGATTTCCCCTTGGTGAATCCATGCTGACTACTCCTGATAATCTTCTTGTCCTCTACTTGCTTAATGATGACCCCCAGAATGAGCTTCTCCATCATCATTCCCCGGAAGGAGGTGAGGCTGAGTGGCCATCATTTCCCTGAGTCCTCCTTCTTGCCCTTTTTGAACATTGCAGTGAGACTGGCTTTTCTCCAGTCCTCGGGCAACTCTCCTGTCCTCCAGGACCCTTCAAAGATGGTGGAGAGTGGCTCAGCAATGACATCCGCCAGCTCCCTCAGCACCCGTGGGTGCATCCCATTGGAGCCCATGGATTTGTGGGTGTCCAGATTACTTAAGTGATCTCTCACACGATCCTCCTCGACCATCGGAAGTTTTTCCTTTCTTCAGGCTTCCTGTATGACCTCCAGGGCCTGGGATTCCTGAGGGTCAGGCTTAGCAGTAAAGACTGAGGCAAAGAAGGCATTTAGCAACTCTGCCTTCTCTGTATGCTCCATCACCAGGGCACCCACTTGATTCAGCAGCAGCACACCAGTTTCCCTAGTCTTCTCTTTGCTGCAGACATACTTGAAGAAGACCTTCCTGTTGTCTTTGATATCCCTTGCCAGATTTCATTCCAGGCAGGACTTAGTCTTCCTTGTTACATCCCTGCAGGGTCTGACGTCATTCCTGTATTCGTCCCAAGTAGCCTTTTCCTCTTGCTACATTCCACAGACCTTTCTCTTCCATGTGAGTTTTGCTAGAAGCTCTTGCTCATTCATGTGGGTCACCTGCCTCCTCTGCTAGATTTTTTTGCTTATGGGAATGCACCGATCCTGAGCATGGAGGAAGTGATATTTAAACAGTGACCAGGTCCCTGGGACACCCCTACCTTCTAGAGTTCTAACCCATGGGATTCCTCCAACTAGGTCCTTAAATAGGCCAGAGTTAGCTCTCCTGAAGTCCAAGGTTGAGATCCTACTTATCACCCTGCTTCCTCCACGCAGGATCCTGAACTCCACTATTTCATGGTCACTGCAGCCGAGGCTGCCTCCAACCTTCACATCCTCAACTTGTCCCTCTTTGTTCATTAGTACAAGGTCCAGCAGAGTGCCTTTCCTTGTTGGTTCCTCTACCACTTGCATCAGAAAGTTATCATCAGTGTTCTGCAGGAAGCTCCTGGAGTGGGTATGCCTGGCTGTGTGGTCTTCCCAGCAGATGTCAGGGTGGTTGAAGTCCCCCATGACAACCAGAGCCTGTGACTGTGAGGCTGCTTTCAGATGCCTGCAGAAGATTTCCTCCTCCTGGTCAGGTGGCCTATAGTACACACCCACAATAATGCCATCCATATGAGGCTGTCCCTTAATGCTAAAATATAAGCTGTCAACTCATTTTTCATCCACCCCCAGGCAGAGCTCAATACATTCCAGTTGCTCCTTCACATACAGAGCAACTCCACCACCTCACCTTGTTGGCCCGTCTTTCCTAAAGAGTGTGTAGCCATCCATGACAGCATTCCGGTCATGTGAGCTGCCCCACCATGTCTCTGCAACTGCAGTGAGATCATGGCCCTGTGACTGCATACCGATCTCTAGTTCTTTCTGCTTATTCCCCCTGCTGCGTGCATTGGTGTAGAGGTATTTCAGAGTGGAACTGAAGCATGCAGGTTTCCCTGAAGACATACAAGAGGATCTGTCATGTCCATGCCCACCCGTAAGGTGTTTGGTCTTTTGCTTCTCAGCTTGGGACACAGCTGAGGAACATTTGTCACTGCAATGAAAACATTTTTTAATTAAATTGATAATATTATATTGTGCCTAATCCCTCTAAAACAATTTCACAGAACTTCTAACGCTGACATTTACTAGGGTTCCCATGTGTTTCGCATGTTAAGACAACTTTTACAGTCTTGTAATTTGAAAACTGTGCATCAGATCTATAATCCTTCAAGACAGAAGTCTCTCAATAACTGGATTTTTGTTTGTTTCTGTGCTTTCTGCTATAGGATAGGGAATGAAAGGAGGAAAATATAAAAAAAATGGTACATCTGATTCTGAGAAAAAGACCTGAGGCTTTTATTGTTGGCAAAAGATAATTAATAATAAGCAAAGCAAACAGAAAACAAAACTAGGAACATTTGCGGAGATCTGACATCCTTCTAATTTGAAATGTCTTTAATACAATGGCATTTTTTCAGAGTTATGTGTTCTCTGATATCTACGGAATATGCCATATTTGGCCAAAATTTTATGTCTTTAAGTTTAGGATTCATATGTATTTAGAAACCAATGAATTTGAGTTTCCCAAGTAAGATGCCGCTAAGGTCCATATCCATTACCACTCTGAGTACTGGGCCAACAGTGACTGGCCAGTCATCAGATTTCTGTGGTCAAGGTCTAATTGTATATCAAGTTACTCATATGAGGCAAGGCAGAGGAAAAAGATGCTCTGTTAAAATTCTCAGAGAACATGAATGATACTGGTGGAGTGTTATGACTAGGGTCCACTAGATGAGGCTGTTTTTTTCAAGACACAGATGTTACGTCTGACCCAGGTGGAAGGGAAAATCTTTGCAAAGAAGAACCACCCCATCATATGTATTAAGCCAGCACATTTTCAAGGAGTATCTTAATATTCCCTGAGGCTGAGAAAAGCTCAAATATGAAACTGCCTATCCAGTGCAAGTCGATGCTAACATGGCTTATCCTTGAAGTAGGGCCTAGTGTTTTTTACACAAAAGTACTACTTGGGCACTGTTTGCCACTTATTTCACAGAAATACTATGCAGATGTTGTTTGCTACTTGTCTTTTTAGTTCAGTGGTAGTCTTTGTAGTTAAGATTCTCAAAATTTATCATACAAATGTCACACACCTTTAGGAGGGCATGAAGAAACTGAAGAAGACATCTAGAATAGATAAGAAAGGGTACTTACTGAAAACAATGAGATAAAATAATGTACATAAGCTTCTGGAAATGTCACTGCAATTTCCAAGATAATTTTTTGTTTTTCTGTAAGCACAAGTGCTAAAAAACACAGTGAGGGAAAGAGCAGTTTTAAAAAATATCTTTATTTATAGGTCAGACTTGTTTAAAAACTTACAGCAAAGTGAAGAGGACAAGCCATTTATGAACCTGTCCTGATGAAATTTGAAGATGATAGTAAGAATACAAAATCTGAAAAATGTCATTTTAAAATATGAAGAATTTGAAAAGGAGAATAATATTTTAGCAGAATCTGAGGAAATTGAATCAAACATGAAATTCTGGAGAGCATGTGCTCACTTTGCCAAAAGCAGGAAATATCATATTAAAATATGAAACAAGCCTGATAAAGCTTTTGAAATAAAAAACAAAAAGCAAATTGGATTTGCCAGGCTGCAAGATAAAAGCAGGTGAGACAGTGATTCAAGGTAAAATAAGTAAAGGTAAAACTAGGTGATTTCCCAGAGAATTGGGTTAGTAATCATCAAACTAAGAGGAAAAATCTGAAGAAAAATTAAGCCTAAGAATTGTGAAGAGAAGTTTGCAAATGCCAGATAATAGTAGCAATTCCATGTCTTAGCAATGTCTTACCCACGGATATCTGTATTTTCAGGAAACAGTGCTTGTTTGCAAAAACTGCCAAAAGGAAGAGACTCTAATCTAAAAAGACTTTGCATGGTAAAAAAATATTTCAACATTACTCTGTAAAGAAGCATCATAAGAGAATAAAAGTTGCTTGGAATTGTTCAAAATACAGGTATATCAGTTGGATGGAATATTTGTTCCACAGAGGGGGACAGGTTACCAATTCTGAGCTGCACACAAGTACATATTTTAATGTGGTATCTTGAGTTACAGTAAAAGGTTTGAAGAAAAAGCTATTTTGAAAACAGGCAACAGACAATCTAATTACATGATAAAAAGGCTTCCCCACAATGGTTATATGTGAAAGAGATGCAAAAATAAAGTTAAATACTGAAAATAAGTTTGTTATTCTTTTGAGAAATGTATTACATCATGAGCTGCTGAAAATATTCGAAGTTGGTTTAATTGAGAGAGGTCAAGAACCCTGTATAGTTATAATACAGTTGCAATATAGAGAAGAGTATGAAGTTAGATGTGCAGATAGATGAATAGGTAAACAGACAAGCTGATCATTGTGTCAGAATATTATACAAGCTATTTGTATAACATTTCTATGCTATCAGCATTTCATGTTATTTTTATCAGTTTTATTATAAAAGACTAGAAAGTCATCAGGAATAGTCAGCATGGATTCACCAAGGGGAAGCCATGCTTGACAAACCTGATAAATTACTGGATGAAATGATTGACATGATAGGTGAGGAGAAAGAACACCAGATATTGTCTACATAGACTTCACTAAAGCTTTTAACATTGCCTGCCGTAAGATCCTCATAGAGAAGCTGATGAGGTATTAAACACACCATCTTAACTTGTATTTTAAGCTTTTGTTTTAGGCTTTTTGCAACAAGTTTTTATGTATAGTATAAAAGCTTATGTATAGTATGTGATGGAGAATAAGATCGAAGTGAGAAAGTAATTGGAGTTACATTCTGACAGTAAAACGTAACTAGTTTTGCTGATACTATGGGTAATACGGTTCAGAGTTCAAAAGACTACTATATATGTATATACACTATCCGTGTATATTTTCTGAGACACAGAAAAGCACTTTTACAAATTTTATAATTAAAATGAGGTGAGGTGAATTACTACTACAATCTTAATTCAAATACTAGTGGCAAAAATGAGTTTACAAATCTCATCCACAGAAAGAAGCATGCCCCTTTGTAAATTTAAGTTTATATCATATACTCTTTTTTTATTACATTTCTTATATTTGCATGCTGCTGTTACTGACACCTCTTAGTATTTAAGCCATAGTTACTAAAATTTTGCTTGTTTCTTTTCTTCCGCTGTTATCAACTTTAGAAAAATTTTAGAAACTGCCGAAAACTAAATGTCATCTAATACAGCAGTAGAAAAACAGTTTAATTATGCAATATCTGTGCTCCATCTTAACACTTTTCATGCTGTTCTTTAGAGCTTTAGACATTTCATGAATAGGTCCCTAAAGGTCCCTAAAGGTTTTTAGCAGCTAAAAGCAACACAAAGAGCTAATAAATGCACTGAGAAGAACGTAAAATTTATTATTGCTATAGCATTGCTTAGAAAACTCATTACAGGTTTGGAAAGATACTGACTGATCAAGTCATCAAGTTTATCCAAGTTACTAAAGGTACCATCTAAGACTAATCTCAGCAGTTTAAAAACATGAACAAAGTTAATTTTTTTCTAATGACACAGAAAATAATTTCAGCTAAACTTCACTAGGACACTGCTAATGGAATGTACGTGATTTGCTAACAGGAAAACTATTTCCCAAAAAGTCTATAAGAATTGAGTCAGCCATATCCATTTATTTTATGTGTGTGTGTAAGGACATAGAATATAAGAAATATATATGTTACACTGCACAGAAGCTATTTCCTTCCACTGCAATAAAAAAAATAGAAGAGGGTCCACTGTTACCAATCAATTATGTTAGGCTTACAGAGATATACACTTGAAATGAAAGTCAGTTAGTTTTTTATTTTACTTCGTTTCTGTGCGGTTTTTGGAATCTAGGGACTGAAGTCTTTAATTCACATGGGATATATCACCTAAGAGTACACTAGATTTCTCCTGCTAATCTGCCCTGCTAATTTATCTGTTATAGTTTGGTTGTGGCCCGCAACAAAAGCGACACGTGGCCGTCCCTCCCCCTGCTGGGGTGCGGAGGAGAATAGAAAGAAAAGGCAAAAAAATGGTGGGTTGGGATAAGGACAGTTTAACAGAACAGCAAACAAGGGGAACAGGAACAACAACGATACAGATAAGGAAACTACACAAAACAAAAGAGTGGAACACAGAGAGCTGCTCTCACCGACCGCTGCCGTGTGCTCCCGAGCCGCGACTGCCTTCCCACTACCCAGCTCCCCCCTAACCGAAAACCAGCATGACGGCACATGGTATGGAATACCCAGCTCTGTTTGGCCAGGTGGGGTCAGCCTGCAAGGCTGTGATCCCTCCTGGCTCTTGGTGAAAATTAACCCTGTCCGGGCCAAACCCAGGACATTATCCACCCCTTATTCCATACCATCTACGTTGTGCCCAGGTCCCCCATTGTCCAGTTGATCACCACCACTTCTCCTGTCTCCAGATATCACTCCCTTAGTCTATGGATCATCACTCTAAAGTGTCCGTTGAGTTCATTTAATCCATGAATTCGGGCTCCATCTGTCATAATGGTCTTCCGTGGCAGGAGAGGTGATGTGTGGTGATGAGTGGTTGCTTGCTGCATCCGGAGCTCACGGCTGATTTATCTGGTGAGACCCGTGCCCACAGTCTGCAGGTTGGAGATGTAGATCTCAATGAAGTTGCTAGGTGCCAATTATTGAAAACCAGGTCCAGTCCCATCATCACTGTGCTCTGCTAGGTTTTCATCAAAAAGTCCATCCTTCTTTAATCTGGACGATTCTTACTATGATACTACTGGTATAACATGCAACAATTATAGCAGTGATAACAGACAGTGACAGGGTTATTTAAAAATTAACTTTGTACAATTTATTTATGGACTATTCTCACCCAAAATCAAATTCCCATGAGGTACACATCGGACTTTCCCTTCCTTTTGCATTACCCACCAGGTACATCCAGGTCCTTGAGCAAAAGCAACTCAGGGCTTAGAAGGGAGAGGTGGTTTGTCTACTTGTTTGCTTTGGACTTGATATAGAAACTATAAAGTCAAGATACTGGAGGAAATCAGATTTCATCCTTTGATCAAAAGAAGCATACAGCATTAGCTAAATTAAAATAAAATTTAAAAAAAGGAACAGAAGGAGAGCAAAATGCACATGTCCTTGTTATAATCCTGTTCTTACTTCTAAGATATTTTTTCTCTCAGACTTATAAAAATTTATTTAAGCATTTATTTAATAGTTGTAACAATATCACAGAAGCTTTTGAATTTAGAATGGTAATCACTGAAATGTCAGATTTTACCTCCAGTTAAAACACAATAAATATTACTGTTCTTTCTTGTTCTATCATGTTGCTCTGGTATTTATTCAAATTGATTTTACGAAAACAGTATCATTACTGTGTTTCAAAGGATTTCGTATTCTCAGGAGTATGATCTACCAGGAGAAAACAAGGGTTCTCAAGGGACACAGATTATGTACAACAGGAAGGAAATATTTAATTCTAGAATGAAAACCTACAAATTACTGAGCCACTTGAAACACATTTCTTTATTCACACAAATGAGTCTCTTCACTTAAAGTAGTTCATTACAATGAATATGACAGCTGTAGCACTTTAGTCATAATGTTTCTTTGGAAAAGATCTTTATTGCATATAAAGAAGTAGCATAGGGGTAATCACTGCTTATAGACCCTTGAAAACACTTGATATGTCTTCTTATACACAATTTTATTGTTAGATAATATGTTTGAAAAAGGCTTTAATAAGGGTAAAATTTATAGTAAGAGCACTTCAGGGAAACCAGAGATCTCCAGTACAAGTCTGCATCAGGTTTCTGTTTTTTAAACCTGCAGCCCATGTTTACATTCATGACCTGCACAGCTTGCTCTCCATCTTTAATCATTATTCAGACATGTGTGGTTAAGGGATGTCCTCCAGCAGCTCCAGTCCAGGACCTAGAGCCCAGCTCAGTGCCTGGGAACCCGGGGTGTCTGCCCAGGCTGAGGGATGTGGTCGCTGCTTTCCTGTTTGCTGAGTGTGTATCTGAGAGACACAGACACATGTACAGACACACACTCATCCCACAGGCACCCCACAATCATGGGTCCCCCAGATACCTGCACAGACCTTCCACTGACCTAATGTCCTATGCCAGATCTGAGGACCCCTACTTAACATGTGATCCAGCTTGACATTTTCTAGTGGATACATATGCACACCCCATGCACAACCAATTTGGGGAAGATACAGACACTCACTCACAGCAGCTGGCATCAGGCACACAGGCTGTGACCCGCAGTCCCACTCCAGCCGCCAGTGCTGACCCCCTCACTCACCTCACTCACCCTGGTCCCCACAGTAGCTGATTTTTGGGAAACACATAGTTCCCACCCCAGTGGCTGAAGGCTAAGGACCCCCACTGGCTCCAGTAGCTCATGCTGAGACCTTGCAGGCTCCAGTAGCTGACACCATATGCCAGGGGAACCTACACCCCCAGTATCACTCCTTGCAGAAAGAACACACACGAGATAGAGAGTAAGACTACAGTCTCATTAGTTAGAGTGACTGATGAGGTTTATTTCTTCTCAGTATCTCCCTTGTTGCTTGTCTGGCAGGTTCATGTCTCTATGTTTTTCTTACTGCTTTCCCCTTTCACTCTGTCATCCCATCTTGACAGAGGTCCTCAGTCAGGTGAGCTTACCGAATTAAACGTTCTCACAATCCACCTTTATCAGTGTAACTGACCAGGTTTTTTTCCTATTAATTTCTCTGTTTTCTGGTCAATTTTGTGCCTCTCTGTGTTTGGCTTCCTCCTCTTCCTTACCATCCAATTTGACAAGGTCCTTGATCAGATAACTGCAAGGGAGTTCCGCTCTCCTTCCATATACCCTTATACTAAACGGAAGTCTATGTGATAAATACTAAAGGCTGTAAAAAAAACCCCCTGAAAATCACCATAGCAAACAAACTTTCTAATTCTTGACAGACAGATGTTTTGCATGTATATAACATTTTTTTGTTGCTCTTTGTGTTACGAATTTCAGAAATAGAGTCACTATTAGATAGAGATGGGGTAAGAAGGGAAACCTTGCTGTAAGCAGCTACTATGAACCAGAAAGACCCTGATCAGTCAAACATGTTGGCTGTCAAACAGATCTACCCCCTGGACTGCAGTAGGATTATAATCTTTCTTCTGGCCTTCATGAAATTGCAAGAACAGTAAAGTTACATTCTACTACTAAGGAAAAGCAAAAGGTTTAAGTTAATTCTTTATTTTTATTTTCACCTTGAAAAAAGTTGTTCTCTGGACCACATTAATGATAATGTAAATGTGCCAAATAAAGTAAAGATTTCAAATATTTCCTTGTAGCAAACAGTATGATCAAAAGACTACCTTTTTTTTGAGGTAGCATTATTATTCCCTACTTCTATGACTTAAAGTTAGACTCTGCTTCTGGCCTTAGCTTCAAAAATGATACTGAGATAAACTAAGCAATGGTATTATGGTGAGGATTATTTGATTTTAAAAGTGCTCCAAGGCTCTAAAAGATTACATAATTTTAAGTTTTCTTATTAGTCATTTTTCAGTCAATTTACTTATTTGATAACTAACACAGAAAAAATCCTGGACAATGTTTTCACTAAAGCTAAATGAGCAAAATGCTTTTCTGCAGAAGAATTGTGATGTTCTCTATCAAAATAATGAAGATCAAATATACTGTGAAAAATGTGGTCTATTTCTTGCAAAAAGCATAGACAAGTACTATAATCTCTCTTCCTCTGAATTTTTTTCTCAACTTACAAAGCTAGATAAAATCCCAGTGACTCAGAGATTCTATGATAACTTTGTTGGAGACGTTTAGAGAGTTGGGCAGAGAGAAACCTCATGAAGTTCAACAAGGGCAAGTGCAGGGTCCTGCACCTGGGGAGGAACAATCCCATGCATCAGTACAGGCTCGGGGATGACCTGCTGGAGAGCAGCTTTGTGGAGAGGGACCTGGGACTGCCGGTGTGTGACAAGTCAACTATGAGCCAGCAGTGTGCCCTCATTCCCAAGAAGGCCAGTGATATCCTGAGGGGCATTAGGAGGAGTGTGGCCAGCAGGTCGAGGGAGGTTCTCCTCCCCCTCTACACTGCCCAAGTGAGGCCCCATGTGGAGTACTCTGTCCAGTTCTGGGTTCCCCAGTTCAAGAAAGATGAGGAGCTACTGGAGAGAGTTGAACAGAGGGCTACGAGGATGATGAGGGGACTGGAGCATCCCTCCTATGAGGAAAGGCTGGGGGAGCTGGGCTTGCTTAGCCTGAAGAAGAGAAGACTGAGAGGGGAACCTTATAAATGCTTCTAAATTTCTTAAGGGTGGGTGTCAAGAAGATGGAGCCAACTATTTTCAGTAGTGCCCAATGACAGGATGTGGTGGTGCAGCTCCCCCCTCACACCTGGTAATCCCTGAACCAGTCAACATTGTATTCTTGCTTGTACTGCAAGAATAGTTAGCTGGTGTGCATTGAATCGGGACGACTTGGCACTCTCCTTGTCTTTGTACAAGAGCAGTGTGTTGGGCCAATCAGGCGCTTCTTGACCACACTTGAAAATCCTGCTGCCTGGAGTCTCACCCACTTGGTAAATGTCAGAACTGTATATTCTGGGTAGTGCTAGAATTACATAGTTTCTGTCTAACTATCAGGATTGCATCATGTGGATTGTGACCAGGACAAAAAATTACTGATGCTTAAAGTCAATCATCTTGAGACCCTATAAACAGCAGTACCAAGGAAGACCCTTTGAGCTCTTCCATTTGGCATGGGCTACACACAGTAACTCCCTCTGATTGGGACACTTCAAGTAACTTGCGAACTACCTGGGCTGATCTCCTTGAGACTCAACCTTTGCCCATTGAGAACTCATTTCATTTGAAGTGAGTATTTCACTGAACTCAAGGGGAATTTTTATGACTGGGTGTCTCTGTGTGTGTGTGTAATTGATTCAAAACATAATATTCTGTTACTGTGATTGTAATAGCAAATTCCTTCTAATAACTCTGTAAATGCAAAGTCAACCAGTGATTAATAGCTGCTAAATTCCTGTGATTCTCTTTCTCTCTTTGAACTGTGAACACACCATGAATTGCCTCTAAACACATCCCTTAGACATAAACTGTTGAGGTCTAAGGCCGGTTCTGGATCCTGCCGCACCTCTCTGAGAAGGAGTTTAGAAAGCAAGGAGATCCTGAACCTGGTTACTGAATGGGAGGGTCTCCCTTACCCCTTACACTTTTCTTCCACTTTGTATAAATCATTTTCCACTCAAAACCTCCTTCAGTTTTGTATTCCATTCATTTGATAAGTAATAGAGTGAACCTTACCAACAAAGTTTTTAAGATCACATTTTCTAAATTTTCAGTAAAATCTTTTCTTGCACAACCTGTGAGTGATCATTTAAATGACCTAACCATTCATTTGTGACACAGGACAAGGGGCAACGGACACAAACTGAAACATGAGAAGTTCCATCTGAACACGAGGAAGAACATCTTTATTTTGAGGCTGACAGAACACTGGAACAGATTGCCCAGAGGGATCGTGGATTCTCCTTTTCTAGGGATATTCAAAACCCGTCTGGACACAGTCCTGTACAGCCTGCTCTAGGTGAACCTGCTTTACCGAGGTGGTTGTACTCAATGATCTCCAGAGGTCCCTGCCAACCCCTACGATTCTGTGATTCTGTGGCTCTGTGTGATTTGTTCGTAAGTCAACAAGCCAGTCTTGCAAAGTGTAAAAATTAATAAGTTAATTTATATTTTTCTTGATATCAAAAAATCAAGAAGGTACACCAAAATTCTATCTCAGCAGTATAAAATTAAAATATTGTGAATTCTCTGACTAATGTTAATTGTTTATGTTTTGTTTAATTAGTACTTTCTGCACTGAAGACTATAACTGATTACAACAAATGTAGTTAACAGAATGAGTAATATGGGTTGAAATAAAATGAATAGTGGATAAAGTGTAATAAATACATATGTTTTCTAATACAAGATATGAGTAAAAAATATAATCTATCGGACAGAAACTCAGTGTAGAGTATAGTTTGTAAATTTTGTACTCTGATAAAGTTGAAACAGATCAGGAATACCTTCATGGAAATGAAAAACTCTACATAAATATATGAATTGTAACCTCGATTCAAAACTTACCGCTATTCTAGTTTTATAATAATAATTTAGTTCATGCTTACTGATACAAAACTGAAATAATATAGCAGTGAACTGAAGAAATGTCTAGCTAATGACAGCGAAATTACTCACTGCAAGTAACTTCAATGTTACTCTTTTCTTTGAAACTGATTTCTTTATATTTTTCTTCAGATGTTAGCACTTTAGTGCTATCATTTAGCCTTACTAAAGACACTTTAAGATATCTTAAAATAATAATAAAAGGCAATTTACTTCCACTGTAGCACTCTATTATACCACAACAGCAGAAATGGTCTTCATTCTGCATAGAAAACTTGTCCAGATAGTTTTTTTCTATTTTGTGACAATTTGCATTTGTAAATTATTTTTCATGTAATAGGATGAATCTGTTTTTTAACTATATATGTAAGGTTTTTTCCTCATGAAGTACTGATTTTTCTAGCTGTTTTTTTTTACTTTTCTCTTAAACTCTGCTGTTATAAAATCAAACTTAAAGTTTTCTAATTGTTTAATACTGAGTTCTAGCTTAATTACACCTAAATTTAAGCACTTATAATTAAGAGTGTAATCTCCCTGGGCATTCAGAATTTGGGACTTTAGTAATTGTTTCTATGAATGTGTCTTTTCTTATTCACTAACTGTTTAGGTAGCTGTAATCGATGGCCTTGCTGGACTTGTCAAATACAAGCCGAAAGACAAACTCACAAACTCGGACTGAGGCGTCTCTCTTCTGAGGTGTCAAGAGCCGAAGAGATAACCAAGGAAGTAATTAACTGGTGCTTATCTTATCAAACAAAAGTAAGGGGGGATAGCCCATCACTGTAAACCCAGTGATCTGTGGGGTGCCGCGGAGGCTGCGCAGCCAGAGATTGCTTCAGAGATTGCTTTGGATAAAACACAGATGGCCCCCGAATGCACATACCAAGATGCCCGCTCCGAAGGTGTGTCACACTGCTGAGTCCCGCTTCTGACGACACGACATTCCATGCCAAGAGCTAATCGATACACAATAATTGACTTAGTTCCACCTCGCAAAAAGATTTCCAAACGTATAAAAATTGGCACTTGAAAACTCTCTTTGGGAGGAGAAGCCAAGCGAGAACTTCACCTGACGGATGGGTCGATGGGCCTGAACCTCTCTTCCCCCCCCAAGAAGGGACACCTTTTTGGTAAGAGTTGCGCCACTGACTTTGTCAGACGTACCCCCGGGAACACATTGTTAACTAAAGCGCTAAACTATTACTTTGAGCTCAACTTTTGTAGACAGTGAATTTATCAATGGCAATTCCGAATCTGTGATAACTGTCACTTGAA
>Ga0065711_1045330_pt1 | contig 13553 bp, 3 predicted proteins | sample Hoacrofraction12_FD_59098 | JGI IMG/M metagenome (GOLD analysis project Ga0065711, IMG submission 59098) | Hoatzin crop microbial communities from Cojedes, Venezuela - Epithelial fraction 12 v2 (version 2) | ecosystem: Host-associated > Birds > Digestive system > Esophagus > Crop | place...
GCCATTCAGCAAGACCTGGACAGGCTGGAGAGTTGGGCTGAGAGGAACCTGATGAAGTTCAATAAGGGCAAGTGCAGGGTCCTGCACCTGGGGAGGAACAACCCCATGCACCAGTGCAGGCTTGGGGTGGACCTGCTGCAGAGCTGCTCTGTGGAGAGGGACCTGGGACTGCTGGTAGATGACAGGTTGACCATGAGCCAGCAGTGTGTCCTGGCTGCCAAAAAAGCTAATGGTATCCTGGGACGCATCAAGAGGAGTGTGGCCAGCAGGACGAGAGAGGTTCTCCTCCCCCTCTACACTGCCCTAGTGAGGCCTCATCTGGAGTACTGTGTCCAGTTCTGGGCTCCCCAGTTCAAGAAAGATGAGGAGCTACTGGAGAGTGTCCAGCAGAGGGCTACGAGGATGATGAGGGGACTGGAGCATCTCTCCTACGAGGAGAGGCTGAGGGAGCTGGGCTTGTTTAGCCTGAAGAAGAGAAGACTGAGAGGGGGCCTAATATATGCTTATAAATATCTCAAGGGTGGGTGTCAGGAGGATGGGGCCAAACTCTTTTCATTGGTGCTTAGCGACAGGACAAGGGGCACACAGTTTAGAAATCCTGGATTAATGTTTATTAATTTACCCTAGACTACCTTCTCAGGTTACAACAAATGCATTTGGGGCTGAAAGAAATCTTGTTGCTGTCTGGCTACTTATCATTATTAGTGTTATGGTATGTAGAGGATGTTAACTTAATACAAAGAAAATAGTTCACTTTGTTGTTCACTGCTTAAGTAGTAACCCTGAAGAGAGCAACTAAAATCTGTTATAGTAACCAGTAAATCTGTACTGTGTCTCAGATCATTGTCCAGAAGCAACAAGCTGCTACCACGTTAAATATTGTCTTCTCCACTGAAGAGTTAAGGCAGTCATTACAAGTAGCAGAAAAGATGACAGCACGACAAGACAGTTTTGAGAGCTCTTGGCAGCAAGTGCACTTGGCTAGAAAATGGAAAGAATGAATATAGAGAGACCAATAGTGCTGGAGTGCAGTGAGAGTGCATAAGCAAGGCACACACACTTCAAAGATTTTTAGTTTCATTTCAGAGTATAGCTGGCTCCAGTCAAGACCAAAGGCACCAGAACAGAGCAAATCCTAATATAAGAATACAGAAGACAAGTACTGCTCTAAGCAGGTGACAAACTAGAAGTCTTCTGCTCCATAAAATTTTTTTACTTTTCCACAGAGCACTAATGTTTCTAGTAACAAATATATCTCCCATAGGACACTACTGGAGAACATGGGCATTTCAGTTCATTTGAACAGACCATTAGAATAATATACTTAAAATGCGACCAGATTTTTAGAACTTTGTTAAATGTTATCAGACTTCTCCTTACAATAATATAAAGAAAAATGGTGAGCTAGAAAAGGTTTTGAAAATAGAGGTACAAGTGGAATCACATCAACAGATCCAAACAGAGTTTCATGAATAAACACTGAACTTCCAAAAGAAAAAAATAATACCTTTAACTTTATGAGCTTTGTTCTTACAGATGACTAGAAAATATTTAGGATTGAAAAACAAGATTCCCAGGTAAGTTATTGGCTAGAGTTAAAAATGGCAGTGCTTCACTCCACAGTAGACTAAGCAAATCCGTGATCTCCACTCTACATTTTCATTACACAAAACCTGGTCAGCTTCCTGTGGGTTACAGATCACTGAAGTTTTTCTAATCCATAACAATGCTGTAGACTTGCTCAGAAGGGATGAGGGGTTTCATGCCTATATACATTTAATAGGATCACTGAGAAATTCTGTGACCAGTCCCAGGGAGGTGGGGCTGGAGGACTGCTGTTAAGTGCTTGGGTGTTCAAAAGCACCTTAGTCAATACCTCACTTTAAAATAGATCACTGAAGGAAGGTGCCTAGAACAATATCCTCAGAGCCACGGTTTGTGAAAGACTAAGTTGCATCCATCCAGAACAAGATACCTTAGCAAACCTTTACAAACACAGTAAAAATAAAGCTTCTATCCAGAAAATCACTCTGATTCTAAACACAGAGTCCCATTGCTGGTTACAGAGGAACAGCTACAAAAATCTGACTGTGGTATAAATGATACAAATAAACAATCTTTGTCTTCTAATCTCATAGTATGAAATTATTGGTTGAGGTTTTGCTTGGCTTGTCAATTGTATAAGGTTCAACAAGGTCAAGTGTCACGTTCTGCACTTGGGTCACAACAACCCCATGCAACGCTACAGGCTTGGGGAAGAGTGGCTGGAAAGCTGCCTGGCGGAAAAGGACCTTGGGGTGCTGGTCGACAGTCGGCTGAACATGAGCCATCGGTGTGCCCAGGTGGCCAAGAAGGCCAACGGCAGCCTGGCTTGTGTCAGGAATAGTGTGGCCAGCAGGAGTAGGGAGGTGGTCGTGCCCATGTACTCAGCACTGGTGAGGCCACACCTCAAGTACTGTGTTCAATTTTGGGCCCCTCACTACAAGAAGGACGTTGAGGTGCTGGAGCGTGTCCAGAGAAGGGCAATGAGGCTGGTGAAGGGTTTAGAGAGCAAGCCCTACGAGGAGCGGCTGAGGGAGCTGGGGCTGTTTAGTATGGAGAAGAGGAGGCTGAGGGGGGACCTTATGGCTCCCTACAACTACCTGAAAGGAGGCTGTAGTGAGGCAGCTGTTGGCCTCTTCTCCCAAGTGACAAGTGACAGTATAAGAGGAAATGGCCTCAAGCTGCATCAGGGGAGGTTCAGACTGGATATTAGGAAAAATTTTTTTCACTGAAAGAGTTGTAAAGCATTGGAACAGACTGCCCAGGGAGGTGGTGGAGTCACCATCCCTGCAGGTGTTCAAAAAAGTGTAGACGTGCCACTTTGGGACATGTAGGTTTAGTAGGCATGATGGTGATGGGCTAACAGCTGGACTTGATGATCTTAGAGTTCTTTTCCAACCTTAATGATTCTATGATTCTGTGATTTTAGATACAGAGTTCAACAAGCAAGAAATGTCTAAGTAGAAAGATAATATATTGCTGCTTTGCAAAAGATAATACAAAAATTTTTCAGGATGTTAGAAGTTCATCATGTCTATGTACCAAAGCAACAATTTCACTACAGGCTCAGTTTTACATTTAACAAAAACTAAATTAAAAAAAATTCATGAAAGTAAATTAAATCTTGTAGAAAAATAAACACATTTTAAAAGATAATTTCCTTCGTAGTTCAGTTAATTTACGTTACTCACAGAGGTATGTTTCTTTTCACTGTCTCCATTGGGCATCCTAGCTCTTAAGTAGAGACAGATGTTTTCTTTGAGGAACTGTTTTAGAAAGTGCATAGTTTGCAGGTAACTGACAGGTCATGTCTGGAGGATCCCCTCAGATGTTGAAAATATTCTTCTACATTTGTAAAGTAATGCCTAGTTTATCCTTGCACAGAAGGAAAGACTGTTTCCTGTGTAAGCCAGAAATCTCTTTTCCAATCAATTATGTGAGAACTTTGAGTTCTGAGCATAGACTGGCATTGTCCAGGGTAAGAAATGGAACAGACTGGATTTGATTTATTAGGTAGTTGTAATAGTCATGTTTACTGGAACAGACAGAACGTATGAATCTTTAGACTGTGAAACCAATCTTGAAAAATTATACGAGAAGTATGAAGAAAATGACATGCAGAAATTATTGTACTACATGAAACAGTCTCGAGATATTAATAATTTTCCATCTGTTTGCTTATGTTCCTAGAATTTTCCTCATGAATGTACTAGAAATTCAGCTCTCCAGTGCTGGTAAGAAAATTTGCATAAACAGTGAGTTCTCAAGGACTTCTCAGATGTTAGTAATGAAAACTGGGCAAGCATGCCCGCTATCATAGTTTAGTAAAATTAATACAAACATAGTTGTTTTTTAAAAACAGAAGACTGAAATGTCATGTGCATAGTTGTGTAAAGCACTGCTTGCAAGGTATTAGAGTCATTATTTTTAGAAAACAAGAATTATTTTTGGCTAAAAAGCATACATCGTTATTAGCTGTATTGTCTTCACTGTCCCAGTAGGCAGTGTACTGAATTAATTTAATTTTCACCAACATCAACTCCATTGACAAAAAAATCTCAAACAGTCATATGTATCGCTAACTTTGTCATACATTTGGAAGTCCAAATCTCCCAAGTCTTGTCTAAAAATGGATTTCTATGTTATATACCTATAATCTGTGTTTATTAAACTCGGCCTTTTTGCAGGTTAAACTTTTATTAGATTTCTTTGGTTCATCAGAAATTAAAATACATTATTTCCAGTGCTTTCTATTATTTTGCTATACAATACCTGTTAAATTACAAAAAGAAAATTTTCAGAAACAAATTAGATTACTTTTCTGAAAAATAAATAATGTTTAGACACATAATTATCTTTGAGGATGAAGTCTGTAAGATTCCTAATTTCCATGAAGATAACCAAAAACTTGTGCATTTAGGAATCAGGAGAAGTTTGGTTAAAGTGCCCAAGTTATTCTTTGAAAATCAGGTTTATTCTTAAGGCTGGATTTTCGTCTGAATGTATTTAGATATCTGTTACTTGTCTGAGTAATCTAGAATATCTCTCTTGTCATCAAATTAAAATAGCTATATATGGAGAAAATAACATCCCGGTTTTCTTAATTAGATAACCCGATCAAGCAAATTTTGTTTGGAGTTGTCCAATTTTCTTGATAGAATATAAAATGAATATAAATTGCTCTATATTCCAGATTTAGGAAATACCTTTTAAAGTGAGACAAATGCCATTTTATATCACTTACATTCATTGTTTGAACATTAATAGAGTAAAAAAAAATTTTACATCTTTCAGACTTGAATTGAAGGTTACTTATACATAAGCTGGCTAATAAAATTTGGACCATATATTTCAGTCATATATTTGGAAAAAGGATTAATAAAAATTTTGGTAAATGAAAAAAATAAAACTTATCTCTCAGCATAAATGCTTTGGACTGTTTATAGTGTGATGCATCGCAACTTTGGAAAATGTCTTTATATTGTAGGCGTACATAAGGGCATGGTATCTTAAAATTTCTTTTTCTGTGGCTACACAAATTCAATAGGGATACAATACATGGCCTTATTTACTCAGTAAGCCAAATAAAAACTGCACAAAAATTGTCTTTTCCCTGTAGCCAAAGACATAGCATGACATTAAATAGAATGTTAAGTCACTCTTTAATAACTCACGCTTCATTATAAATACAAATACATCATGCAACAAGAATGTGTAGAGCTCATGCAAAGCAGGTCAGTATTTTATTTGTGGGACAAATGGCCTTACAAGCTAAGTAGCAGATAAAAAAAAAAGTTAGACATGTCATAGGACTGGAACTTAGAGATTAAATGTGTAGTATTCATAGCTAGCATGTACAGGTACAAGTATCTGTCAATGTATATGCAGTGAGTTGACCTCAGCCAGTAGTCAAAACCCTCCAAGCCTCTCACTCACTCCCATCTCCCACGGGATGGAGAGGAAATAGAAGGAAGGCAAGAAGGTTCTGGGTTCAAGGCAATGACAATATATAGCACTGGTTTCTTTGAACACAGTGTCTGAACAAGTCTACATGAATACCTAGTCAACAAACCCATTTTTGTTGTTATTTCAAGTTTTAGGCAACCCAATCATTATTGACAGAAATGACAGTAACTAAAAACTGGAAGAGCCATCAGTAAGACTAATATAATAGAGTGGCAAATACCAAGCTATTTGACAGCCAGAAAATTCTGTCCTAGGAAGGATTTAGTTTTATTTGATTCATAAATATTTCTTTTAAATGAAAAGTAGATTTTCAAATATATTTAAATTATTTTGATTTCTTTTTAAGTTTATGGTGTTTTAAGAGCACAATAAAAAATTTAAAAAAGGTAACCAGTTTGTTCAAAGACAATGATTTAGAAAAGAATCCCGACAGATATTAAGCAGCAAATAGAAAACTTTCTGTAATAAAATCTGAGACAATTACTGTACCTGTGATTTAATAACCTATTCATTTACTCCTTTAAAGGATAAAAAGAAAGAAAAGAATTTTACAAGCTGAACACTCTTAGATATTAAAAGTAGCATATAAAGTCAAGATGTCCCCTTTCAGAGTCCAAAACGCCCAATGGCAAATGCTCCATCTCATTCATATTTAAATTATATGGCTTCATAGCAACCTCAGAAAATCAGAATCAAGGGGGGGGGGGGGTTAATGTTTGCAGAATGTGGATTATATCAGAGTCCTTAAATCTATTAAGTCTACAGATCAGCATGACTCCAAATGACAAGCAATGTATTTATACCAAACTTCATAAGTGAAAATACATAATTCCATCACTGACTTCAGTTTGTCATATATTTCTAAGTCTACTATTACATAATCTTTCCTTTAGCACTAGCACATGCAGTTCATACACGTTACAGTATACTCCAGGCCAAACTGAAACAAATACAAACAAAATATGACACTTTCTTCAAAAAGCCTACAAAAAAATTTTCTTGAGCTGTGTCTTTAGGTTTAAGAATGAAACACAGAATCTAAACCATCTTGTACAGAAATAAGAGTACTGTTTGTCACATCACACTTCTACAATGTTATCCACAGCACCTCAAAGCTAAAGAAGAAAAACCTATAAATGAAAACAGGAAAAATTCCCCATTTATGATTTTGTGTCCCTAATAGCCACGTACAAATTACTTCTATACTTAAATTTATATTTCTTTATTGTTTTAATGTACTTGTTTAAATATTTATAATTTTAAAACATTACGTAATAATTGTTTCATTTCCAGTTTTCTTCTGATGTAATTCTTATGCTCAGTTAAAAATAAGAAAGAAAAAGAAAGTTTGAGTATATAATGCTCTTCGAGTTATAAGGTATAATAGGTCTATTATGTCTGATTACAGCTTTGAAAATTTATGGTTTCTTTTCAAATAATTTATTTCATATCAATATGACTTTCATAAGTCCTTTCAGATTATCCAGGCTCAAGCAATTTTTTTATTCTAAAAGCAAATTTTTATATTTCTTCATATGGTTGTCAACATATATTTTTTTTTTTCTGGAGTTTGATTATTTTAGAAAAATGTTAGTGGCATTGTATAGCCTGGGATATAATTCAGGACTTCAATAAGTTCCTTTATTAGAAGACCTTTCTCTGTGATATGGATACATAACAAAATTTCTGAAGGGATAAAGATATATAGGAATATACCAAAATAAGATAAACCGCATTAATTTTCACCGATGCAATTACTTATATTTAGGAGATTTCTGCTGCCTCTCAAACTGATATATGTGTCTAATACTGTTTGGTCTTGGGGATGGGCCAGAAGATTTTACCATCACAAAAACATGCATTCAATCCCATATCTACTAAATATTCGAGATATTAATCCAAAGTTCTAGTATAGGAAAAAAAAGCTTCTAAACTCACTTAATCTTAGTTACCAAATACATTTTCTGGAGGCTCTTGTGAAAGCATCATCTTCATATTTTTTAACTATTTAGCACTACGAACAGGTACAACAATGCTGTATCTTCACTTTCCAAAAATCACAGAAATAAATTCCTGCTACTGAAGTTCACTATAGGTTTCTTTTAGAGTGTTGTAATTTAGTTTATCTAATCAAATAAATTTGAAAGATAGGGTGGTTTTTGGCAGTGGCTTCATTCCTTTAAATGTTACATCTGATTAATCTGTAAAGGCTTACTTCTTTCATAGGATTCTCTAACTAGCCATGCTTTAGCAAAACAAAAATGGCAGAATGCCAAAAGCACGCCAGCTACCATGAAACTGAGATAAAACAAATGGGAACTTAGATTTAGTTCTAAGGAGAAGACTTTTCACAGGATTTAAGAGTAAGAGCTCTTTTGTTAAGAGTAAGCTAGGACATAGTAAGAGAGCCTATCAACGAGGAAGATAGGTAAGGAAAAGTCTGGGAAACACAGAGTAGTTTATTAAGAATAAGGCAGAGTAAAATCATATAAACGATGCAGGATTTGTAAGCATTAGGTGATTCATAGAAGTTTAAAGTAGAAAACATGATTTAATACCGTGAGAGTACAAGATTGGCACTAATTTACTGTACTTGAAAAAAAAACAAAGGCGTAACAGCCTATGTTCTGACTAGAATGTTGTTCATAACATTGAAATACATTGCCTCACTTGCACCAGTGCCGTATTGCACATCCTATGTTAAATAAATAGACTGAAACAGCCCCCAAGAATAAAACAATAAATAAAATAACAACGGCTTAGAGACCTGATAATGCTGGTTGAATACCTTCTGAAGACACTTTCTTACGGGATAGGGCAGAGAAAATTTACTTCATCCTCTAGAAAACACAAAGATTCCTCTCGAAAAGCCAGAATTTCTGGTCTTTGGAACCATGCCTTGTTGGTAACAGATCCACGTGGAAAATTTCTTCTTGACTGATAAAATATGCTATACCAAAGGAAGGACATTTCTGAAAGTAGCCTAGGTTCAAAACAAGTTGTAATATCTTGTAATTGGGAATGGTTTAAAGCCTACACTGACAAATACCTGCTGAGACTCAGCTGGGAAGTGACAACACGTCAGGCTGCTAAAACTCAGTTGTGGCTTATAAATTTAACCGAAGGAAAAGACGTATGCTGATTTGGTTAAAAAAATTCATTTAACCTGTTCTGTTCTTGTATTTTCATTTGTAGGCATGTTATTTCAATTATTCAACAACGGAAGGTCAGTTCTTAATTTTATAGCCAATGAATGTTAACACTTGTGCAAGTGAAGATTTGAAAATCTCTCCAGATCTACTCAGAATAGGTAAAAATAAATCTAAAATATATTATTCAAGACTGTATTTCTTTAATTATGTAGGTTAGACAAGTCTGAATCACACTACATTTGAATGATCTGGTGGGGTTTAGTTTTGAGTAGGAAGCTCACTGGCAGGAACAGTCTTTCACTGAAACAAAAAATTGTTTGGCCTTAGAGTTTCCTCAGATCCATTTTTACCCATGTTCTTGTCTAATGATCTTATCTGAATGTCACTTTTTCTGCAGTCATCTTTCTGCTACGGGAGTTTAAAAACATATGGGTATCTTCTGTTTGGAAGGTAAACTTTATACTCTGCTTTTCAGGGTCCTATGAAGAGGTGATGGGTAGCGTGCCTTAGTATACTTTAAGTATTTTTATTTTAAATGTTGCATACATACACTGGGGATAGGTATAAATTTATCTTCGACTGAGAGAACTGCACTAAGCACATACTTCCTTTGAAAAGTTCTCTTTAATGGCAAGCCAGAGCAAAATTACAAACCATACATTAATTCCTATCAATCCTTGGGCTTTCAAATTATCCATATAAACATTGTAGCTAACTGGGGAAGGTAAAGGAAGATAATTACATTCACTAAGAGAGTAAATAGCTTATACCTTATACTGGTGTTGTAGTCTAACCCTGACCAGCAGACACAACCCCACACGGCCACTCATTCACTCCCCAGTGGGACAGGGGAGAGAAAGGGAATGGTAGAAGTTCAAAAACTCGTGGCTTGAGATAAAGACAATTTAATAGGGAAAGCAAAAGCTGTGTGCTCAGGCAAAGCAAAACAAGGAATCTATTCACCACTTCCCATCGGCAGGCAGATGTTCAGCCATCTCCAGGAAAGCAGGGCTCCATCATGTGTAGCTGTTTCTTGGGAAGACAAATGCCATCACTTTGAACATCCCCTCTTCCTCCTTCTTCCAGTCCCCCCAGCTTTTATCATTGAGCATGACATCATATAGTGTGGGATATTCCCTTGGTAAATTGGGATTAGCTCTCCCAGCCGTGTCCCCTCCCAGTTTCTTGCCCACCCCCAGCCTACTTGCTGATGGGGCAGGGTGAGAAGCAGAAAAGACCTCGACTCAGTGCAAAAACTGCTCTGCAATGCCTGAAATATGGGTTGTGCTATCAACATTGTTTGGGTCACAGATCTAAAACATAACACCATACAAGCTATTATGAAGAAAATCAACTCTATCCGAACCAAAACCAGTACAGCAAGTAACTTTTTTCTATTCTGGTCGGGGGAGAGATGTTTTAGAAGGAAATGTGCAGTTGTATCTTGGTCTCTCAATAGCACAGATATTTCTGAAGTCCTTAGCCAAGCTAGATAAAGATCATCAGAAGCACAGCTTCTTGCACTTCAGATAGAAGATGTAATTCTTTGACCTTGGTTTGTAGTAAAATAAAAATTCTAGTGCACACATCCTTCTTCCATGAGGAGAGAAGGGGAAAACAAGTATGATGTGACAGTCTATTAGTCATGTTGCTTAAGGTAACTAGTGACCCTGTGATGATAACCATGATATAAAAACCTTTGTAGAAGATAAAATCATAGCAAGTTCTGCTTTCAGTAATGAGCTAGTAGAACAGAATTATCTTTTATCTATTCTTAGCATCAATTTCCTCTTCTACAGCTTCTTCAGACACTATGCATTCCTAGATGATCAAAACTAATCCACATAATTTTTACAGTACAGAAGAAACAATTCTCATTTTCAGTCTTTGACTGCCTTCTCTTATAAAATACATTCCTGTTCAGTGTGGGTCTATTCTTTCACTTGAGCAACAAAGTCATTTTCTTATTTTTATTACAAGGCACCATACCAGATTTTCCTGTGTCTTTAGTTAAGCTGTATAAAGCAGAAAGAAGGATATATGTAGTTAGTCAGTCTATGCTATTGTATATAACCTGAAAAATCACTACTGTAAATTGGACATAAATTTCAATGCAAAGAATAAAATAATTCCAATAAATACTCATAGTTTATGTAATTAAATCTTTATTAGTTTAGTTATTTATATTTTTATGAAGTCTTATTCTTAAAAAATAAAAACCTTGTAGCTGGAATGAATTTAGCAGACAAATCAATATTTGTTATTATATGTACTAAAAAATTTCATTTGGTTGCTTTTTATACAAATAAGTGTACTCAGACCAAACAAGCTATGTTCATAGCCACACTGTGTGGCTCACAGCCAAATACTCTACTAATAAAAGAAAAATAAAAGAACTGGTCTTTTTCACAGAACCAGAGTCTGGCCTTTGACTGCTTTTTCACTCTTCATTTTGTCAAAATAATCAGGAAAAAAGGGAACAGCAGCCCATTCGCTATGTTTTAGGGGGGGGTTGAACTCTTGGTGGAAACCTGTTATCTTCTGATACAGATTAAGAGCAGGAAGAGAGCAGATGTGTGTGTTCTATAGTCACTGAATTCATCAATATGATCAATACAACCTAACTTTTTAAACCAATATTTACTGAAGCTGGAGATGGAGTCTTTGGCTTAGGAAACAAGCTTACTGCCCACACAGGAATGCACGGTAATACCACAGTATGTAATATCCCCTTCCTCCTTTCTTGCCTTTCCTCTCACTCATTGTAGAAGAAAGCTTGGAAACAGGAATAAATGCAGTAAGGATTATGGTGAGGACTATATTTCTCTATGATCCCAAAGTCTGAAATCTGTTGAAAGCATTAGGGTAGCTAAAGCAGTGTCAGCTGTCTCAATTTATCACAGTTTCTGGATATTTACTGCCCTGTTAAAGACAGAGCTCCATGAGTAGTGGGATTAGATGAAAGTGTCCTTTAATACATTTTTAGAATTGCTTATAGTTGTGGAGAAAATTCAGAAAATTTTGCAGCTTAAAACAATAAAAGTGGAAGAAAAAGAAATAAAATGCATTAAAATACTCAGGAGGAATTTCAAACCTATTAGAAATTTGATTTGTGAGCTGTTCATTTTTCCAATGCATATTCAGTGAAACCTTGTTAAAGCAGAATGAGGGACTCCTTGTTCAAAACAGGACAGCAGTGAGATTATGTCCTCAGCAAAGGGGACCTAGGGACTGAAATTTTCTGTACTGTGAACAGTCAGAAAGGGCAGTAGGAAAGCAAAGGATATGGTGAGAATCACCAAATACACTGCAGAAAAAGAGACAAGGGATAGAGTACTTAAGACAGCCCTTCTGAATTATGAACAGAACAAGCAAATAAACAAGACTCACTAAATACTTAGGTCACAGTGAAAAATGAAGCACAGACAATGTAACGAAAATTGACATGTCAAAGATTGCAAGACAGGATTTTCAGTTTCCCATGGTAAGAAAAAAATAAAAGATTCATATTACAAGCAAGAATAGACAACTGGAGAAACTTTTTATTTTTAATATTTTAATATGAGAATAGCCATTTTCAATACTAAGGCTCATACAACCTACTAATTGCTAAATCTGCTAGTATACTAAATATATTATTCAATCACTTCATTGATATTTACAATTTTTAATCCTGCTTTAGTTAATTCCTGGATTACAAATAACTGGATACAATCTAAGTACATGCTAAAAAGATATGTTTCAATTAAAAAAAAAATCCTTTGAAAAAGAAATTCTTGGTGAAAAATGAACCCTTTGTAAACTAACAGTGAAAAAAATGAGAAGGAACACTGTCTGAAAAAAAACAATATGGTTCCCTACATAATGCCAAGAGATATTGACCACACACAACTTTAATGAAATACGCTATATGCCAGTTCGCCTTTGTATGACTCTTACATTGATGTGCTGAAAAACTCTGCTTCAGAGAGTATAATATGCTGATACTTCGGTAGACGTCCTGTACATAAACTACTAGTTCACTTGTAAAATGTCTCACTATTGTGGCTATTGTGAATTAAAAGGATGGAAAAAAAGAATATGCAGAAAAACTATTCATTTTCATTACTCCTTGCCTTTGGGAACTGTGATTAGATTGATATAGTCCCATGTTTAAAAACAGAACACATGGAAGTTAAAAAGGTTGCAATGATGATCTGCTTCCTATTTCTCACATCTATATTACCTTTCATGTGGTAATAGGTATATATTGGAATAAGAAACAAGAAAGGTGTGATAAAATGAGGCAATTTTTTTTCATTTCTTAATTTTAGCCACCTTAACCTCACCTCATGGGCCTTCAGATATTCTACTTTCAATCTCAGTTTTAACTTTTTTTCCTAGCTACATGTAAAAAGTATCAAAATCAAAACACATGAGAGGAAACACTCCCACTCAAACTGAAAAATGAACTAAAAGTACATACATGTTCTCTTTCTTTCTGCTTTTTATCTCTGCTGTAATTTAATAAAATATTAGTGAAATGTAGATAATTTCATAACAAGGAATACTCAAGAGTGGTCTATCAAAGAGGTTAATTTTTATTACTTCGAATATTTTCTCACATTATTAGCTAGTGCTGGTTTCCAAAATGAGAAAAGACTGAGAAATGGGCACAGTTGGGACTAAATGCTCTATCACAAATCACAGAATCACAGAATGGAAGGGGTTGGAAGAGACCTCTGTGGGTCATCTAGTCCAACCCCCTTGACAAAGCAGGGTCACCTACAGCAGGCTGTAGAAAACCTTGTCCAGGCGGGTCTTGAATATCTCCAGAGAAGGAGACTCCACCACCTCCCTGGGCAGCCTGTTCCAGTGCTCCGTCACCCTCAGAGGGAAGAAGTTCCTCCTCAT
>Ga0065711_1045331_pt1 | contig 13553 bp, 9 predicted proteins | sample Hoacrofraction12_FD_59098 | JGI IMG/M metagenome (GOLD analysis project Ga0065711, IMG submission 59098) | Hoatzin crop microbial communities from Cojedes, Venezuela - Epithelial fraction 12 v2 (version 2) | ecosystem: Host-associated > Birds > Digestive system > Esophagus > Crop | place...
ATTCAGCCAGTTCTCTATCCACTTCACCGACCACTCATCCAGCCCACACTTCCTCAGCTTCCCTAGGAGGATATCATGGGAGACTGTGTCGAAAGCCTTGCTGAAGTCAAGGTAGACAACATCCACTGCTCTCCCTTCGTCTATCTTGCAATCACAAGGTTTCAGTTCAGGTGAAGCACGGAAGATTAAGTTCTATATTCCCTGCACCTATAGTTAGTTGTATTGCTACCCTGTAATGAATTGTGTCAGATATCTATTGTTGCTGCACTAAGCCTATGCTGGATGAAGCGTGTGAGGTCATCCATATTTCTGGATTTCACTTGTGGTAGTTCAAATTTGATTCTTCTTGCTACACATAAGCTAAAATTCTGTTGGTGACAACCTTAAAAAAAGGAGAACCCAGAAATTAAGCCAGACTTCCAAATTTCAATACTAAGATAGTGGAACAGGATTATTAAATGGTCAATTTATAGGCTCAGAAAGGAAAGTTAAGTGATAGAAAACCAGACAGCACAGATTTGCTAAGAACAAATTATGTCAAAACTATTTAATTTCCTCTGACAGAATGACTGGTTCTTTTGATGAGGAAGAAGCTGCAATTGTGCTGTATACTGACTTCAGTAAGAATTTTGACATTGTATCATGCGACATTCTTATAAGTCACGTGCAGTCCTCGTGAAATTACCATACAAATGATTTAAAAACTTCTCTTGAGCAGAAGCTGCCAGTGATTTTCTGTTAAATAAAGGCACCAATTCCCATGCAGCTCTGCAGAGGTCTGTATTAGATCTGGTTCTAATCCATATTTCCAGTAATGTGCTGTGTGATAGTGTAGACCATGCATTTACAAAATGCAGAGATGGCACCGCAGGGGGTGATTCAAATTCTTAAGAACTGGCACAGAATTTACGAATGTCTTTGTCAGTTGAAGAAATGATCCAATTCGGTGATAAGATCCAGTAAAGAGAAGTCCTACCTTTCAGGAGAAATCAAAAGCATAAATGCCAAAATATGGTACAATTAGATAAGAAGCATTATTGTAGAAAAAACATCTAAAAGATCTAATGGAAGACAAGATAAAAATGCATTACAAATATGGAACTGATGGAGAAACCACATCTTATTTCAGGATTATCACATGTAAGACACCACAGACAGAAATTATTCTGCTCTACTTAGTGCTGATGAAGCCTCATAGGACTACTCTTTAAAGCAATGTAGAGGTAGGCAAATCCAGGGGAGAGCAGCAGGACAAGAGTTTCAGTAAGAGTAACATTTAAGAAAAGGAGGACAAATTTAAACAATTTTACAAATGGGAAGACAAATGAGGAGGTCGTGTAGTCTTCCACTATACAAGACAGTATACTAAACAGAACAGTAACTAAATGTTTGTCCTCTGTGCTGTGCTTGCAGGGCAGGGCAATAAAATACTGACTTAATATGTAGTAAGGAAGATTTAGGGATATGTTGTAAAGATACAAAGCAGTGAGCAGACCCAGCTACTGATGCAGACTGGAAATGTTTCACTGCAGATTTTAAAAATGGGTTTGATATTTGCTGGGCTTTCTTATTCTTTCACTTCACCATTTCTGTGATTGTTGAAAACATGGCTTCCTTCTTGTAAACTGCATGCTTCAGATAGTTTTTTTCTCTTTAACATCTTTGTTATAATAGTTCATGATTTCTTACAAATAAGAGGTGGCTAGATTTTAAAGTTTACAGAATTTTTATTCTACCTATCAAATGTAGTTTATAAAATTCTTTGACACATCGAGGCAAAATACAAAATATCAGTAAACTATTGTGACAAGAAAAAAAGAAATCAAAAGGGCAGATTTCTGAAAGGCTTATTTTATTTACACTGTTCCAGTTTTCAGAAGAGTGGTTTGCTTTATTCTGCTATCCACTGATGAACCTGTTCAGGTATACGATACTGGACTATGTGTTTCCCCTTGCCTCATATTATTTTACACAACAGGGCTTCTACAGCTGGGAATTGTACATTGCAATTTGGTGTACAAGTTTATAGCTTGATTCCACCTACTAAACACAAGCACACAGATTGCCTAAAAGCACTTTGAAATCTACAGCTTTTTGTATAACTTACGGCTATTTGGTATACTGATGAGTATAAATGTATGTTGTTTTGAAACAATGTTCTTCCACTACAGAAAAGAGAAACAGTGACTGTACCTGTGTAAGCACAAACTCCCACTGATTTTCAGTGGCACTATGCCATCTTATACCAACAAGCATTCCAGGCTGCCCATTGAATGGCAGACTGCTGAAAACAAGGAGAGACTGCCAGAGAAAGGATGGCTACAGTCTTGCCTTGTTTCTTTATTTTTTTCCCTAGGAATCCATTACCAGCCATTGTATGAACTGGTTTTCCTCTGCTCTGGGATAGGAAACAGGATCTGGAGCTGCTGTGATCCCTCAGGTCGAGTGGCTGCATCCTGAAGCCAGTCTCACTGATTTGCGGGAAGATCCTGCTGCTTGTTAGAGGAAAAGGAGATGAAGGCGGAAGTAATATTTGAATGGGAAAACCTGCCCACCTGTTTGTACAAACAGAGTGGGGAGAGGAAGGAAAAAGCATTGGTGGTATACAGCAAGGGTAAAGGGAATATGATGGGTATTCCACTCTGTCCAATCAACTTGAAGTCCTTCTCTGTAGAAGGCAGAAAGTAGTGTAGTGGAACATCAGGGCATGTTTAGAACTCCAGACTTATGGGATCATGCCCACAGAGAGATGAGGTAGTGCCGAGAGCAGCCATGCCCCAGAATCACAGCTCCTGCCATGGGCATTGATGAAGGGCTGTGCAATAGGAGATGGTAACTCAGGACAGTGGTGAAGTCTGGGGAAGAAGTGGTCAAGATGATGACTTATTCCCCTCTTCTGCTTCTCCCTTTCTTTGATACAGTGCAAGGTAGGAAAACGACAGAGAGAAAGGTCCGGGAGTAGGATTTACTGTCAGCATGGCCCCCTCCCAAGCAGCAGGGCTTCTCTGCTTCATTGCTGGAGGTGGCCTACAGAGGTAAGCCTGCTGTTTATCTTCTCTCCCACCTAGATGCATAGTACACAGTGAAGCTAACAGAGGAAGAGTGTGTCTATAAAGTGTTATGATTTATTTTAGAACAACAACCCAGTTTGCACAACTTATAAAATATACAGTTTGTTACAGATCCACTAATTCGTAGAAAAAATCTGTATTTACAATACTGCCAATAGCAGTTGTTCCCAGCCCCAAGCTTTGCTTATGTAATATTAAAAAAGGCAACAGGGTCCAAGTACTGTGAACCAGAATCAATAATGGTACCTATTTGCAAGTCTGGTGGATTCTTCAGAACTTCATAGTCTCAGTGGTCCCAGTAGAGAAGAAGTCCTAGAATGATAAAAAAATGCATATATATATGTAAAAATAGTACCCCATTCAGCCCGTGAATTGAAATGAGGAAAAGGAACTTGAGCAAATGAGGCTTCCTTAATGACATAATTAAGTGCTTGAACACTACATTGCACTGCCTGGCCAGAAAACTAAGTTTCTTCATGCTGTTCTTCAACAATTTTTTAGAACTACAAGACTGTGAGGAGTAGAAGGAAGAGAACAATATGCGGTAAAGTGTTCTTGCATGTTCCAAGATTCCTCAGAGTCTCTATGAAACTTTTTCTGTACAGGTGATTATGAGAATTCTCTGGTATTGAAGAGTACATGCAGCAAGGTTATTCACAGATCTCCTATCTGTTGCAAAAAATAGTCTGAGATACAAAAAATTTAGAACCATTTTCTGGAATTAAAAGTAACTTTTCCTCTTCCACTGAACAGATATCTCATGTGAGAGCTGAATCTTGTTTCTTGGTCCTGGTCAGCAAGGCCACTGCAAACACTGACTTTTTTTTTAAGGTTAGGCAGCTTGATTTCTGTTAAGCCTACAAATAAATCTCATTCCAGTCAATGGGATGGAACTCAAAGGCTGCTAGAGAAAGATAAGATAAAAAGATCCAGTTTGGTGCCTGAGTCTGACATTACTGATAAGGTATTTGTCCATATAAGTACACGGTTATTTGAGTTGAGTCCTGATTTCATCCAAGTGCATATTAGTATAGGTTTACCTGAATAAGAATGTCACACACTTTGCTTTGGGATATCTGGGTAACAAAGTGGTGGTACTGGAACATACTATTTTTTGTTAACATAATTATTCTCTAGAAAAATTAACTCTTTTCACCATTTTTATTGTAAAATATTCACTGCCTTTTTATGGAAAAAAAAAACCATTAAATATTTCCTTCTCAAGAAATTCTGTATTTCCTAGGATCACCTGCATACAACAAAATTTCATCCCTTCCCCTACATACTGCCAAGATGTCAAATACAAGTGCCTGTTTTTCACACTTTGAAAGAGACCTTTACAGAGAATATTGTGCTTATATTAGTCTGTGGAGCACTCCACCCTTCCTCTACTCTTGATCTTGGCTCACTCAGCCTGACTGCTCATAGTCTACACAAGATGCTAAAGAATTACAGATCCATTTTGGGCAGCAGACATTATGTGTTGGTCTTTTTATGTGAAATATAGGTGAAATACTGAGGCTACTTTTACTTTACAGCTCCTGGAAGTGATTCCTGGTTCTTGAATCTGAAAGCATGACCTGGCCATATCCTTGTTCTCTGTGAGGACAAGGCACAGATTTACAGCACCTTCCCTGCCACAATTTCTGTTTGGTACATGAAGGAAACCAGTCCACTTGCTCAAGATGATTTGCATCAAATGCTTCACGCAGGTACTGATCTGGATGATTATAAACAACTAGGATGTTTAGCAGTAAGAACACACCAGAAAGAAAGCCTACACCTAGGTTAGGTAAATAAATTATTTTTGTTGCTTTCTAAAGTGCTAATCTTGAGTCTTAAAGTTTAGCAATCTCTTAACTCAGTTAACTGAATTTAGTATGTGAGGAAGCAGAAGAAGGATGTATGAATTGCTGAACGAGGAATTGCAACATCAGGATAGGAGAAGATCCTGATCTCACAGGGCATACTGAATACTTATTTCTATGTAGTTCAGAAATTAGTCATAATTTGTATAAATGGAAAAGCCCTCTGAAAGAATTTCTTGTGGTACATAGACTCTGAAGACATCTTTGTTCCATCAACAAGAACCACTGCTTGACACTTCTTTCAGAAGACAAGAAGAAAGCAGATTGGACTACTGCTAATACCTGCCAGTTTATTACAGCACCTCTGGAAATAGTTTATCCTAATGCCAACTGAAGAAGCTGGCTTGACCTTACTTATTCCTGTTCAGGAATATCAGAAGAGTTGTGCTCCGCTTATGAAGAGAAAGTTGCTTTAAAGAGAAGTTTGGAGCATTGCTTTGGCAGTTTTCTAATGTAATGAGAGAAGGTAAATCATACAGGAAGGTTGAGAATAGCGTTTGGATTCCTTCTGAAAAGTTAGTAATTATGATGAGTGTGAATTTGGACTTCTTTTATAAGTTACTATTCCACTGATGCAGTTTTTCTCAGTGTGATTTGCTCATCTGGAGGTCAAATGCTGTGTGGCAAGAGACTTTCAGGCTGACTTGATAGTCTGGACTCTTGAAAGGGACAAGTAGTACCAACAAAAGAGGACAGCAGCAAGCGCACAAGAACATTTGCAATTCCTCTTGGGACATTAACCTGCCTCTTGACTCACGGAGAGTGGCTCCTTTCTTTCGTATTGTTTCCAGTCATTAAGGTGTAGGAGCATGCCTCTGTGGTGCCCTCCGAGCAAAGTGGAGTGAAAAGAAATAGACTAGAACACACAAAACAGGAAAGCATAGGGAGGATGAGGGATCCTTTGGGCACAGTGACAGAGCATAAGCTCAGTACTCAGGAGATAAAAGGAGCTGATCCAAGCACTGCAGAGCCCTGATGTATCACAGATACTGGGCAGATGTTTGCAGCATTTGCTCCACTACCAGATTCTTCTGTTGTTGCTGGGCGATAGTCCATTTACTCTGTTGCCTCAGCTACAAGTTTTTTCTTTCCTGCCTGACAGCTGCCGATATCCTTTTTGGCAGCAATGCTTATACTTCTGCTTTACTTGCTCAGCTTTCCTCGTTTAAAGATAAATTTGTTTTTCTACACATAATTTTGAAATGTCTGCCACTGATTAGTGTTCCCCTTGCACAATTTTCCTTTTCCTGCCAACAAATTCCAAATGTGGGACATGGATAGATTATCAAAAGAGGTAAGAAGCAATAATCCTTCAGAAGTATCTGAACTGAAAGAATTCTGTTACTTCTGAGAGATCCCTTAAATGATCTCTAATGTGCATCTTTGTGCTATGTAAACTTATCAGTAGACAGCTATTGTCCTATAAAATCCTCTGATATCCTAAAGAATATCATTTTTCCTAGAAAATGTGTATTACAAGTTTCTAAAATACCTTCCAAAAGCCAAAACTAAAACATCTTCAACTGGAAGTTCTGAATTTTGAAATTTTCTTTAAATAATGCAAAACAGAACACGTAGATACTTTCTCCACATATCATATGATCTCAACATACAGAAATGTAATTCAGTTTCTACGTGTACAGAAGAATTTAGTGACAAAAACTAAATGCAGTCATGGGCTTCCAATTAATCTTGGTTTGCAGAATGCAGAAAGCTGCACACTTTACACAGCACATACTATGAACTGTGAACACAAGCAAATGAGAATGTTCAAGAGAAAAACAGAATAACCAAAAAATTAGCTCTACTTGGTACTGAAACTTTTGCTTCTTTCTTAAAAGTGTTTAATAAAAGTAATTTATGTAATGCGGAAGATCTTGGCAATATCAGAAGAGATTCTATTCTTTGTCTGTGCCCCTCTAGAAGTCATTGTGGTTATAAAAGAGGCAGCACAACCTTGAAAATGGATTTGCTGTACTTGAACCTGTTACAAGTGGTTTGCACACTGGATTGCTACAGTGAATTTTGCTGTAAAAATGGCAGTTTCGCATCATTCTACAGAAGGAAAAGGCATAAGAAACCTTTTCTGTTAATTTGTCATTTGCTGTTAAGGTATATCACAGTTACGACAAATGTAATCATATTTCATTGTTCTCTACAGAAGAACTCTTTTGATCATGCCTGAAATACATGTCAGTACTGCAGATATGAAAAAGACTGTTAAAATGTAACTCATGCAACACTTGCAATGATGAATGTGATGAATACCAGTATCACCTCTGTAACAGGTATCTACGGATTCCTGTCGATAACATGCTAAAATGCGAGTGAGGAATGTGTTTTTTTCATCCTATTCTCCTTACTTACTTCAGTCAATGTCAGGAGAAGACTTGGTCTGTATTATTTTCTGCTATGGTCTTTGTCATGAAAATGAAGCATCAGGATACTCATTTCCATCAGAAGAGAGTGAGAAGGGTAGAAGCAGGAACTGAATACCACAGTCGATTTTCAGAACTTTAGCTCGAACACTGCCGATATTATTATGAATGGGAACAGCAGAAATGTAGGTTACAAAATAAATCTTAGAATTTTTTTAGGAAAAGTGTATGTTAAAATTATTCACGGCTAAAATTGTATGTCAGTTCCATGCATAGATTTTCACAAGCTCCAAAATTATTTAGGAATACAAAATCCATGATTTGCAATACTTCTTCAGGTCCAAAGGCAAAGAAGTACTTTTAAGTATTCGACTCACAGACTTATTGCATGTGAAGGAATAATTACTTTTCAATTATACAAACTTCCACCCCTAAGAATGTAGGAGTGGTTCACATCTGATAGTTCCGATTATCAGAATTCCCAGACTGAATCACAAAATGCAAAGGGCTTGTGGCGCTGTGTGAGTGGCGCTGCTCTGTGCTGCAAGTGCCATAAGCATTTTGATATCTTGTTTATATGATAAGGGCACTAATAAAGTTTGGGGGCAAAAGACAGTAGCACAGAATGAATCTTTCACTTTTACAACCACAAGAATGAATACAGTGCACAAACAGCACAGTTTTTTGCTACAAAAAATTTCTGTGATTTGTTGAAAGTCTGTAAGGTGAGGAATGTTTCCAAAAAAAGCCAAACACAGCAACAGAGAGGTCCGTTTTCAAAACTGAATGTTAAGACCACCAGCCTATCTGATAAAGTTACCACCCAGTAATTTGTGGGGACTGAAACTGCCTTCTTTTTGGTCTCTCCCTCTTCATCATTCCTTTTACTGTGCCTCTGTATCATGATGCTGCATACAGGGTTCTAGTGAAACAGCCGTTTGAAGACCTTTGGGAAAATTCACGTGCATGTTTTGCACTGCCTTGCTTTGACTCTCTGTAGCTCCATTCTTTGATCCAGTCCCACCCTCCCTGTATCCTAAGCGGTCAGACAAACAGGATACAGTAGTCCCATCACTGACTGCTAGGCAAATCCATTGAGCAGGGTTTTTTTCCCCCTCTCTGCTCTCTAGCAAACCGTCCAAAGTCTACTCCCTTCCCATTCCATTGGAAGGGAGTATTCTCTTTCAAATTTCCTTTGAAATAAAGAAGGCATGTCCAATGCCAATCAGCAAGTTGTGACGAAATGGATCAAAACTCGGGAATTCATATTTCCAGTCCACTCACATAATAACTAGGAATGGTGGTAGTAAAACACTAAGACATCACATAAAAAAAGTATCCTGACATTAAGCGAAAAAGTATCTAATATCAGTAGAAAAGGCCTGATAATACTTGAGGGAATAAAATCCTAACTTTTCTTGGCTACTTTTTTAGCAGTATAAGTGATTTAACCAATTTCATTTTCAATCTGAATATCCTGCTTTAAGTTTTATCTTCTTTTAATCGTGCACAATGGGAAGGGACTTTTGTTGGATTTAGGCCCTAGCATTGGAGACTATTAACATGAAGGGCTGGGGGAAATCAGTGATTACTGAGATAATAATTGCTCACAGGAGAGGAAGAAGCAAAAAACCTGGAGTCAGGACCCTGAAACATTAAGCGAACACTCCCCCCCCTTTTCTGATGCTGGAGGAAATGGATATCTTCCAGAGATCTGTCAAATAATTGCAAGTTAGTCCCTGGTTTGGAAGCTATAGATCTAAACCAGGAAACCCTACCATGCATTCTGTAACCTGTATTTTACTGTTCGAAGTCAGCTTTGTTTTCATAATGCTGGCAGGGTCTGCTAGCACAGTAATTGAGGCTTTTGTAGTGTAAAAGACTTACAAGTAATATTCCTACGATTTCTAGGGCAAAACACTTCTTACCAAGGTGCACTTTTTCCTCTTAAAGATTATGTGCATTTTTGCCAAATACTTCAGTTGAATTGGATGTGATTATAAATAGAGAAGACTTTAAAACATTTAAGGCTTCAATTTGCTTCTCCCTTTTGCCTGGCACTCCTCCTCCTCAGCTCTTCCAAACATTTCATATTCGTATGAAGAAAGAGTCTGTTTATTCTGTTTGATCTACTAGCAAGATATGTTCCATAAGCAGAGTAAAAAGAGAACTTTTGCCACCAGTTGGCAGACCTCACTCCCATTCAAATAGGAAAACACTTTGTGTATTTTTGCGGCCCCCCTCCCCCTAGTCCCTTAATTTCTTGGACAAAACCAAGGGAAAAAAAAATTCCTTCCCCAGCTCTCTGAAGCTGTTCCTTGGAACATTTTATTTTTAAAACTAACACTTGTTCATCTTTATATCCATCCCATGACTTTTTCCACATAGCTTTCCCCACATCGCGGCGGAGCCTTCCTGTTGCTATTTTCTGCTTTTAACAGTTGAGCCCAGGGAAAGTGCACTGCTCATTCAATCACTGCTTTGCAACGTTGTGTATGGAGCCAATGAAAATCAAGTAGCCAAAGTAAATAATTGAGCTAACCCTGTGTTTCAGGAAAAGGGAGCTGCATAAAGGAAGAAGAACACAGAGGGTTCAACAGGAATGGTTTATAGATTACATGTGGTTTAGACTTTGGATATTGGAGTGTGGATTTGATGTACAGACAACTGTCATCTTTGATGATCAACACTGTAGACCTAGTTGTTGAAGATTTCTATCCCCTTACGACAGGGGACAAAGTTGCATTGGTAGTTCCCTTCTCACTTACTTATTCCTACTTTTTTCATATCATTTCATTTTGTGTTAATTAGCAGAACTTTATTTTTTTTATTATTCTGCACATATGTTTAGGAAGTCCTATAGGATGAAAGTACGTTCTTTTTATAGTGACTAGCTACAGAGCCAAAAAAGTCATCACTGAACCTGAGGCTAGCTTATGTGGATATCAAGCAGTTATTCAGGGTCCACAGTTATAAAACTTTCGTAAAGCAGAGGACAAATCCATCTGGTTATTTATCTATGTTGCAAATCCACAGAGATCAGAAATGTGAGAAAAAATCGTTTTCAGGAGTATTTTGAAGTCAAATCCTCAGTGGGTACAAATGGATGGGATACTGGGGAGAGAATTCTGTATTTAATTAGCAGGGGGCATGGCATTTGTATTGATTGGCATACTCAGATAGTAAGGTTCAATATATTATCTTCAGAAGCTTGTCTTTCAGAGAATGGAAAATACAAGGACACGCAAATACAGGAATACTCTATTCAAGTGGAACTTAAAGAATTTTCATCCCTAATTTTTTCTGCGAAAATAACTGCACATACAGTCAGCAGCATTCTTGTTTACCTTAGGCTACCTCCGAAGGACATGTAGTGCCAAGGAGGTTTGCATCAGACTGTAGATGAATGTCCTGACCGGCAGTGGAGAAAACTCTGGTGTGCCAGTTGACAAAAATATACTAAGAACCAGGTTTTGCAAGTTGCAGGTATCCAGGTGAGAGTTTTAGTATGACAATAATAACAATAGTAATGGACCCTTTCTTGTTTGAAGCTGATAAGCAGCTGCCACAACTCAATGCTAGATTCACCAGCAGGTGGGTGGCAGCAAATAAACTGCAGCTGTGTTTGCTGTGGCACTCATTTTATTTTGAATTATTTATAAATAGCACTAGCAGCTATTTAGGCATTACCAGATGATATGCCCTTTAAATGATTAGTTAATTTTTTTTTCTCTGGAACACATTCTAACTGAGTAGGTAGGAGCTAGATGGAAGATAATGTCAGGCAGGTGCAGACTACAATTCTTTTCAGTCCTGTGACTCCCACAGTCACTTCAGTAACAGTGAAGTTTTGAGTGAGCTTTTAAAAGGAAATTCAGCTAGTGATTTAACTTAACAATGTGCTGCAAAGCACCCGACCATACAAATATTCCTCAGGTAGCACCATCTGGGTATGTCATAATGTTGACAGAAAAGTAACCTAAAAATTTAGTGAGATGCAGTAAGACTTATAGCTGTGGTTCAGTCTTGTCCTAAAGCAGAACATACTGGTATCCTATTACACCATCCTCAAATAACGGCAAATGATAATGCCACCTCAATCTCCCATTAGACGTCCAGTTCGATGGCGCATTGCCTATGTGTCACCTGTACTTTTGCCGTTCTTCTGTTATGGAGCTTGGAATATGCACAGCTGTGACATGCTCACCCTGGAGCTGGCCGTTTTGCTTAGGCATTCATCTGTCACCTCCCATTTGTTCCTCCAGCCAAATCTTAGTTTCAGCTGCTCATTCCTGAACGTTCAAGGTTTGTTGGTTTTTTTGCTTTTCCTTGTTATCTCTTCTATTTCTCATGCTTGGAAGAGATTCCTTGCAAATATATTTAAGGATCTGCTTTGTAATATCTCTTTTTAAAATTTACACTTTCAAGTAGACATGCAAACATTTGAGAAAGACAGCTGTCCTGTCATACTGCCCAAGCATGTCTTGCTCTTACCTTGTCCTCCTCTGCCTGTCTGAGAGTATCTGTTGTCCCATCTCCTAGGTTATAAAAACTTTGGCAGAATGTTGTAGAACTTGTTTAACTTTTTGCCCATCACTATCCAGTGTCCTAGAGGTTGGATGGGGAGAAAAGATATTTTTGTCCCAGCAAAAGGTTGAGTCTGTTGCAATACCTTATAAAAAGCAATACCTGGACTGTGAATGGAGGATGAGGATCTAAACTTGTAACCTCCTTGTGCCCAATGGTCTCTGTTCAAGCACAGGGATAAAAGGGAGCTGTATATGCTCAGAAATGCTTTTAGCAAGAAAATACCAAGAACTGATTTACTGAACCAGACCTACCTTTCTACTGCACAGACCCACACATGTGCTGTGGAGCCAGTCCTCCTCCAACAGAGCAGAGACACCTTCTGCTCAAAAGGCAGCACGGTGCCTCAGGAACATGCAGTTAGTGTTTCAGTTGAGTGCGTACTCTGATCCTACCTGTATCTGTTCTGCTCGAGTAGGCAGGGGGAGCTTGGAACAGGGCAGAGATGGTGCAGATCCTTTGTATTTGAAGGCAAAGATTATGATTTTGTCTCTTGAGTTTGCCTACTCAGTAAGGAAAGGCAACTGCAACTGATGCTTCTCAACCCTGTATAAAAGCAACGTCACATTTTCATAACATTAAAGGCCAGAAGTCACTGCCTGCCCGCATCCCCTCAGTGCAAAAGAACCCAGATACAGAATTGTCTGAGAAAGACATATCATGTCATGGCAGTTTATCATACACTTTCAGAGGACTCGTGGAGAGAAATGGATGAGAGGGGAGGAGAACAAAAGGAAGAAAGATGAAGTGCACCATAAGGATGTTGAGGAAACCAAAAGATACACTTCAGAATATAAAAGAAATTTTTCTTCTGCATTGTCACAGACAAAAAAGTTTCAATTTCAGGAAGCTGAGTTTATTGCCAGTCGAAAAACCCCTTCGGATCACTAATATGGGCACTGAAGTAGAAAGTGCACAATTACACAATCATTCACTGAACTCCTATCCTCACTCGTAACCTATCCAAACCTCCCCTGTTTTCACCATGGTTTACCCTGCACATGTCAAATCATTTCCAGCAAGGCAACAGGTGGCATGGACGCTGGGATCTTCGTGCATGTGATGGTTATTCCACTCTTTGCTCCTCACTGATCTGCCTCCCCCATTGCCCCTTAGAGTCCCTGTGTGGCATGGGTTGCCCATGGCTGCACTGCCTCGGGGCTGTCCCCGCCCTGGCATGGGTCATCCTCACCCATCATAGACTCATAGATTTATAGAATCATTGAATGCTTTGGGTTGGAAGGGACCATTAGAGGTCATCCAGCCCAACCCCCTTGCAGTGAGCAGAGACATCTTCAACTGGACCAGGTTGTTAAGACTGCCGTCCAACCCGGCCTTAAATGTTTCCAGCTATGGGGCCTCCACTAGCTCTCTGGGCAACCTATGCCAGTGTTTCACCACCATTACGATAAAAAATTTCTTCCTTAGATCTAGTCTAAATCTACCCTCCCTTACTTTAAAGCCGTTACTCCATCTCCTATCGCAACAAGACCTGCTGAAAAGATTTTCCCCATCTTTCCCATAGCCCCCCTTCAGTTACTGAAAGGCTGCTCTAAGGTGTCCCTGCAGCCTTCTATTCTCCAGGCTGAATAGCCCCAACTTTCTCAGCCTTTCCTCACAGCAGAGGTGCTCCAGCCCTTGGATCATCT
>Ga0065711_1045332_pt1 | contig 13553 bp, 5 predicted proteins | sample Hoacrofraction12_FD_59098 | JGI IMG/M metagenome (GOLD analysis project Ga0065711, IMG submission 59098) | Hoatzin crop microbial communities from Cojedes, Venezuela - Epithelial fraction 12 v2 (version 2) | ecosystem: Host-associated > Birds > Digestive system > Esophagus > Crop | place...
CCTGGCGCAGGGCCAGGCCTGGCGACGGTCGGTGATGGGGGGGGTTCCCCGGGATATCAGCTGGGGGGTTTTTCCTTTTTATATATATGTATATACATTGTTATCGTTAGCCGGCTGGCTGCGAAGGGCCGGCTGCGATGGCAACGGCGGCGGGGAGAGAGGATGCTCAACAAAGGGAGAGCCGGGGTTCCGCACCAGCGCGGCCGGAGGTGCCGTTCCGTGCCGCCCTCGGGGGCTGCCCGACCTCCCCGCCCCCCATCCCGCAGCCGCGATGCGGAGAGGGGCACCCCGGAGCCGGGCGGCGATGCGGCAGCCCGCGGCGTGGCTGCGCGGCTCGGGGGCGGCGGGAGCGGCAGGAGGGTCCTCCCGTGCGGGGAGGTGGGGGAGGTGCGGGGTCGGCTGCAAGTAGGTTTTGCCCGTTGAACTCCCTTGATGTGGCGTTATTCTGACTTCTTACGCTCCGGGTCGCGCAAGTTGAGCTTCTTTTGTCTGTGCGTGGGGCGGGCGGGGAGGGGGAGCCGCGAAAGGAAACCCGGCAATTAAAAATATTCCTGCCTGGGCATTTGGCTTGGCTTGGGTGAGCGATATTCCCTCTTTTTTATTTTTTTCTTTTTTTTTTTTTTCCTTTTGTTTTCTTTTATTATTATTATTTTCTCCCTTTGGAGTGGCAGCTTATTCTGACCTAACGGGAAGGTTGCTGGGTGGCGCAGCGAAGGGGGCTGCTCGGAAAGCATCCTGGGCTGGGCTGTGACGTAGCTGCTGGGGAAATCTGCCTCGCTGAAGTCATAAACCTGGGCATTCCCCCGGGGCCGCCTCGTATTTGCCCCCTTGTCATCGGCGCCGTGATGGCTGCGAGGAGGCAGGGGTGGGAAATCCGTTTTAAGGAGTTTACAGATGCGAAGACTGAAAGAGGAGCCCTGGACAGAGCTTGTTCCCTCTCTGTGGTTTTCGTTCACCGAAGCGTTCTAGGTCTGCCTATAGATTCAGGTTATTTGGCCGATTTCTGTTCTGCCGCCAGATGACTGACTGCTAATCGCTGACCCCAGAGGGTACTGTAGATACAATTTATAACAAAAACGTTATCTAAAGCAGAAGTGTCCAATTAGCTCAGTATTTTTTAATATCTCTTCTGCTTACTGGAATAATAATTCTGGAGAGCCGGTAGGCACCATATTTTATTCCTAAGACTATCCTTTTCACTGCAAGTTCAAAAATGTAAACAAATCAAGTATTTTTTTAAATTACATTGACTACACTACTAAATAAAAAGGCTAACCTTAATTTTACAAGAAGGAATTTAAAAATTAGGTGCTGTCCCGGGCCTGTGAAACACACGACTCTGTGATGAGCAGCTTGTCTGTTTTCTCTCACCTTTGCTAGCCCATGAGAGCCTGGACTCCCACCTTGCACACCCTCTTCTATTTTATTTTCAGATCAAATAATCAAAATTTTTCTCATTCTATTTTTTCCTTCAGAGATTTCAGTCAGAGGTTGAGCGCCTTGCTGGTCTTAGATTGATTCATTTGGAATCATATCCTGCACTGTGAATGTCTCTATGTCCCTGTATATATCTTTATATTCATATAGAAGTAACCATCTTTAGATAGTTTAAGCAACCTAGCAGACGTCCTAATAAAATAGGGATGCCTGCTAATAAAATCAAGAATGGAAAGTTAGCATGACCTATCTGTAAGCAACACCTGAATATCTGTATGTTACTTGAACAATGACTTATAAACCCTTACGGAAAAGGTCTTACATGTTGGAGAAATTTCCTCATGCTGGCCAACATAAATCTGTTGTCCAGCATAAATGAGAAAAGGTGATACTCAGCACTTTCATACTGTGGCAGAAACAAACGCTGCCCCCTCCTAAACCCACACATCTGGTGTCACTGTCCCATCACAAAAGGCAGAGGAGTATTTCAGTAGACCCCTCGGGTGGCAATGGTTTGTATGAGCTGTTGCCAGGGCAGGGGCAGCGCCTGCCAGGCACTGGAGGCTCTGAAACAGCTCGTTTGACAGAACAGGGATGCAGCCCTTGGCCCGGAGAAAGCCGGTGGTGAAGCTCTTACTGACTTCAAAAGGCCTAGGCTTTCACCCAGCCAGGAACGAGAAGTTACGGGGGGAAAAGACTGGATTTTCATGAGGCAGCAATTGTTGGTAGGCCTTAAAAGCCCATTCTCTCATTTCATTAACTCTTACTAATTATTTAAGAGTTTATTAATTTATGACCATTTAGAAACATCCCCACTGTTGGGGTTTGTTGTTGTTGTTTTTTCTTTTCCCTCTCTCGTTGTTATCCCATACATTTGAGCTCATCCAGTCTGCGGAGAGAGCCACGAACAGTACCAGATCCTCAAACTCTGAATCTCTCCCTCATCCTCTCCCTCTTCTTGTCCATCACCTGATCTCACCATAGGTAAAAGTAATTTCAATTTAAAATTAATCACAGCTGGCAGCATGAGCGCTCCCTCTGCAGTAACAGGATGGATGAAATTACAAGCTGGACTCTACAGTCACAAGCTGGTCAAAAATAAGCAAATATTCAAATACTTCGTTAGGAATTATTCTCTCCTTGAAGCTTTAAGATTTGCTGCTCAGCTTTGCTGTCAGCCAGAGAGATTTGCTCCTGATGGTGCTGTAATCCACTGCTGCTGGTAATTAGACATCATTACTGCTGCGTTAAAGGGAAAGAGAGAAGGAGAGAGGACAGGCTGGGGCTAATTAACTACTTGATTCTAATGAAAGAAAGAGAGCCTGATAGCAACTGGGAGGTTGCACCGGAACAGGCTAGATGTACAACACAGACTTAATTGAAGCAAGGGTGTCTTGCAGTCTCGCAGTAGCTGAGGCTTGGTCTGCTTTCATATTCTGTGGGCAGTAGCGCACGAGGTGTTACCCTGTTTTTCCCTTGCCTGGTTGGTAAGTAGCTCACAATCACAGGCCTATCTTGAGTATGAAGTTTAAACATGCCAGCAAGGAGAACGTATAGATGATTATGTGCTGGCTTAGTCTATTTTACGGGTATGGTCTCCTCAAGAGCAACAGGAACAAATCAGTTTCTGAATGTTCACATCCCTCTGCGGCCTAGGAGATGCACTTTTGGTCACCAGGCAACAACATCCCCTGCAAAAAAGGCATTTTGGGTCCAGAGTGGGACAACATGTTGTAAGCTATTCCTACATGCCACTCAGCGAGTATCTCACTTCTGCAGCTGTTCAGATTGCCACTGTTATCATCCTAGGTTTTCTTTCATTAAGCCCAAGCTGAACTTTATGAAAGCAGTGAAATTGTGCCTAGCCTAGACACACTGTGGTTAGGCCAACAAATATGCCAAATGGCTGACAGTATTGACTTTTAATGGTTGGTACTCACAATCCGTCAGTGTACGTGGAACTAACATTTCTGGTATAATATCCTTTCCAACCATATATACAATTTTTGTGGTGGAATTTTTCATGTGTATTTTCTGCATAGTTCTTTAACAGGAACTATTTATTGATTGGCAACTGGAAAACAAATTTCTTTCCACCACTTTATTTACTCTCGGCTCGATGTCGTCCATAGACACAAATATGGGTCCTAGAATCAGTCTTGATTTAAAAATGAGTTACAAAACAGTGGCTCAAGTTGTATCAGCGGATTCTAAGCAGAACTTTCCTTTAAAAAAGAAGGGCCAAGATGATTGCAGGATACGTCTCAAATATAGAATTTATGCGGTATTAGCAAACTAATAGAATATAACATTAAAGACCAAGTCTGGGTTGCTTTTACGCCATTATTAATTTGGAATGACTCCGCTGACTTTAATGAAATCACAAGCGAAATGTATGAATTTTCCTGTGTCTTCTTTTATATTTTCCAATTATAAGCATAGAATGAACTTTCACTCAGAAACCAAATTTTGTTCAGTTTAGTTAAATCTTTAGATCCTGCAGGAGGATCCGGTCCCTCTTGGATTGCCGCTGGCAGACCAGTGCGGCTCTCTGCAGGTGCAAGGCTGTACTACTGAACCTGATTACAGGATTTAGGGCTTAAAATTACAGGCCAGTCAGCTCTATGGAACAGGCCGTATCCCAGCCCACCTCTTGTTCTGTTAGCGGTGAGGAATAGTAGATGGACATATGAGTTTATAGTTCATTTGACTTTGTATAAATGACTTTGTTTATTAACAACAGAAGAAACAGATCACAGTATCAATAGCTTATATGTCAGAATATGGTGCTTTAAATTATTTTATGTTTTAAATTGTTCATTATTTTAGGGCATTTTATAGCAATCTAAAAATATGCAGCTTTGCTTCATTGCGTTTTTCCCCGTTTTGGTAGCCATCAGTATAAAAAACTAATAAAAGTGTTTCTCAAATACATATTGGTAGCTCTGTAGCCTACTGAACTGCCAACACATAATGGCAGTAAGTATCAGAAAGGTGATGCTGAGGGTGAGCAATAATTTATCCCAAGGTACAATTCTGTGGTAGTTTACAGTCCCGTTAAATGCACCTTCCAGGCTCAGAAGCGGTATTTGAGCTCTGCCCTATTCGTCGCGTTTTAACTGCCCACCACATTTTCCTTAACCCTTGTTCAGGTCTGCAGAGTTTCATCTGCTCTGGTTACCCACAGCCCCTGCCCTGCCGTTCGCAGACCTCCCGATGGACTCGGCGAGGAGGGATGCTGGTGAATCAGACAGGCAGTGCTGGAAAATGGTCATAGCAGATGGAACAAAACCGGTTTAGTTGGCAACTCTTAATGCAGGCATTCAGCGAAGTGTTCATGAATAAAGAGAATAACTCTGTCCTGAAATTTAAAAATGTTAAAGCGGCCGTATGTAAGATGCCATCTCCACACGTGTGTGTGCGGGAGAGAGGCAAAGGGAGATGAGGATCTGAGATTTCTTGGGGACAATGTTGAGCTAGAATTTTCCAAAGAAACATGACCCAAAGAGAGCAAATTTTTAAGGAGGGAGCATTTTAAAGTGCTGCTGCTGTAAAACCAGAAACTGTTAACATGACTTTAGAAAGGTTAAATAGGCTGTAGCAATACGTAACAAAACCTAGTACTGATATATCCATCCCATGCGTGCAACGAGACAGAATGACAGATTCAGTGCTCTCCCCAGGTAAAGGCCAGGCTTGTAGCTCGAAAGCCAAGATCTTTCCAGTGATCCAAAATAAGACCACCCAGTTTCATTCTGATGCTGCTGTGAACCTTTGCCGAGAAGACTCAGGCGCTCGTGAACTTGGTTCTTCGGTGTCTTACCCTGAGCATCTTGTCAGTGACGCTGCGCTGGATTCGGTTGTGGTGCAGCCTGGTAGGGCACTCCAGCTCAGACACTTCAGCCCTGATTTTCTTCAGAGGTGCTGCGTGTCATTTCTGTGGCTACGTAAGTATGCAATCAGTGAAAAATAATGAGGTATTTGCCAGCGGGTTGGTGCTAAAATGGGCTGATAGGCATCAGTGCAGCGTAATGGGCCTTTTTCCGATCTTTTTACAGACACAGATTTTTTTCTTTCAGTAACTTTTGGAGTGATCACCATTGTTCTTGTTCAATATTCTAGACAGAAAGGAGACAGTCCAGAGAGATTACACACATCCATACACAGAAAGACTCCATGTAGAAAGGGCTTATCATGAACACAGGCCCCTATGAGAAGGTGGCCAGTGCTAGTGCTGGACAAATGTGGGAGTTAATGATTCATTAAAATATATATAAATAATAAATTCATTTTACACTACAGAAATAAATCAAAATTAGCTGACATTGAACCATGAGTTTTGGTCTCCTGTTGAAAGAAGGCAACCGGCAGCTGCCAGGTTTGGTCTGAAGGAAGCTGTTTGGGTCCTGATCTTTCCCCGTAGGCAGGATACACCTGTTTAGAGTTTGCTGGTAAAAGAGGAACAAAACAAGCAGGGCAAATGTTGAAGAGAGATATAAATGAGGTAGATGTGGAGAAAGACCATGAGACAGTGTGGCAGGAAACACTCTCCAGGAGGACCCTACCAGATTCCGCAGCCTCCCGTGCACCACAGAGCATCACAGCAATCTCTTGTTCCTTCTTGGGTAGGTTGACCCTGATCAACATAGCTTCCAAAATGAGCAGAGCTTTCCAGGACATAAATGATGTTCTGATCTTGTATACGTTGTTTTAAACCTGCTAGAAGCCTCTCTGACTTTCTCTGACTTTAGAAATCTGAGGAGACAGTAGCTGGTGCATGAGAGTTGTTTGCATTGTCCTACATCAGCACTGAAAGTGATTCGGTAGCTTTCTTACATTACCTTTTTGTTCTACTTAAATAGATGAGCCTCAAAACCTTGCATTTCCTCTAGCAAAGTATTTTTTTGATGTTTTATAAACATAAACTATCCAGGTAGGCATTGCCAATATCCAGGAAGACTTGTTACAAGTTATGGCATTGAGCATTCTTCTGGATGCAAATGGATTTTCTTGGCGATGATCAACTTTATCACAGACAGTTGTACAGGCTTCTAATTGATTATTCAATATCTCTACAAGCTGCAAAACCTGACAGTTATTATGTACATCTACAGAGATTAAAGCTAGTTGTAGAAATTGAAGTGTAGGGTTTGAACCATTTAGTTGTGTATGTGGATGCTTTTCAACTTAAGGGTCTATCTATAGCGAACGTTTTACTTAATAAATCTCATCTATGCTAGAGTTAACCTCAAGTAAAGACTATTTTTAGATATAAATATTCTGTATAGACTTGGTAGGACAATTTTTATTAAATGACCTACTTGAGCCTAGGATGAAACTCATTCAACCTTTTTCACTGGCGAGCCTGTAATTAAGCTCCTCTTCGAAATGAGAAGTCATATATATTATATTTCCAGTAAGATCTGCATGTCTAAAAGTTTTGTAAATTTTGTTACCCTGAAGTTTTTAATACAACAAGAGATGGATGTGATAACATTTTGCCTGTATTTAAGAAAATTTAGGGGGTGAGATCACTTGCACTTAAATGATTTATAATTCTAACTCACTGTACAATTTTTAAATGTGTACATCTTGTGATTGCTCTCTTCGTTGCCTCTGGACTTACGCATACCGCTACCAGTACTGCCAGGTGGATTTTGTAGAAAACTTCTGTTCAAGGCAGATCCACAGCTGCAGTAGCTGCCACTAAAGGATGACCTGTCTGTAGGGTAAAGCAGCGTTGTGTTGGCATGTGGGAAATCAGACTTGTGAATGGACGAATGCTCACTGCCCTGAGCTGACAGAAGAGAAGTAACAAGCAAGTAGTTACACGAGTATTTAGATACAGTAAGAGAAGAACAGCTAAGGTAGGGCCAGAGGTTTCAGCAGACAGGAAAAGACAAGGAGTATAAAAAGGTTTCACAGAACTTCATTTTTCAGCATGTGTCTTTTCTGTTGTTGGCAATGAGGAAATACCTGTCCTGGGTTTACATTTTACAGGTAATGGAACTGAAGAATGGTCAGAAATAGAGGAATAAAAAAAGAGGTGATGGCAAATCAAGATACTAAATTGCAGTGCATCACCAGGACTAATACAAATCCAAGAACACTAAAGAAGTTGAGAATGAAGTAACTAAAATATAATTAAAATATATCATTTGCCACTGTGTGTGGCAGTGATATTGGAGGACAGCCAAAAATAGACTAGAAAGACAAAAAAAGGTAGTAAAGATAGGTCCTAGAAATGACAGACCAGTGAACCATATTTCAAAAAATCAGTATGAAAATCATTAAAAATAGAGTTGTTAAGTGTCAATATGAACTATACGTGGTTGGTGCAACTAGTTTGGATTTTGTAAGGGTTAATTAATTTCCTCCAACCTGTTGTGCTCAGAAGTCTTTCAAATAATTTTCAAGTGAAAAATTGGTTCTGGCTTCCTTCTGAAATGAAACCAATCTGACGCTGACTTTACTAAAGCAGGGTTGAAACTTTGGCTATGATGACAAATTAAAGCTGGCGAAGAGTTGTGAAGCCATAGGAATCGCTCGAAAGCGATACAAATGCAGTCCAATGTGCGTATATACACACACATAACTATATATGTACACATACGTACGCATAAAACTCAGACAAATGAAGGAGTTTCAGCAGTGGATGGAAATGCAAATTAATTTGGTTAAGCAAGTCAAGGAAGAATTGGGAGGGAAACCAGAAATATCACAACAAAGGAAAAAAATAGAAATCACGTCAGGCAGAATTCCCTACAGACCATTGCCAGATAATTTACATTTTATGCCACTGTGACATTAGCTTTTTGAACGGAAAGGAAGAATTCAGGCTTTTCAATCACATTTAAAATGTACAGAATTAGTATAACATCTCAAGGGATATATTTAGGAATAATTTCAAACAAATCAATAAGTGTATCTTCAATAAGCATAGCAGGGATAACAAAAATCGGCATTAGGAAAAGGATAGAGAATAATATTGAAAACTTACTCTTCTCGTTAATTAAATGGTATGTCCTTGCCTTTAATAACACGCTTAGCGTATTTACCTCATCTCTAAAAGGTCATGACAGATGAAAGGTCCAGGGAAGGTAACTAAGCTAATTAAAGAAAAGGGCTACTTATAAGAGAAATAGATTTTAATGGTTATATCTCCCAGAAGGATGAACATTAGGAGACCACGCACAGTGGAAAACAGACATGTAAAGATGTCGAAGGCAGCTGAGAGAAATGGTGTGGTGTAAATACTGATGAACAGCAGGGAGGGAAAATTCAGCAGCCACTCTTTTTAATCCTGTTCCATCTTCCAAGACTCTTTTGACAAGCATCTCAAAAGGTAAACTCAAAGATAGGTCGTTGTTTTGTAACCTGTAGTGTTGGGAGTGGAAAGTCTGCGTTGCAGCCCCGAGAGAAACTCTGATTGATTCAGCCAAAACTTCTTCCAAGGATTTTACAAGGGAATGATAGCTCTGTGCCTCTCGTAAGGATGTAGTGTGCTCTTTACGTCAGTTCAGCTTTGCTGGCTGGAGCAGAAGTGAGGACAAGGTCACGTTCCAGCCCTTCCTGCTCTGTCCCCCTGGGAGCGCGGGCATCGGTGATGGCTCTTCCCTGCTGCCTTGCTCTGACCTGGCGTCTTGCAGCATCTCCCCGGGTGTTTCCCCATAGCGCATCCACCAGTGTTAGTCACGTTCCAGCCCATATGGTCGACACAAGGAAAGACTTGGGGAGCATGGTGAAATGCCAGCATCTTCCCTTCCCCTTTGTTCTGAATTTTGGTATTGCTGGTGTTCTCAGCCTTCATGCTCTTGCTTCGTGAATAGATTATTAAGTTTTAGGTACGTGTTCTTAGGTTGGCTGAAGCTAGCAGAGCAAAATAATTTGTTTGTGATTGCACAATGCACCTGGACGCACCGTATTTTGTTTAGAGATGTATTTGTTTATTTACTGATTACTGAGCTCTGAAACGTCTTTTGCAGACTCCCTCAGAGACTGGGACTAGATGTGCATAGGTCAGTTTGCCTGTAGCAGTTGCTCGTTGCTGTAGTGCTGTTACTAGTCTGGAGGAAGGAAGGAGACCACCAAGTTTCTGAGCTCCAGCACTATCCTGCGTGGACCAGTGCATGAGATTACAGTGATTTGCACAGAAAGCTTGCCGTGAACCACCTCCGTTTTCCAATTTACTCCACTTGTGATGAGAAGTAATGTGCTGTTTTCATCTCCGTATTTTTGCCTACGTGGGCTAGGATTTTATTTTTTTTCAATGCTTGTTGCAGCTGTTACCAAACTCTTACTATGGTGGGAAGAAAAGAAAATTATTAGAGAATTTATTGAAAATATGAGAGGAAATTAGCTCATTCAAATGATGACAGTTTCTGGAAGACACTGCTTTTGACCTGTCTGAACAGCAAGTGTGGCATGTATCTAATTAGATGACTTGTCCCATTGCATTTCTCAAGAAACAGCAGCAGAAAACAATAAAGGATGTAACTCATTCTTTTCTCCCTTAATCTAGACATAGTAATATTTTTTTTATGACATCTTTTGATAACCTTAATCTTTTTATATTCTGACAGTTCAGCGAAGCCCCACGGCCATGGTTGCCATAATACAAAAGCATTTCATTTGCAGTGAGCAAACAGCCCAGCTTTCTTGTAATGAGTGCTGTAGTCCAATTCCAGGCACCCACTAAAACCCGTAGTTCAGACAGACCACATCTGTTTACCCCTTTTTGCCTCAATTCGGGCTGATCTAGCAAGGAGATGGGATAATAAGTTCTGTATGGATGCAGCAGCAATAACCTGAACTTCTCAAAAAGACATATATTGTAAACTCATTGGACTTTGACCCTGCTTTTTTAGAACACCAACACAAATGCTCGGCTTTGTTTTACTAGCGCACAGGGCCTGGTTATAATTGTTTTGGTGTAACTGAGAGCTGAATTGGGCATATGGTGAGCTTTCAAGGAGTTAAATTTGCACCGAAGCAAATAATGAAGCAGTATAAATAAAGCTAGGTCTAGAGCTTAGTAAAGCTGGTTAAAATAAAACTGCTTTCTTCCTTTTAAACTGCCCTTCTGCATAGCAAATTCCAATATTATTCTCTTCAAATCAGTCCAGTTTTGGCAAGATGCATTGGACTTTGAGGAAACTGTGGAACTGAAAAGATTGTTTTACCTATATTTCTACTTTGAACCCCTACATTTTCAACTTGAACCAAAAGGACTGTTTTCAAAAACTGAGTAGGGCAAAGCATTCTTAAGTAGGCAAAAGCAGGTCAAATTTTATTAATTGTAAGTAGAACAGTTTAATTAAGAGAATTCTAATGGACTATGTCTTTTCTGCTACTTATCATTCAACTTTAATGAATTTATAGGTAATTACCAGATTTTTTTAAAAAATTTAATTCTTAATAAAAGGAAAATTTTCACATATACAGACTTCAAAAAATTTAACAAATTTGCATTATCATTCTCACTGTAATTTGAAAGCAAGCAAATGAAGTACAACATAGACGGTTCTGTGAAAGTAAAGTGGATTGTTAATTTGCCTAATAAGATATCCAAAGAGTGAACTAGCAGACCTACAAAAGAGCTGAAAAACTGTACTTGTAGGAAGTTGGAAGGAGTCGAGCTGGTGAAATCTGTGAGGCTTTGCAGGTCCAGTTCTGTCATCCGAAATTGAGCTGGATGAAATCCCCTCTTGGGATAGGACCAGCAGAAGGTCTGTGGATAGTTCTTCTGGCACAAAGATTATGCCCCTGTTCTGAAGACATAATGCAGTCCTTGGGCGATGCTTAGGCTTTGGAACGGCCAGCGCCCAGGCGAGGACTCCACCCCCAAAGCATCCGCCACATGTACTCAACACCTCACTCAGCTGGTATCAGTTGACTGGGTGGCAATGACTGAATTCTCAATAGGATACGTTCAGATGAAGTTTTTCTGTTAGTAAACAGTTACTTACCTGTAGCTGCTATCTGGTTTTGCCACAGGACATTCCAACGTGCTAGACCAGTGCTTAATAAGTGTATAGACATGTTTATAAAATGTGTAAGAATATCTAGAAAGGTTCAATTACAGCAAGACCAAATTCAGCTGTAAAATAATACCAGGAGCACCCTGCTCCCACCTCTTTGGCTATAATCTTCTGCAATGCCAGAGTTGCACTCATCACAATGCGCCGTACAGACAGCTCTCCATTGTAGAAATCCCCGTATTCTGATTGTTTAGGGAGGGAAAATCCAAATGGAGAACAAGTTTGATCTTAGTCGTTTAAGCTCTCCATATACTTAAGTTGATTAAAAGTGCATCTCTCATCCTTTCCCTTTCCCAGCTAAACATACACAACACATACACTTACCCTCAATTACACTGTTGAGGTTGGTTGTTTGCTAGTTTTTAAGCATTCTCCCTTTTCTATGGATATTGCATTAGGACATCTGCTATGGGGAGAATTCAGATCTCTTTCCCTTTTCCCTGTCCCTTTGAACTGTATCTGTGTTAGAGAAATCCTACCTCTAATAAGAAAGGAAGAAAAGTGAGATGACAGAACAAATGGAGTAAAGTGTCAAAGCCCATCAAGTATAAACAAACTTTGCCCTAACAGCTCCCTAAGAGCTCATCCTAAAGCAAGAAAGTCAGTTTTGGGAAAGGTGGGGGCTGGGGAAAGTAAAATAAACCCAGAAAACACGTATCACACACTTCACAGTAATAATAATAAAGCTAATGAAGTAAACCAGGTAAAAGGCGGCTGATGCTTCCTGTTAATTGGGTAATAAAACTACTATTGATCTTCAAAACCAGTATTTAAGCAGCAAAGCATATCTGTTGGCGACATATAAGTGCAAAAAAACCTCAACATATTAACTATCTAACAATTAAAACTGCCTGGAAAATGTGAGGAAGATGAAACATGATTTTTTTGGGGGGGGCATTTTTCATGGAAATTTGATTTCAGCAAAATTTTGAACAAATTCTATGTATGTTCCCCAGCATTTATTTCAAATTGGAGTTTATCAGTCAACATTGAATTTAATGAGTATCACAGCATGATATAGCAGAAAGTAGATAAGCAGAATGTTGCTAGACACTAAAAGGCTCGTCGTTATACAAATAGGCAAAGAATTACTATAGACACACCTCGCAATTTGAATTTGAATGTATTTTCCATTGTGCCATAGCCCCAATATCTACTTGATGTCCGCCGCACTACGCGTTTTCTTCCATCCTTGTCATTTGTCTTTACTGCTGCAGATTATTATTTACTAATAGGCAGAGGACTGTTGTTTTCCTTGTGTTGCCTTTATTTCCAGACGTCAAGGCCTGCTGTTTCTCATTTTGAATTCCAATCCAACAGCAGGTGCCAAGACTCAAATGTATATTATCTATGGGCAGTAGGATCAGCCCGCTTGTGTAGCATCAGTTGAACTGAACCACTCACTGTGCTGGCTGCATTTTAATATTTTTAATCTTTCTTTGGAAGGCATGCTATTTTGGTGAGCAACCAAATGCAGTCTAAGCTGCACACAAGAGGAGATCTACAAATGGGTTTCTAAATGTAAGCTTCTGTAAAATTAAAAAAAAAAAAACAAACCTAAGCCACAAACCAAAAAAACTTGAAAACGTGAAAGTAGAGAATCTATTAGATCCAATCCACCCACAGCCATCTGGAGCAATAACTTATTTATCTAAACAAAACTTTGGACATGACATGACCAGAAATGAGGTGAACAAGTTGAGCTAATTTGTACATTAAGCTTTTAAAACGTCCAAGGCCAAGAACAGTTTTAAGGATTGCTGGATGGCATTACCATAATGATGTGAAACAGGCCATTTTAATGGCAAAAACCTGCTCCCACTGAAGTCAATAGCAAAATCCCACCGACTACCATAGTAGTGGTCTGCTAAGTAGCAAACCACGCTTTAAAAAAAAAATCAATACTTCAGTTTTACGAGGCAATAGGGATAGCGGTGCAGCTGCCCGTTACCAGCCCCCCGTAGCCCCGGGATTTTCACAGCGTTGCGGTGTCGCGATGCGGAGCGATAGCCGGCGCCTTCCCCTTCACACAAAGGAGGTGCCACGGGTTTGACAGAGACAGACTTGGGGGGGGGG
>Ga0065711_1045325_pt1 | contig 13552 bp, 2 predicted proteins | sample Hoacrofraction12_FD_59098 | JGI IMG/M metagenome (GOLD analysis project Ga0065711, IMG submission 59098) | Hoatzin crop microbial communities from Cojedes, Venezuela - Epithelial fraction 12 v2 (version 2) | ecosystem: Host-associated > Birds > Digestive system > Esophagus > Crop | place...
GAAGTTCTTCCTCATGTTCAGACGGAACTTCCTGTGCTTCAGTTTGTGCCCATTGCCCCTTGTCCTGTCGCTGGGCACCACTGAAAAGAGTTTGGCCCCATCCTCCTGACACCCACCCTTAAGATATTCATAAGCATTTATTAGGTCCCCTCTCAGCGTTCTCTTCTTCAGGCTGAACAAGCCCAGCTCCCTCAGCCTCTCCTCATAGGACAGATGCTCCAGTCCCCTCGTCATCTTCATAGCCCTCCGCTGGACTCTCTCCAGTAGCTCCTCATCTTTCTTGAACTGGGGAGCCCAGCCCTGGACACAGTACTCCAGATGGGGCCTCACTAGGGCAGAGTAGAGGGGAAGGAGAACCTCCCTCGACCTGCTGGCCACACTCTTCTTAATGCACCCCAGGATACCACTGGCCTTCTTGGCAGCCAGGGCACACTGCTGGCTCATGGTCAACCTGTCGTCCACCAGGTCTCCCAGGTCCCTCCCCACAAAGCAGCTCTCCAGCAGGTCCGCCCCAAGCCTGTACTGGTGCATGGGGTTGTTCCTCCCCAGGTGCAGGACCCTGCACTTGTCCTTGTTGAACCTCATCAGATTCCTCTCTGCCCAACTTTCCAGCCTGTCCAGGTCACGCTGAATGGCAGCACAGCCCTCCGGTGTATCCACTACTCCTCCCAGTTTGGTGCCATCAGCAAACTTGCTGAGGGTACACTCTAACTCTTATTCTAGGTCTTTGATGAAGAAGTTCAATAAGACAGAGACTGTTTTTCTCACAGAAGGCTTCTACACCTTGCATCACCCGTGCTGTGTATGAATTCCTGTATCTTTGTAAATGAGTGATCTTCAGTAACTTAGTACGGCATCACATTCCTCCTGGTGTTCTCTCTCTTGCTCGTGGCTGAATGGCCCCAAAACTGCTTGCTGCAGAGGACCATGACTTCTACTCACATGGTGTTCTTCTTTGGGAAGGGATGGATAGTTGATTTCAGCCCTTATTTGTTCAGAGGGGGGAGGAACCCAAGTCCTCCACTTACCCTGTGAATGATGTAGGCCAAAGCATGCTTATTTTGTGGTCTCACCCAGGTTCACATGGTATGTGCCAGGCTGTGTCGCACTGTCAGGCTCATGGCTGGAGCATCCTGGTGTCCTGTCTGGAGTGAGTGTCCTGGTGTCCCGGACATAGCTGTGAAGGTGGTCGAAGCCGCCTGCCCAGCCTGGGCACCGGCTCCCACCCCATGTCACAGCTCGCTCCTCGCCCAGCCCTGACACCTCAAGTGTTTGTAGGACCGTGCTGAAGACTAATTCACTGAAGTGGCCCAGGTTAGAAATAACCTTTTAAAAAGGAAACAGGGGGGGAAAGGGAAGCATTTTTGGTTGGGATCATTCAGAGATCTGCTTGCAATGGAGCCCAATGAACAGTTATATTTTTGCACCTGAAGGGATGGCATATTTTTTTAGAGTCAGGAATGAGCAGATGGAAAGGCAGAGAAGAAACATCCCAGGCTGACTTCATCACTAAAGCCACTCTGCTGTGAAAGTTTTAATGTCATGAATTACAGCACCTGTACCTTCAGAGTCAGGGAGCATCTCATCAGAGTTTCTCAGGCTCCCAATAGCACAACTTTTGACATACACACCTAAGTTCTGCCTGATTTCTTTTCTTGGATGTCACCCTAAGTGCTTTTTACTCCAGGATCTCAAGAATCTTTGTGATGAGAATAAACTAATTAAACCTCATTTATTAGCAGTGATTCGAGTGTACTTGTCATCAGCTTGGAGTCTCTCTAAGACTAAATTAAAATTATTCATGTTTTTCATATCATGCATTGCTATTGGCCACACAGCACAAAACTCCATTTAAGACACCGTTCAGATAACAATTATTAAACAGGAACTTTATGAGACATTCCCTACTAAATTACAACGAAGTTATCTCATAAACTCTTTCTCGTTGGGACTAGATGTGTGTGTGAACTAACGTAAGAAGGAATCTTAAAACTATATGGATTCAGTAAAGGATTCTTCTACTGAAAAATGTTTGGAGTGTACTCCTACTGTAGCTAGCTACTTAATTACTCAGATCTGACCTTTTTTAAATCATCAGTGACTCAAATTACTAGTAGTAAACTACAAACAAGGAATTTTGATCTGTTAACTGTTAAAATATGGTTCTACTAGAAAAAGAATAGCGTAAGGACAGGATGGTGTTGGGTTTTTTCCCCATATATGTTGTATTACTCCTAGTATTCATTTGTGAGGTTAGGTTCTTCTACTGCTTTCCACTGTCACTGCCAAGAGTAAAAATACACAGAAGGAAAAATACAGAACAACTTACAGCGTGAATGTAGCCTGCTTTTTCTGATCATGAATTTTCTTTAAGTCAAAGCTTTTAAAAATGGTATTACTGTGTTCCCGATTGAAAGGCCTGAAACCAGCAGAGTCACAGTTATTTATTTGAGAGTAATTTATGTTAGACTTGCTTGAAATGATCTGATGGATAGTTTTTTTGTTGCATTTTGCTTTTGTAAAGTTAGTTGTAAGTTCTTACCTGAAGAAGGTGTTAGCGTGTGTCAGTGCTGACATGGATGCCTCAGTGCTGAAGTGTACCATGCCCGGGGAAAACAGTGATGAATGCACATGCCTGCTTCAGCCGCACAACATCTCTGGAGATCACTCACAGCAGAAGAGTGTCTCCTAGGCAGCTACAGAGATCAGTGTTGCTCATTGCAAGTAGCCTTCCTAGGATAAGACGTGCTCAGGCATTTCCATCTTTGGGCGTTTACAGGAAAATTGGGGCCATCCGTAAGCTGATCTAATCGTTGTGGCTGCCCACAAGCTCGGGGAGGGGCTGCCCGTTTTGTATCCCTCATCTAGCTCATGGCCTGTGCCAGCGTGACTGGGCTTTGCAGTGTCTCAGGTAGTGCTGTAGGTCTTTTACGACAAGATCTCCTCTTTGCATGATGTCAACATATGTGGTTCATATACTTCCTTCTTATCCGTCTTATGTACACATTTTATCCTTCAGATGTAAAACCTACACCTAAGGCAAAGGACTGGAATATAATAACATAAACTATGCCATAAACTTGTAAGTCCTCATGTCAAACTTAGTAATGATGTTTACTGAAGGCAATGAAGTGACTCACTGGCTTTTTTAAGATGGTGGGCAGAAGGCAGGACTTCAGGACACTGTACAAATAAAAAAATAACGCAAGTGACCAAGCCTCTCTAATCTTGGAAAGCTAAGATGTTTCCTTTCATCTCAGTGAATATGTATAACATTTATAATGATTAATAGAAGGTACATAAGCTCTCTGAGGTGAAAAATACACCGCTTTATTCTTAAATAGTACATGACCTATAAAGCAAACAGTGTCAATCTTAAACATCAATTTCCTGCTGAGTGTTTCAAAGATGAGGAGTAATAGCTTTTGAAAAGATCTTTCCATAAATGCTCTGGAACGTCATTGCTGAAATTGTTTTCTTTCCTAGGCAGTTTATTAATTGGTAAAATGTGCTACCTTATGATTGCTTTGAATATATCTAAGTCCTTTTTCCTGGAAGTGTTACTTTATCTTTGATTACTTCTGAAATCAATCTGTGATGTTTGGCCATGCTTATTCCTTCTTTCAAACGAAGGAACTGGTACAAGGTCAATGGTGTAGTAAATTCCCAATTATGAGACCTTGTTGAACTCATTTGATAAATCAGCTCCTCATCTTTTGTTGTTGGAATGAGTTAATGTTGAATCCTGTTTTCAAAAGTTGCAGTCTTCCCTAACAGAATTACTCGCCATGAAATGGATCCCTTTTTTCGTGTGTTAGCTCATATGAAGCAGACAGATTTCTTTAGCTAGGATGAATATCATTATTTCAGAATTAAATATTTTCAGCAGAGGGCAGAGCAGAGACTGATGCAAATCCATACTTCTCTGCGGGGAGCTATTGGAGCCTTAATCCTCCTCCATTCCTGCTGGTAGGTACTGGAGGGAAAAATTTACATGAGGCTTTTGAGAAAGTGGTTGCCTACAACAGACTGGACTCCACGACCCAGGAGGATTTGAAAAGATCTATGTTTATAAAGAGTGTGCTGTCTATCACCAGGGTGCAGGCTCTTCACGTCAATAACCCAGCCTTCCTAAGCCGGTGGAGACAAGAACATGAGTTTTGTCCCACTGCCTCCAAGGAGCGGGTGGCTTTTCCCTCTAACGAGCTGATGGACTGCCTCTGCCAGTGCGATAATGCTTGGCTCCTGTCCCAGGACAAAACTCTTCAGCCACCAGATCTTGGTCTCTTTTCTTCAGCACTTCACTTCTGATTCTTTGGATTTACTTGCACAGATTTCACAGAGCAACCGTGTCTTTCCACATCCCTTAGCACTACATCCCTTGCCTGGGAGAGACCTCAGGAGGTAGCTCAGTTCAGTCCCTCACTCAGAGTGGGACTGTTACCAACAGTGGGTGAAGTCAGCCCTGGCTTGCCTGACTGAGCTTCCAAAGCCTCCCAAGACCTGCTCCAGTGCTGTGCCGCCTACCTCCTGCAAGTGTTTTCCTTACGTCTAAGCCAGCTCTCCCCAGATGTGAGCTGTGGCCTTTGACCCTTCTTACAGCAGCTGGAATTGCCAAGATAAATTTAGCCCTCTAAGCTTTGTAACTACCCTCCAAGTAAATGTGCTTCTCCCTTAGATCCACAGTTTCAAGCAGAAGCTTCTGTATTCCGTAAGGGATTGTACAACAACAATAGGCAGTGACTGTAAGCCTAGACAAAAGTGTGATCCCTAATTCCAGATGAGGGACCCCCGCAGAGGTCTTTCTGCTGTCCCATGCCCCTCTCTGTCTGCAGATCTGCTCGCTGCCTTTGGTGGTCTTCTCATCCCCACCTCTCACACAGCTGCTCAGAGTCTGTAGGGTGGCGGCTGGCTTGTTTTAAGGGAGTTTCTGCTTAAACGTCCCTAAAGATCTCGCTGTTATGTTCTCTAGGATGAGCAAGCAAGGAAGCTGGGGTTTTGTACTTGTGCAAGGGGTAGACATATCTGGGTCCTTACCAAAATCTTGGCTTTTTACATTTGAAGCCCATTTATGTGCCTTTCTTCCATCTTATCTCCACATTGTAGACCAGAAAGTACTCAAGCAAAACACTTAAATAAAAGCTTTAAATTCCAATACATCTAAATAATAGTAATTATCATGGAGAAGTTTTCCATATCTCTGTTCCATCTCTCTGGCAGTATAGAATTTATTACATTTTATGGCATAACTCTCTCGCATTTTTTGATTTAAATGCTATCATTTTCATACAAATTTATCTCTGGTTTTAACTTCATAAGACTTCAGTAAAGTTATACAATGGATCTTTTTTCCCCAGTACTTTATTTCAAAACATTGGAAATAAAGTTTCTTGGACTCCAATTGCATTACATCAGCTTTCTCACAGAAAAGATTTTTTTCTTAGCATCCTGGATCAATCTAAAGTCTAGGACAAATATAGGACTCATTAAATGCCATTTGTCTGAGAAACAGAAGAATAAGATTGCACCATGATGTTATGTGTCTGAATATGTATCTTTTTAGCAGCTAGGACACAGGACCAGGATTCAGGAAGCCATTTGGCAAACATAAAATTAAGCACTTAACAATCCCGTGCTTCATATTTTCCATCTGTAAAATGGGGACAGTGATATTTCCTTCTTTGAATAGCACTTTCTGATTTAATGATCTATGATTATCATTATTACTGTTGACAGTGGCATCAACTCTGTTCCGAATTGGTTATAATTAGAATGTTTAGATGAATGAAAGCGATTACAGAGCCCTTATGCTGCAAACATTGAAGCCTGTGATTAATTTTATGTACGTAAGTAATCGCAGTTACTTCACTGAAGCTGCTCACGTGAATAAAATTAAGCACATCTGAAGTGTTTGCAGGACTGTGAATGGAAGGCCATAAGAAACCTCAGTTCTTAAATAGAAATAGATAACAGCAGACTTCTCAGGAAAATTTCTGGGAAATTTATTTTAACTGTATGCTACGGAATGTTGTGGAAATAGTCTTAATTTAGTTCACAAAACTTGATTGTACAGCCATCAATGATAAATATTGGCTTTCATATCACTCAATATGTGTTTGCAGAAAAGTAATCCTTCGTTAAATTTTGGCTATAGCCCAGAAGCTTATTGTTAAATACGTGTTGTTAATAAGAAGCCTGACTCACAGCAGGCTGTGCTGTGAATGACTGATTACTAGGGACGTCAAACGGACCTATTTCCGTTCCGCTGCCAGAACAGTTATCTTTAGAGCTCGCTTAAGAAAGAATTTATTTTGCTCCAAAGAAATAGTTCATGTTTTTACATTGTAAGGGTTTTGTTTTCTGTATGATGACAGCTAGTTATTCACCTTTACCAAAGAAAGGGAAAAAGTCACCCAAATATGTGTTGAAAGAAATTCTCCAGTAGCGCTGAAGAGCTGCAGAAGCGTGCAGACGTGCCAGATGTGCATCATGAGGAGCACGCTCTGGCTCGCCGCAGCTGAGGTGCTGGGCAGCAGTGAAGCCTAGGTCTGGCTGAGCTGGGGACGGGCTGGTGACACCGAGCTGCAGTCAGGTGCCCTTTGGCTACCTTCTGGGACAGAAGACACGTGGACCCACACGCAGCCTATTGCAGTGTGGTGGAGGAGTTCAGCTCTCGGGTACCATTTTGTTTTCCATCCTTCAGTTACCTTTACTTTTCTTGTTTGTACAGTTGATGGTTTGGATAAGGCTTCAATTGCTAACTCGGATGGACCAGCCCCAGGATCCCAAACTCCCCCCTTCAAGAGGAAGGGCAAACTCTCTACCATTGGAAAAATCTTTAAACCTTGGAAATGGCGGAAGAAGAAGACTAGTGAAAAATTCAGAGAAACGTCAGCAGGTATGTCTGTGGCCCTTTGGTGGCAAATAGTAGAAAACACTGTGGTGGCTTTGCAGAGTAATATTTGAAAAGCTCTTGGAGCTTGTGGCAGGGATCATTTAGGCACAGTATTTGACATACAGAAAACCAGTTTGATCCTTGGCAAGGAAGCACCTAACCTTGTTCAGCTTCTGTCCTGAACCTATTACCAAAAATATGCAGTTTGTTTACTATATATTATATATGATGTTCTTTCATGTTGACAGTACTCTTTTTTTTAAAAAAACTGAGAAACACTAGGCTCTATATTATGTATCCTCAAACATGTTGGAAATGTCTCTGCATCCTCCTAATAATCATTGACTTGGATTATGAAACAAACCTTGCCTTCATGGGGACACAAGTTTGGTCTATTCAGAGAAGAGAACCAGATGTGGCCATGCCGAGCAGAAGAATGAGGATCAGCTTTGCGACCGCTGGCTTCGTGCAGGCTGCTCTGCCCCCTCACTCCCCTGTTAGCGAGGCTTAAAGAATGGTCTGAAGTAAAATGCTGTGGTCGAACTATATTCCTTCTGAAAAAGCGGAATATTGAGGGATGGGATTCAGTTGACTAAATGGAGGTGCTTGGTGCCTCCTGACATGCTCTGGGGTGTCCTGGCTGCTCTCCCAGAAGGTTCTGCATCGTATTTGCCATCCCCATGCAGACATCTCTGAAACCCTGGGGCATCTCAAGTGGCTGTAGACACCCACATTTAGCAAACTGAATGCCACCCTGCATATATGTGTGTGTGTGTCTCTGCGTCACAGCTTTGGCCAAGCTTTCTCCAGAAAAATCCCAAACTTCTGTTTTGGGATTCAGATATTTGATGCTATGCTTTTCTAAACTTGAGCTTAATCAAAGTCCAGGGAGCATCTATGAGCTCTTCAGCCTCATTACCACAGTGCAAGCCCTCTCTCCACTGTCTTCCATGGCTCTAGGCAATAAAACCAGTACTAATCTCCGAAAGTGTCCTCGGTAGGCTCTCCTGAACTCTTACACTGCTTGACATTTTAAACCCATAGCAAGCCCTGACAATTACAGCAAGGAACTCTATGATTTTGCAGTGTAGCTTCTAAAACATGCTTTATTTACATAAAAGGCAAAAAGAAGCCATCTTCTGTGGTGCCATCATCACTCCAGATACCAACAGTAGTTTTGAACAGTCTTTCTGAGATTCACAAACCCTTCTCTCAATCTCTCTTTCCTTTCTTTTTTTTTTTTTTTTTTAATTTTGCTGGGTACCCTGCAACAAAACCCCCACAATTTCTTCCACTACTGCAATCAAAAAAAATCCCCTCAGTCTGCTGTCTTCTTCATTGCTTCCAGTTTTTTTCAGCTTCCCCAGTACTTTTATCATATTGCTAGGGTGGAGTTGTTTCTAGTTGATGACTCCTGAATATTCTGCAGCTGCTCTTGGACAGGTATGTGATTTTATATGCAGTGAATTGTCCAGAATAATCACCATTCATAAGCTGTGTATACAGAGATTCCACAAACTGGCATAACATATTAGCATCTGTTAAATTATTATGCCATTAAATAATAATGCATGTGTCATTTTGCAGCTATTTTTTACAAATCAATATTTGGTAAGCTCATGTTAAATACAGTATTTCTTATGTTGTACTGTCTTTCTTTAGAATGCCTCAATCCAGTCTTACAAGCATGACACATCAATTCTTATAACACCAAGGCAAAGCATGTGTTTGTATTTCTTTTACAGAAGGAGGAAATTAGGCACAAAGAAATTAAGGTCAATATTTCCAAAAATGCCTCATTAGTTACTTGCTTGTACTTAATTTGCCTGTCTTGTTTGTGGTGGTGTGGTCCCTCAAGTCCTTTCAGGGATATGGAGAGCCCACAGTTCCCATTGGCACTGACTTCAGATGGAGTTATTCAGGACGATTTATCCCAAGGTGAGAACCTGAAAAATGGCGATGCCCAACAGTAGATGTAATGGACAGCGAACATTAAATAATCTCAGAACTGTAATGAAAATCAATCTTTAAAGTTACTATCTAGGTACAAGTAGACAAACTTTGAGCCACAAAATGCCTTTTTCAGGTGCCATACAGCTACAGTACTTTGTAATAAGGGTTGTTATTTCCCTCCCTGAACCTTGCTGCATTCATATAGCTGGGCCATCAGAGCTAAGGTACTAGTAACATTACAGCAGAGTGCATAATGGTTTGCATTCTGATTCTGGTTTTGCCACTGTGCGCTCTCAATGCATAGCTGCGTTTATTTCTCTTAAGAAAGTGGTAATTATTGGGAAGCAGTGTCCATCTTAAGTACCTCAGAACTGATTTTCAAGCAGTAATTTCTCTTCCCAGTTCTCTCAGCTGTGTCTTTTTACTTCCACTGCCTCTTGTGTACTGGCACAAGTTTTGTGGTGAGCCGATCACAAATCTGATCTAGCTAAAAACAAATCCAGCAAAATATAACAAGACGTACCTTTTACTCTTCTGTGAAAGCTACCACTTGGATTTGTGTCCTAGCATTGTGATTAGTATCTAATAAAGCACACTGAAGCAGAGAGGAAAAGCAGAGCCACTCTTTTGGATGACTTCTTACAAGTTAGACAACCTGATTTTTTTCGTTTCAGCTGTTGTTTTGCAGCACTGCCTTTCAGGTCTGGGAACTAAAAGAGTAATAGAGACCTCCTTGCCTTTTTTTAAAATTAAAGCTTTGTTTTGTGATCAATCTTTTCTTGAAAATGGAGAGCACCAGTGTGCAAACAGAAATGCAACAAAGTTAGGAGAATTTGCACCACGAATTGGCAGAAGGTGAACAGAGGATGGTGAAAGATAAGCATAGTACATAGATCATATAAGTGGGAGCTCTTTTGGCCAGTTGAATACATGATTATATATTTTTATGTATTGAAAAGTGGAAGTTGCACAGTGAAGTATCTCTGTAAATGGTATAGCAGATGGGAAAAGTTCAATGCAGGAGGAGGTAACATTTGACTAACTGAAGTCCCTGCTATAAGTCCAGTCACAAGACTTCATATTTAAAGAGCAACTAATGCAATTGATTCACTAAGTGCTTAATGTATCTTGTGTATCTAGAAGTATCATATTCTATATGGACTTTTAAATTATCCTGAAAAACCTTTCGTTTTTTACTTCATTGTTTTGCTAGCATCCTGCTAGATAACTGTGTAGTACATACATAAGCTCATATACAGTAAAGACTGCTATTATATTTAATAACATAAAACAGCTAATAAAATGTAAAACAATTCTAATGCTCTGAATTATATAAACTACAGTACTTAAGTGCCTATATAGTTTGTGAAGAGTAAATATGCAAAATTCAATGCACGTCTTGGTGAACAGAACTTAAGATGTTATACAGGAGGTTTGGGAATTTTTGATATTTTCTTATTGTTTAGTAGATTGATTTTTTTTCTCTATGGAGTACATTTGCTCTATTTTTAATAAAATTCTGTTTATCCATCCTGCTACACTGTAAAATTTGATTTATTTGGGTGGAATTGTACAAACATAGTGACATAGGGAATTAATTTCAGGTTTTCAAAACTTTTGTATGATTTTGTACATTCAGTATATCAGCTTATATTTGTATGTCCCAGTTCACATGCACTTTCCCAACCATCAGAATATTTAGTGCTTTTTTTTCCTTTAAAGGAAACTCTGAGAGTTCTGTAATACCTGAAAATACTGACTTTCACCTCACAACCAGCAAGACTGGCTCACTAAGCTAGGGAGAAGGAAAGAAAGTAAACCTGTTTGATATCGGTTATGAGAGTTCTGAAAATAAATAAAAGGCTCCCAAATTATTTTCCCCCTAAATTTCATAGAAGACTTTTACCCCTTGTGACTCTCTACGATGTAACTGACCAATTCAGGCATTTGGCTGTACAACAGTGGTACAAGAACAGTTCCCAGAGCTTTTATGTTGCGAAAGAAGAATGTATCTAAGTACCGATTAATCTCTTCAGAGTGAAGATTTGGAGTACCTGATCTTCAAGGCAAATACAGATCATAGTCTTGCTTAGGTGTTATTGGTGTTTACTCTCCTGTCTGCACACAAAGCTTTTTCTTCCAAGTCTGGCTGTACTTTCTGTCCTGTGCCAGAAGCCGGTTGTGGGCTAGGTATAATCTTTCATTTATGCTGGATGCCCAGTCGTAGTGCTAGGAGTGCTCGTTGGAGTGGACCAGGATAAGTCATTTATGGGTTGACTTTCAGTGCCCTCCTGCATTTCTTCCTCTGTCTTGACCAGAAATGCAGATGAGCTCCCCACGTATTTCCATATAGAGAAAAATAGGGATAAATTGTACTGTTCTGCAGCACTAACTGTGAGGGGTTGTGTCCCCAGAAATCCCAGAAACAGACAGGGTGCTGGCCCCAGGTGCATCATGAATAAGCTGTAGCTTTTCAGTGCAAATGCAGTTAGTGAAAGAAGATGTTTACATGTCTGAGGACTAGTTCACTGTCAGGAAGCCCCAGAGCTATAGGGAGATACTGATTTGCTTTTAAACTCCCTGTAAGGTATGCAATCACTTACATTTGTGTATGTGCTTCCTGTGAGGCTGGAATTTGAAATGAAAACTGCTTTGGATTGCATTTATCATGCCTCAGATGGTAGTTTCAGATGGAGAAAAAAAAACAACTAAAAAACAGTTATGCCTGTATCTCTTGAGGAAACAGACCCAGGACCAACAGAGACCGAGAAGGTGCATTTACTTGGCAAGTTGCCCATTGCTGCACACTAACTGACGCAGCAGAAGAAACTTGCTTATCTAAATAGAGGAAGAAATGGGAAAACATCCATACGAAATAAAAACCCTGCAGGAAATCCTCTTCCTCAGACTACTAGACCAGAGATGTATTCACAATACAGAACAGGGTTTATGTGTGTACGTGTGTGCGCGCGCATCTGACATGCAGGGAGCCGGTTTCCTGGCCTGAGCCCATGGGACAGTACGATGATTGTCACATGTATTGCCTGTTTTCTTAACAGGGCTACAACTTGATAGATCTGTGTGCAGCTAAAGAAAGAGTTTCTTCTAAGACAGAATGCGGGCTATTGGAAAGAGCTTTTATTGCTTTATCTGGGTTTTCAATAGGCTTTTTGAGTTAGGTTCTTCCTACAGCTTTGCCAGGGCACGTACCATGCAGTGCTTTGACAAAATCTCACATGACTTTGTGCTAGCAACTCAAAGATGTTCATAAACAGCAAATACCACAAACATCAAAAAAAGATGGAGGACTAGATGCGGAAGTGTTTGTGCCAATGTGGAAATGATGGTTGGATTTTTTTCCTTTAGCGACATATTTTCCATGCTGTATCTCAGAAAATCTGTTCTCTGGGCACTGGTTGTATGCTTTCTGCCTAGAGGGCTTTCAAAATTAAGTAAAAACAAACAATGGCATCATCTCAAGAGTTTCTCCCTTCTGCAATGTTTTGCTGTGAAGGAAAAGAAGGCAGCAGTTTGTGTCTTGGCACGAAGCAGATGCCACTTCAAAGCTCCTCTGCAAGACTATATGCAGTCAGGGAGCAGAAGGCGATTTTAGCTCTTACTAGGTCAGAGAAAAATTAAAAATCAGAATTCTCTTGAGCTGCTCTTAGAAGAGCAGAACTAAAGACTGGAGAATATCCAGACTCTCACAGCACTCTCTGCGTCAGAGAATGGGTTTTAAGACTGCCTGAGGTTTGTAGCTGCTGAGTATCACTGAGCAGTCTCTTTTGAGCGGGTAGAGAGGGAGGGATGGAGACTGCTTTTTGAGGTAAACTGTTCTTGTGACTAGTGTTACTATTATTTGTATTGGGCTAAAAATACAAATGTTTGTGGGATCCTTTGTTCGAATAAGATTTACTGTATTAAATGAGGGCTGCATACAGCGTGATAAATTCACATGCTTGCTGACAATTACACCTGAAGTCAGGGCAAGCATTGCTTTTGAGTGCAGTAGGGGAAAGATTTTGACATGGGATTTTCTGAGTCTGTTGGAGCGTGATGTCAGAGAGTGGAGCCCGCCTCACCTCAGCCTTCCTCAGTAGGCAAGGACTGATGAGCAATTACACTAACAGTCAGGACTGACTTGTTTGTGTAATTGATCTCAACACATACATGTATACAGATAGAGTAATTGTTATTTCTGTTTTATTATTACTTAGTGTTATAAACACTATGTTAATGTTGAAATGTTATATATATTCACACTTTGGTATATACACATAAATATCTATATAACATATATATCACAGACATATTAACATATGTATATTCACAGACATATCTATTCACAGATAAATATACACACATTATTATATACACATGACTGAAAAGATTTGTGTTAACAAGATCAGCTGGTCACTCAGCTTAAGGATGTCTACATCAAGGCAAGTGCAGGGTCCTGCACCTGGGGAGGAACAACCCCATGCATCAGTACAGGCTTGGGGCGGACCTGCTGGAGAGCTGCTTTGTGGGGAGGGACCTGGGTGTCCTGGTGGACGACAGGTTGACCATGAGCCAGCAGTGTGCCCTGGCTGCCAAGAAAGCTAATGGGATCCCGGGGTGCATCAAGAAGAGTGTGGCCAGCAGGTCGAGGGAGGTTCTCCTTCCCCTCTACTCTGCCCTAGTGAGGCCCCATCTGGAGTACTC
>Ga0065711_1045327_pt1 | contig 13552 bp, 13 predicted proteins | sample Hoacrofraction12_FD_59098 | JGI IMG/M metagenome (GOLD analysis project Ga0065711, IMG submission 59098) | Hoatzin crop microbial communities from Cojedes, Venezuela - Epithelial fraction 12 v2 (version 2) | ecosystem: Host-associated > Birds > Digestive system > Esophagus > Crop | place...
GGCTGCGCCGCCGCAATGTCCGGCACCGCCCCGGGGAAGGGGCCGCTCCGAGGGGCCCCGGGCGGAGGAAGCGCAGCCCCGGGCTGATCCGGTGGAGAGACGGGGCGCGCGCCGGGCTGCGGCCTGCGGGAGGCTCCGCGCGTCACCCCATGAGGTGGCTGCCCGCGCCCGCCCGGTACCGAGAGGCTGTCCCCCGCGGGCGGGTAACGCGTCTGCCCGGCGGAGAGCAGCCGCCAGCCGGGGCGAGAGGCGCAGAGCCGCGCCAGCTGCGGGCCCCGTCCCGCCTCTGCCCCGCTGGCTCGGTTACTGGCGCTGGCAGGGCCGGCCCCGCTCCGCTGCAGGCGGCGGGGCAGGTCCTCTGTCCGCACTGACACGGGGGGGTGGGGGGACCGCACCCCCCCCGCGCGCCATGACCTGGCAGGACTGGGGGTGGTTCGCAATAGAGTTCTGCTGCTGGAGAACCCAAACCACAGAGGCTGGGGCAGACCGACTGCGGAGGTGTTCGCGACCCTCGAGTTACCGCTACTGCACGCAGTTTGTCACACGTGAATTTTACAGAATTCCTAAATCTTACAACACAGCCTGCAGAGAAGCTGCTTTCAACGGAAAGTAATCTTTTGCTAAGTATACACTCAACTATGTAGCCAACTGTCTTAGCAGAAATAAATGGAGCAAAAGAAATAGTACAAAATCAGTGCACAGCACAAATGTAACACTTCAGAGGTTCCATGAAAAAAAAAAAAGATACAGGCCCCCGGGGGAATTTTCAAGAGTGTGAAGGTGCCTGGCAGTGGGACTGCAGGAACAGGCTATCAGCTGGGGCCAACTTTGCGTGCTGCTGCAGGTATTTTTAACTGCCCCACGGGAAAAGGAGGCAAAGCAGCAGGGAAATTTGGGGAAAAGAGCACAAGCACACAGCTAAGCCAACAGTTTGCACCAGGGCTTAACACTGGAACAGCTGCTGGAGGGAGAACGGCTTGGTGACAGGAACATCAGCCTCGACACCCTCGGGCTGCACTCGAGTTTTCGTGTGATGCATCCCACCCGTCACACTCTCACAGAAAACAGAGCTCACAGTGTGACAGACTGTGTGCAGGGGGCCAGGAATTCATCTTTCAGAAGCAAACTACTGTCTATTATGAATCAATAACGACAACCAAAAAAAGGTCTTTACCTCCCTGAAATCTTGTGTAGCGTTAGTCTGCCATTCTCTGCTTTAGCAGTTACTGAAATGCTGTCATCTCTTATCTTGATCCCTAGGAGTTTACACTCTATAATAGAATACATTTTTAAATTGTAATATTTTTATTCTATTAAATACTGCACAAAGACATTTTAGCCAGTTTTGGCCAGCAGCAGTGGAAAGAAAACACCTCTAATGCATTTATAAGCAAGTTTATTTAGCTTTCTTATATGATATATATATATTGAGATATATATATGAAATATACTCACAAGTTATTAAAAAAGTGTCCAAACACAAGTTCTAGCACAGTACATTAAAAAGTGGTATTCTAGGAGGAATATCTGAGATCTACAGTATCTGGGCTTCAAGAGGAAATACCTCCATTAGACATTGTAGGCAGAAGAGGACACATTTCCTCCGTGGCCTGTCCAGTTAGTGTGGATAAATACACCTGGCTTCGATAGTAATTCGTATGTATGTGCACCAAAGTAATCGCGCTGAGCCTGGAGTAAGAACACACAATAGACACAGGAATATCAGAGTCATCTGAGTACCAGAAGTTGCATCTACTGATACACGACTACAGGAATACTAAAAATAAGATCTGACTCCGGTATTATAACAAAGTTATTTTCCCATTATTAGCAAAATCACTGCAATGAAACATTTACTAATATCTAGTAATTAAGAGTTCTGTAGAAAGACAAGTATATTATTTCTGCTAGGTACTAATTTAAAAAACCAAGCACTTACATCCAAAGATTCAACAACACTTACTTCTTTATAAAGCATTTTGATTCAAAGATGTCATCGCCCTTGGTTCGCAGACGGAATACTAACACACGCTGGGCACTATCACACCAACACCTCTGGTGTTCTTTATCCAGACATCTCATAGTATTTTATTGCCGTGACTTTCAGGTTTAGCAGAATTCTATTAGGCAATCTATGCCTTTATGTTTACAATGTTGGAGTGATTAGGACATATTGCCATCATGGCGTTTAGACCAGTATTTAAATAACGACATGATGATATTGCAGTAGCCAGATCTGCTACACTATTTCAGGCACCTACCTGAATCAGGTTAGCTGGTAATATTTCATGCCTGTATCCATCATAAAAAGAAAGTGCTGTAGTGAAGCAGGGCATAGGGATACCAATTTGCACTCCAGTACTGATCACACGTCGCCAGGAGTCCTGGGAGAGAGGAAAAGGGGCGGAAGAAAAAGTAAAGAAACTACCAGTGCTTGCTCAGAGGTATGTGCAGGCACACGAATATCCTAGTGTAATAGCATGTGCTATTTCACGTTATGTGAAATCTAATGACAAAGTCTGAGCAAACGCAGCAGTAGATTCCTGATTTTACATAAACAATGTTGATCCAAAATAACGGCCAGTAAGACAGAGTTAACAAACAGTGCAGTAAGAGTGCAGACATCTACTTCACATGCAATTAAACGACAGCCTCCAGCAAGGATGCTGTTCTTTCACATAATCAGCGCATCCCAAAAGCACCAACACAGTGGGGAACACACTGAGCAAACACTGAGGCACTTCCAGGACCTCTAATCAAGCACAGTATAAAGCCCGCACAAGGGCATAAGAGGTCAGCACAATACTCCACACAGGTATGTGGATAATCCTCATTTCAGCTGTACATCTGATCTAGTAACCTGCATGGAATATTCCGCTTCAGTTAAAAGAATTGTTAGTGATAATATATGGCTTCTTTGTTGGTCAGATAATCTGGTTTTAGTCATGCTTGTCAAGTCCATCTGAATCAGGACACTGTTTGGACAGACCTAGGTCTAACAAATGGCAGGTCTGCAACACTGTTATTCTGGTGCTACTGCAAACAATGGTAATAGAACAGAACGTTCTGCTCTGCACAGCTGAAATCCAAGTGCACAGTAGGCACGAGATACAGGGCAGTGATGAGAATGTTCACGCAGGCCAGACATTTTTTCCTGACATCACGGCAGTTCTGAATTACTGCCCAAGGCTCTTCTGTAATAGTAAAATGGAAACCTTAAGTTTCTAATAGTAGCTTGTCTAGTATCAAAGAACAACCATGACACAATAAGGACTATACATTTGTTTGCTCCTGTATTATCTTTAGGTTGACAGTACAAATATACCTTGCAACTTTACATGAGACCTCGGTTCATCGCTTGATGTATCTGGATACTGATTTATAAAGTAGTGCTGAAGTGATGCAACCCCCTTTTTTTCTTCATTTAGAACCAACATTCTTCAACTTTCAGATGGAGGCAAGACGCGTATTTTCAAGGACAGGTCACTATCCCTGGCATCTGGCAAAATTCTAATTTGGACCTCAGCATAGCCCACCTCATCACAGTAACGCTCTTGTTCAGTTTCCACCAGCTCCAACTATGCAGTTTTTTTCCTGTCCTGATCTTGTAAGACTGGTAATAAAGAAGGGTACCTGGAAGCCATAGGTGATTAATTCCTACACCCACACGTTCTGTGCGTACAGATATACACACACAGTCCCAAAGAACTTAAGGATTGTTTGGTGATCTTTGGGATTAAGGATGCTGTATAAATAGGTTTCAAGGATGTTCTCTATCTTTTAATTTTTCAGTATAAATATACTTGTGAAGGTAATTCCCAGGAAAGAAGCTGAAGAAATCCAAATTGTAAACTATTGTTTTTATGTTCTTCCTTCCTTTGGAAACTCACCTGACAGTTTTCAACAGCTGTCTTAAAGAAATCATCCAACAGCAAATTCTGGAGCTGTGGGTTTCGATCAAAAGCATCTTTGATTTTTCCCAGGAACACGCTAAGGCAGAACACATGTAAATCAGGAATAAAATTTCACAGCTTTCAACAAAGGCCCAGAATCCAAAGCTTAACAGTGCTGAAACGTGACTCAGTCAGACTCAGATTCCAAGCACTGAGAAAGATGCAAACAAAACAAAGACCAAAGAAAATCTGCACTAGCTAAGCCACCAGAAAACTCGCTTAATCTGCTAACCTTTAGGGCTGTCCACAGAAACAGCCTCCCAGTACCTTAACAGCAGATTAAATCCATGGATTTTCCAAGAAAATCTCTCATCTTGTCAGTCTAGCACTGCATAACTAAATTGCCTGCTCTTCTCCCCTCAGCAACTGAATAGCCTGCTCATCTTAATTACCTTCTGATGATGCAGCCTCCCCTCCACATCAGTGCAATGCCACCGTAATTCAGTGTCCAGCCAAATTCTTTGGCTGCTTGTCTCAGCAGCATGAAGCCTTGAGCATATGAGATAATCTTGGAAGCATACAGGGCCTAAAAAAAAACAGATACCCATTCCAAATGAAGTCCCACAAAGTTGAAAGTGAAATTTCAAAGTCCACATCTCATTAGGGTCGAGTACAGGAGGCACATTCCAGCTACCTGGGAACCAAAATATCCTTTCCAAGTTTTGGAAAATTGAGAGAGAAATCAAGAGCTATTATCGCCATTACAAAGATGGGAGTGTTGAGGGGTGAAAAAGTAAGCTCCTGTGCATGAATTATGACCTCTGCACCCCAGACTGTGGCTTAGACTTGAATTCCTTCAGGACTGTTTTTTGGTCAGGAAAGGAACTGGTCACATTATGCATTGTGAACACCACCAGACAATGCACAATGGGACTGCTGGAACCAATTGTCGTGAAATGTAAACACAAGAACTCCTCACCAGGGCTTACAGCATCCAAAACCTGCCTTGATGTGCAGCTTTAATACAGCACTCTGGCAAGCACCATGACTCACCTTGCGTATGTCCTCCAGAAAGGCCTTCTTGCTCCCACTGAACGGAGTCATTTTAGGCCCACCCAGCAGCTTACTGGCCTGTACTCTCTCATCCTTGAGGGAAGACAGGCACCGTGCAAACACAGCTTCACCTTTAAGTATGGTAGAAAAAGGCAGATAATTAGAAAGTTCAGCATCACTGTTAAGGTCCGAGATACTTGTCCTCGAGCACAGTGAAAGTGCCAGTGAATGACGAGCCGCATACGTAGTGAAACGGCCATGTGTGAAGAGAGATGTACACATGAATTATTTCAACAGCATTACTGAGGGACCAAACTGCCAGTCAGCATAACCATTGGGTAAATACTGACTGACACAGCTTTCCAATGATAAAGAAAAAAAAAAAAACCACAAGTCATCTGCATGAAAATTTATCTTCAGGAACCTTCACCTTTAAAACAGCTCTCTGTTTTAAACATTTACTTTTAAATCTCTTTCTATCTATAGAAGACAGACAGTGTTGCACTGCAGTCTAGGGACAGGCAAGGCTGAAGCCTTCACTAGTTATTGTATCTTGCTTGGAAGATAAAAAGCTGTTGCATAAATGCCAACTCACATTAACTAGATGTGCTTTGAAATACACACAGGCAAAATAAGAGCAATTAAAATCAAGAATAAATCATCAGGTTAACTTATAAGAGGGAATAAGTTTTACAAATCTAGTAGGCTCACAACACTAGCATTCAGAAGCCCATAAGAATGTTTTATAACATCACTAAGCAGGTTACTAAATGTCAGTTGCCAGGGCTAAGGAGCTAGCCAAGCAGTATCTTCAGCTCCCAAAGAGAAAGCCTGAATACCAGTCTCTTGATCTGGCTCAGTCAATTCCTAATCATGCTGGTGTAAGTTGTACTTATTTGCAGTCAAAGACGGTATTATTATAGGGGGGGGGGGTTTCCTTTTCTTAGTCTAATAGAAGGAAAGCAATCAAGTTTATTACAGTCTTCACACTGAACTCTTCTTCCACCATTTAAGTGAGACTTGAGTTACCAAAAAAAACCAAACCCCAGAACAAAAAAACCACCCACGCACGCAAAACAAACCAACCAAAAAAAAGCTGACTGAGTAATGTTTTCACAAGATCCTGGATCCTCCCTGCAGTAGGATTAACAGACCATATCACAATCAGAACTGGCTCCTCCATTTCTGCATGAACTTCCTTCTACACTGGGGAGGAGAAGTGTAGGGGGAAAAAACCAGGAAAAAGCAGGAGTAGCATGACACCGCTTTTACAAGCGGAAGTCTGCAAGTCACGCTTATGCAGTAAAACCACACACACAGCAACTGCCCTAAGCACAGCCATGTTTGCACAAGGGCTATTGCACATACTTCCCTATCAACACATCATCACCTGACAACGCTCCCCTGGCAGTGCAGAGGACTAACTAGGGAGTGTCTCCTCCACTCTTCATCTTTGCAAGAACCCCAAACAGGAGAATATTAACAGCACAAGTGAGAAAGAATGTTTCGAGCCTGGAACTGAAAGATTATAGGTGTAGTAGAATATTCAAACTATTTACAAAACTCGTTTTGAAAAGATATGTTGTTGGAATGCAGTCATGTTTCTGACAGCTATCACTGCAGTTACTCCCTTTTAGCCTACTGAATATAGTTTTTCTTATCTTCTAATACAAAGGCAAAGGAAAAAGAGCTAGAGAAAGCATGAAAATTAAAGTCAATCCAAGAGCAAAGAACCTGTTGAGTCATCTTATTTACTCAACGGGAAAATCTACATTGGACCTGTGGTAAGAGACCACTCTAAACATGTTGCAGATGTGTTACAACTCCTGTGTCACAATTCCCCTCAGAGGCCAGGTTAGATAAAAGGGTAGGTAACAAGACTGTTAGGTATGTATGTGAGCAGGTAAATTCTCACACTTTAGGGATATAATTCAAAGCAATTACAAAATACACATCCATACCTTAGTTTGGCTTTGGATCAGTAGCCTTATAAGCCACAAAACAAAAAACAGCAGCAGTCCAGAGTGTATAATGAAACTCCACAATCAACTGGTATGGAAAAACAGCAGCCACCGTCACAGGGTAGCAGCCTGCCGCTATTCTCAGAGAAATCTGTCCGTGCTCCTCAATCCATACTACAGTCCAGCCCTCATGTTCCTGTTTAGTCACGCTTATGCTGGGTTAGCTAAATTACGCTGAAACATAGAAGACTTAGGTAGATATCCGAAAAATAATTCTTATGCCTTCAGAGAAGTCTAAATACTCATCAAGCAGTAGTCAAGCAATAAGGTTTTGGGGTCCCGTCCTCACCTTTTTTCTTTTTTTCTTCTTTTTTTTTTTTTAACATTTTTAAGGCTATGATGGGATTTGGAGTAGCAGGTAAAGTGGAGGATTACTGAGAGGAATGTTACATCAATCTAGCATGACACTTCTAGCAAAGCACTTACATGTTCACCTGTCACTATGTCATCACTAGCGCTGCGAAGACACCATGGACAAAGGCATGATAACGGTACTGCCGACATTTGAGAAAAAACGTAAAGACAAGCCCAGCAAAGAAAAACAGCAACAGCTCTCAAGGGCAGAAGGACTGCAACAGCTACACCTAGAAAAGCCTCTTCTGTGAGCCAGGCTCCAGTGTGGGCTCATTTCTGAGATTACTGTGTTAACATGCTCCTCACTGTGATCTGGTCCGTGCAGGTAAGAAAGATGAGGCCAGAACGAAGAACCAGTTACCTATAAGTGTGACAGGGACTCCATATTCCAGGGCGGAAATGGCTGTCCACTTCCCCGTCCCTTTTTGTCCTGCGCTGTCCTTGATCTTTGGGAGCAGGTATTTGCCATCGCTGTCTTTGAATTTGAGAATATTGGCTGTGATTTCAATCAGGAAAGAGTCCAACTCTGTCTTATTCCATTCCTGAAATACCTGGAAGAGGAGAAACAGTGTGTGTGTATATATATATATATACACACACACACAGATTTACTATGCATCTACTATATATACATCAAGTGATTTATTGATGTACGTATAAATACACATACATATAAGTATGATCCTCTTCTGTACGCACAATCTCAGTTACTGCTTACTGGCACCCCGCCACATCTACCAAAGATTTCAGCGCTGCCGAAAGGCTGCTGTGCAGGAGCACTGCACTGAAAGGAGCACACCCCAGACTCAGAGCGTCCATCTCCAACAAACAAGGCAGAGGCACAGTCAATCCTCTCGCCTATCATTATCAGCACTGAGGGCTGGAAACAGAACTGCCCTTTCAAGACACATCATACTTATTGACTTGCTTCAACAAGGTCTTTGCAAGATTTGCCTGCTTGATTATAACGCTCAATACTTTACTAGGTTTTTTCAGGCAAGGTAATTCATATCTCTGCAGAAGAAGGTGCTTCCTGGGGACAAATCAACTGCCAAATGGGAGAGTTTAGGCAATTTCTGTAAACATTCGGATGTACACGCTTGCTGCTCCCTATCTCATTTGAAGCTCAGGAATATTGTGCACTGCCCTCGGCAGAAGGCATGTCAGAAAAATTAACTCCATGTACATACGGCAGCTTTACCCAAGCCCAGCTGCCCCTATCAACCACAGGCAGCCACCATGGCTCAAGAACGCAAGACGCAAAACACCTCAGATCACCTTTGACATCTCGTCATGCTCCATGCCCACCACATCTTTCATCAGGTGATAGGCCTCACAGATCAGCTGCATGTCTCCATATTCAATCCCATTGTGCACCATCTTCACAAAGTGTCCAGCGCCCTCATCTCCTACCTGTCAGGAAACATCACAAAATGCCATCAGCAACAGTGCTGTCACCACTTCCAGTGTTTAATATCAGTCTATGGCTTCCATCTGCCTAAAGGAAGGAAGGAAGCAAGCCCAATGCTAACTGAAAAGACTGTGGGTCACAGATCCATTTAGCTGCCCCAGTGCACGACCCAGCCATAAAGCTTTGCCTTTCCATTGTATGGGATAAGCTATCAGAGATGGCAGATCTGAATTGAATGCAGTCAGCCAGAAAATCAACCCACTAATGTCACTGGGTTTATTAAGGACAAACGTGCATGAGCTTCAGCAACCAAACTACTACTATGGACCTAACCACAAGTTAAGGTCAATATCAAATAAATATTTACCCAGTCACAACAAGGTTCCCCAGATCCCACTTTAGCAGCAATGCTTTGAAATATAGTCTTGATATAGGGCCTGTGGGGAGAAATAATATGCCTCAGAAGACAGGCAGAGGACACAAACACCACAAGAAAGAAAAATAGCCTTTAGTATGATGCATCCTTCTGTAACCTGCCGAAAGGCAGCTTGTGGTGAGGGCATGCTGGCAAGCTGATAACTCACCACACAGCAACATCAAATAAAGTGTATGTTTTTCCCAGATCTAGACATTGTTTGCAAGAAATGGGGACAGGCCACGTCACGCTTACAACACTGTTCAGATGAGCTTAATGTACCTAAAGGAGCCCCGATATTCTCTTCTCCATTTTAGAACTGGGGAAGCGGAGGCAGGTTATGATACAGCCTCACACTCCCAGAGCATCAGTGGCAGAGCTGAAACAAAATCCCATTCTATTCCACAATCACAAGAAAAATCCAGGGTGTTCTGGAGGAGAGGGAAAGAGGGAAGAAACTCCACAAACGCAAGTCAGGACAGAGTTATCTGCATTATTGCAGTAAACAGGAGCTTTTGCAATTGCCAGCCTCCCCAAGCGTAGTAAATTGCCTAGCCAACAGGAGAGCACTACAGCTTGCCAAGTTTGGAGCAATCTAAAGTGACCACTGGAGAAGGAGCATGGGTGGCACAAGGGCTGCAGGTACCGTGAAAGCGGAGGGGGACAAAGTTCGGGGAAGGGTGACAAATAGAAGCTGTCTTTACTGAGCTCTTCATGGCAAAAAGATGATCAGATAGCAGATTACTGTTATGTTGCTTCTGGCGTTGTGTCATCAAATTTGACCAGGCTGATAATGTTACGAAATGCTAACACAAACAGACAGGGACTTCAGAAATTCTAAAGCTCAGGTAAGGCTCAGACACACCTTTTCTTTCTACATTTACAGAGAGAATGGGCAAGCAGGCATAAAGTCTAATATGAACATTGATGTACAGTTCTTTACACTAACACAAGTACAAAACAGCACAGCAGCACAGCAGAAGCTTCAAAAAAAATTAATGTATTCAATAGTCAGTACGAACATGTACTGAACCCTCCTTTTATAAGGAGATCATATGTGTCACCGCAGCCATCTTTGCTGCTGCCTGTTTCATGGTTAACAGCCTTCCAAACGCGTCGGTGCCCAGAAGAAAAATCATAATCAAGAAATAGCACTTGTTTAAAATTTAAGCAAAATTCCTTTCTCCCTGGCACCCATTGCTCCCTTCACATCTTTGTAGGTGCTGCTTATGCCTGTGGATTCCTGGAAGAAAAACCTGCCCTGGTTTTGCCTGCCATGAAGGCTCAGCACTGCCCCATGACCCCAGCGAAGCTGAGAAATCTTGAGCCTTGAGGAAGTGAGATCGCAACATATCTTGTTCTCTCCACACCCACGCCCTCCTCCTTCCCTCCCTCTGCTCTCATCGTGAACAGAAGACGATTGTTGCAGACCATTCTGAAGAAGAATATATGAGCTTGTGCTTACCAGGCTTCTTTGGCTCCTCCTGGCATGAGTGAAGGACCATATCTGGCACCCTCCTCTCCACCACTAACACCACTTCCAACAAGTAAGATGCCCTTCTCCCGTAGTTCCTTACAACGTCTCTGGAACAGAAGACAGCAGCATTATGTAATTTCTTTCAATGCCAGAGCTTTACAAACAAAGGTTAGCAGTTCAGACCTAAATTTAGGTTTTCAATTCGGCTTCAGACATGCTAGAAAACAACCTTAGAGAAAGCTTGTACACACACCAAAGTGAGTATTAGGAAACTTCCTGTTGCCTTGACATGGATCCTTGCAAAAGAGGCACGCTGTGAAAACAAAGTCCTTATAAGCACCAGATAGAACAGAGCAGTACTGAGGCCAGAGAAGGCTCAGAATTAAATGTCAGGTGACACATGCTGTGTGCGAAGATGTGGGGGAAGCAGATTAGGCCCAAGGTGGAGCTGCCGAGTGCATTGCAGAGTGAAGGTGCAAGCACGGACAACTATGAGGGAAACTAATTCCCTCCGAGTGGGAGAGAAGCACAGGCTGAGATCCGTAAGGGCAGCTGCAAGCTCCCCAAGTATTAAACCTCACTGAGTACCTGTTTTTCACTCTGGCGTGGCCGACTCGCTTATCCAAGATCAGGATGCCAAAGCAGAAACACTAATACCAGCATCCTTCTAAGAGTCAAAAGTACTGATCTGAATGCAGTATTTTCATGTAAGCATCCCAGATATGCTAACGTAACTTCAGTAACTTCTATAGTTACAGCCTGCTCACAAGCAGGATTTTTTTGTTGGTTGCGGTTTTTTTTTTTTGCAAAACCAGGTAATTCCTCTATTGTTTTCATTACCGAGATAGCCAAACCAGCAGTTCTGCCTTACTGGATTCTCCGGTAGTCACACAGGATTGAAATATAACAACAAATCTATATCCTCAGATTTTCAAGTCTCCCTGAAAACTCTTTAAGATTGTAACAGGAAATATTCTAAAGGCCTTCACTCTTTAAAAGAAGTCAGTAAAAATATTCTTTGATGATTTAGGCAACTTCCAGGAAAATGTACTTATAGAACAGTCCTTAATGGCTGTAACAATCACCTTTTAATAGGCTGTATAATCTAGTTTTGCAGAGATAACTCAGTTTGGCCTTCCCTGATTAGAGGAAAAATGGCATCTTATTGACTGACTATTCTGACGATCAGAGGAGAAAGAATCACGTGTATTTTATACATCCACTTCAGGCAGAAAACAGGCTTACCGTGGTATCTCTATACTCAGAATTCCCACCATCAATTATGATGTCTCCAGCCTCCAACAACGGCACCTGCCAAAAGTAAACCAGCATTTTGGTTTTCTCCATGCATTCAAAACCTCACTAACAACAAATAAATGAGATCTTCCAGAGGAAACTTTTCCAAAAGACAGCCAGGAAGTCACAGGTGGAAAGAATGTTTCCCTCACCAATTTATTGATAAAGTCATCCACCGCATTTCCAGCCTTCACCAGTAAGATAATGCGACGGGGCTTCTTTAACTTAGAGACCATCTCTTCCAGGCTGTGAGCACCGATCACTTTGGTTCCCTTGGCCTCATTGGCCAGAAAGTCATCCACTTTGGAAACTGTCCTGTTAAAGGCACAAACCTGAGGGAGCAAAAATCCACATTAATAAAAGCTGCCTACAGAACAGTTCCTTTAGCTCAGACTACAAATTACACAAGCAAGGTTCAGCATCACGTGCTCTCTCACTTCCACATTCCCTAACGATGCTAAGCAGAGGTGAACCTGCAGCACGTCTTTGCAAGCACCTTGGGAACCTACGGTTAACAGCCAAGCCCAAAGCAAATTTCAGGGGAAAATCATACATAACTAACACATCAGGTAGCTAGCTGAATACAGGCATGCACTGCTGTTTTTCTGTGGAAACAGGACAAAGGGCAGCTTAGGTTATAAATAAAAGGAGGAAACGACATCCATTAGACCATCACAAGGCAAAAAAAAAACCCACCACAAAATGCTCAGCTCCAATCCCAAGTGCTAGTGAGTCAGCCTTTCAGAACAATGTTTTCCTTCACTTACCACGAAGCCATGGTCATTCATGTTCAAAATAAGGTTCTGTCCCATCACAGCCAGTCCAATCAAAGCAATGTCAGCTCTGGAACAGGGAAGAACAACATCGCCAGGTAAGTCTGCTTAGCGGTGACCCACACCTTCTGCCGGGCTGTTCTGACCTTGTCAGCTGCTAGGCCAGCCCAGCCCTCCCTAACGAATGTTGTAGCACACGCTCTGCATGGATTCTGCCGGCGGTTACAAGTGACCCTGGTGGCTCCCCGTCAGTCCAGCAGACAGAGCACAGACCAACATACAGCACGTTTCAAGTCACCACGATTTCTCCCCAGCCACAACACAATCAGATGAGTAAGAAGAGTCAGGCATCCAAAACACCGCGCTAGGAGGCAGGGAGTAAAGCAAGCAGCTTGAATCTGTCGCTGATGGATCCAGCTATATCACAACTCCGTGTTTAACAGGTGCTGCTCCAGAAGATCACATCTGAACACTACGCTATTTCTTGGCTTCTGTAACGCAAACTGTCCCAGACTTGGGGTGAGCAAGGGAAAAGAGGGGGAGCGGGATGTTCTGCCAGAGGCTGCCGAACTCTGCCTGCTCACAGAGTCACAGAATCACAGAATGGTCGGGGTTGGAAGGGACCTCTGTGGGTCACCCAGTCCAACCCCCTGCCCAAGCAGGGTCACCCCAGAGCAGACTGCACAGCACCGCGTCCAGGTGGGTCTTGAGTATCTCCAGAGGAGACTCCGCAACCTCCCTGGGCAGCCTGGGCCAGGGCTCCGTCACCCTCAGAGGGAAGAAGTTCTTCCTCATGTTCAGACGGAACTTCCTCTGCTTCAGTTTGTGCCCGTTGCCCCTTGTCCTGTCGCTGGGCACC
>Ga0065711_1045333_pt1 | contig 13552 bp, 11 predicted proteins | sample Hoacrofraction12_FD_59098 | JGI IMG/M metagenome (GOLD analysis project Ga0065711, IMG submission 59098) | Hoatzin crop microbial communities from Cojedes, Venezuela - Epithelial fraction 12 v2 (version 2) | ecosystem: Host-associated > Birds > Digestive system > Esophagus > Crop | place...
CGCTGGGCACCACTGGAAAGAGTCTGGCCCTGTCCTCCTGACCCCCACCCTGCAGATATTTAGAGGCATTTCTAAGGTCCCCTCTCAGCCTTCTCTTCTCCAGGCTGAACAAGCCCAGCTCCCTCAGCCTTCCCCCGTAAAAGAGATGCTCCAGTCCCCTCATCATCCTCATAGCCCTCTGCTGGACTCTCTCCAGTAGCTCCTCATCTTTCTGGAACTGGGTAGCATGTCTATCTATGCCTTCAGTCCAACTCCTCACTTTGGGCAACTCTAATGCTCCTCCTTCCATCGTATCACTCATTTTCACCGAGGTCTGAGAATTCCTTGCATACCTCCGTATTATTAGTGCCCTCCAAACGATATTGTCAACTTGGAATCTAACAGTTTTGTTTGAAAATGTTGCATCTTATTTTTAAGACAGCCTAAGGACTGAAACATTTTTCTTAGTGCAGTGGACAGCATTTTGCAATCAGGACACCAGCTCCACCTGATGTCTCTCACTGTTTGGGAAGGCACTCGCACATGGTCCCCCACTCCCTGTTCCTTAATAGCAAATGGTAAGCAGCTAAATAAATTCAGAGGGGGATAAAAAAGGAAAGAAAAAAAAGCATGGTGGAAAAGCACCTTATGCTCCTCTCCAGTCTTTCTGAAGGAACTTCATAAGCATAGCAAAAGAAGAAAAAAAAAAAAAAGACCTCATCCAGTTTTAAAGGTGTTTAAAGTCTGTTGTTCCTAATGGATTATCATACTTTAAAATAAACCACATCAGACGCGTTCAGCTGAGCTGCATCCTGTAACACCAAGAGCTTTTAGAGCTGGCCTCAGAGCATGCCCATTAAAACGCCATCAAACAATTACCATCAATTTGGTTGGGGGTAGAGCTTTAACCTCAGACTCCATAATTGGGGGGAAATCTCAGAAGTCTAGCTGTAGCTTCTTACTTATTAAGGGTTTTCTAACAGTCTGTTCTGCTGCCTCACATGCTGCCACTTGTATTTCCTGGACATTGATGAGCCCAGATCTGGATGGGCAGAGCTCAAGCGCACTGCCTTTCGCTCCTCCGGTACATATTTTTATGTTGATGACATCAGAACTGGACAAAAAGAGGACTTGATGCCATCAGGGATACTTCATTATAAATTGCAGCTGGGCTTCCTCATTCCCCTAGTCCAGATCCATATCAGAAGCTTTTCTCTCACTGAAGACGAGTCCAACCCCATGACGTCCCCAGGGTGGGACACGAGAGCTCCATGACCCTGGGACATAGCTTCTGGCACAGCACCACAGGAGCACGTGCCCCATCCCGCCCCTCTTGCTCCCCAAAAGGCCAGACCAGCCCCATGCAGATCTGCCTCCCGTACGCTCCTCAAATGGAGGCACACAATGTGGCTGCATTTTCATTTCAGCATGTGGATCAAATAATTGTTTGGATTTTAATATTGAGTCTATGTTTCACTGATTTGCATTTAAATGTGTTGTCAGAGAACTTCCAGAAATCTTTAATAAGAAGACCAATTTGCATTTTAATGTGCACTTAAAGAATTTTAAGAAATCTTTTCATGTGAACAGTGTTATCTGAGTGATGTTCACATTTGAGGGGGAACGAGAGCTGCCAAACTGCTAAGTACAATTCTACCAAAACTACTTTGAGACAGCCCAGACTTGTTGGACTTTGCTGGATTTGGGGGGTGTCTTAGGAAAGATGCAGTTTACACGGAAAGCTGGGAGAGCTGGAAAGGTGGTGGCAAGACCTGGGCTGGTGCAGAGAAGGCTGAAGAGCAAATCACCAGGGGCTCAGCCCTTATCATGAGCAAAAGCACTTGGTGAACCCTGAGCCTGGTGGGCAAAGGCCTGCAGAGGGATTGTGAGCTCCAAAGCGCCGTTTGCTGAAGCTCACAGCTTGCTATAGCTTTATAAATAATTCAGCTGGGTAACATCTCACTTGAGTCATCCTGCAAGTTAAGGAACCAGCAGCTTGTATTCCATGTCAAAAGCGAAGACAGGCAAAAGCATGATTTCTTTCCTGTTCTTCTCAGTAAAATGAGTATTTTAACCTTCTTGTGATTCTTCCCTATCTCTTTAGGGCATGTTGTAGTATCTAAGCCATACCACTACACTTCTGCCTTCAGGTTACAGGGAAATCCTCCTCAAATCAATCCAGTGCCACTTATAGCCATCAGATTATTGGGAAAAGCAAGCAGCGAGGCTGGAGAGAGTTTCTGAGAACAAGAAATAGAATAAGTCTTCACGAAACCTAAAGACAAGCTAAGACAAGAAAAGGAAAACCCCCACAAACCCCAACCCTCTCCAGTCAAACAGAAACATCCCCAGAAGCAGCCCCCTCCCCACCACCGCAGCCCTCCTGCTTCCCACAGAGGGACAGACTGACCCACGGACCGCGTCCTGCGGCCCTCCAAAGCAAACTGCAGCTGCCCATGAGGGCTGGGGCACCAGCTGGTGGCTGCGACATCCCTAGCTGACATCTCTCCATAAATTAGTAGAATACTAGTACATGTCTTTGTTACATTAATCATTACTAGCAGCATGGTTTTAAGTGCCAGGGAAAGCTTCTGTGTTGCTGGTTACCAGCTTCAGCCCATACTCTTTCCTGAGCAGAGCAAAACTCTTAACTGACAGGAAAACAAGTTCTTTCTTCCATGTGTAATAGCAGCAAAGAAACAGCTCCTTTAGCTTGGGCTTTCTTATGAAAGGTTTGTTCATACCTGCAGATTATCCTAACAGAAAATTTGGTTTCTGCACTGCCAAGGTTTTTTATGTTCTTACTTAAGCACCAAATATATTCAATACACAGAATAATTCAGCTGATCATATAGTTAAATCATGCATTAAAATTTAAGTTTTCTTAAGTTAGCTTAGGTGTTCCTAGGTTATGAGGACAGACACATGATCTAGTCTCTACAAAAAAAATCTCAACTTCAGTTTATCTCCAAAACAAACCAGTCCAAAAGTTCATGCACAAATACCCAAAGCAACAGAGAAGCCCATACTGCAACTCAAGTTCCAGTCTTACCTCCAGCCCTTGCACCTTCCAGCACACCCCTCTCCAGCAGGGCACCCTGCCCCTCCCCAGAGCTCACCCCTGCAGCCCAGGGTGCCTGGCTTTAAACCACAGCTGGGCCAAGCAGGAAAACCTGGGCTATGAGTGGTAGCAGGGGCTGTTTCCAGTTAAGAGATTGCAGACAGGCTCATCACTAGCAACAAGTGGAGGAGCTTAGAGAGTATCATAAGATTCAGATCAACACTTTTAGGCCCCAGAAGTTACTTGCAGCTAAGACAATGCCAGTGGACTACAGGAATGCTGTCCTGCTGCTAAACAAATGCAAGGCTGAGGCATTTATAAAAAATAAATGACTTTAGGAAATAAAGACACTTATTTTTAGAAGAGAATCGTCCCCTGACAAGGCTTCGCTCAGTTCACATAACGTCACCGTACCCAGTGGCTCGGGTTGTTCCATCGTCTCCTCGGCGGCGGCTCGCACGCCCCAGGGACCGCAGCGAGGGCGAGCTCGTTCTGAGCTGGAAGTGGAACTCCAGGGCTCGGAGCCAGCCTCCCCTGCCCTCCCCCCCCAGCCTGAGCTTTGCCAGAACATAGACCCCCATCCTGTGCACAACAGAGGTAGCTATAATTTAAATATATACACTTGTATATGCTGCTCTCAGACACGTTTGCTTTCCTTGTAGAGCCTGCAGCTCACAGCTTTGCAAACCTGCTGATATTTTACAGCACAATCAAAAGTTTAAAAACTGCAATTAGCCAAGTGGAGACATATGCAAGGAGACAGCACAATAATTAGTGAAAAGCAAACTGGATACTTTGGAGTTTAAATTATCTAACACATAATTGGTACATAAGTAAGAATATTTGTTTGTTTACTCTTTATGGGGTCACCTACTGCTTCCACTGAACAAAGCTGTCATTGATTTTAAACGGAATAGGCTTCTGCTGCTTAAGCCAATTATTTTCTCACCAGAGATCAGAGCATCAATAAAAATTAACAAATAAGCCAGTTTTTGATCAGCTGAAATACTGGTTATGTGGGATTTTTATCATATTCTTTATTGCAATAAACATAAACATAATATCACATACCCACCAACCCTGCCAACTCTTGAGATTTTCTGGAGCATTCCGTGACAGCTGATGCTCATCCCCATCCCCTGCCCAGGGACCGGAGCTTCCTGGCTTGGGGGAACTTGCCTGAGGCTCTAACTTGGGTGCAGGTGTTGACCCGGGGGTTGCAGGAGCCACCCCTGAGCTTACATCTGGGGGCTGGTTACTAGCGAGGGCTTTTAATCACGGCAGAGCCAACTCAGCTGCTTCACAAGCCACCGGCTCCACAAGCCCAGGCTCCTGCCCTTCCCCTGGCTGCCCAGGTCAATCAGCCAGCAGGAAGAGGCTGTTACCCCAGCACGGGGGCATGTTGCTCACCATCGCCAGTAAATCCAGCAGGGCTATCTGGTGAGAGTTCTCCTTCTGGGTTGGTTTAAAGATCTGCTAATCCATATCACATTTCTGGGTTTCCTGTTTTAGTAGCCAGTGATGCATTCTTACGGAAAGCACATGGGATGGTCTTTAATGCCCAGCAGCGAGATGCTGAGGAGAAAACACAGTGACAATACAGGTTTTGTATCATCCCGTGTTTAAACAACTGTTCCAAGCACAGGCAAACCTCTCCTTGTTGTAGAAGCTAGCTCTGTATTTCTGGTGAATTTGGGAGGGTCAAATAAATACACACATTATCTGGCACATGGCTATCAGGGTGTGCAATACACACCAAATAAAACTTCAGCTCAAAGGCCGAAAATAAGTTAAAGATCTCACTGAAATAATTTTAATAACGCTCGTGAATGGGCACAGCAATCCCAGTCCCACCACCATGAAGAGGTTTACGCATTTTTCTCAGGACTGTGTGATTAGTCCACGTCAGCAATAAGGGCTGATGAGCAAGGGCTCGTCAGACAGATCCTGTCTCCTCTGGGGACATGTGGGACACGTCTCTGTCCTGCAGCAGGGAACTGCATTCTGTGAGGTTATATCCAGGTGGACGTGTTCAGAACAGCTCAGTAAAAACGTGACTCCTGCACATCCAAACAGCTTTTGGCAAACTGCGTCTTTACGAATTTATCCAACCTGATCCGTCCTTCCGAAGTGGCCGTGTCACTGCGTGCCAAGTTAGCGCAGAAGATGATGGAGCGTATTATGACAGGCAAAAACACGGACACGCACTTCAACATACACAGGAGCGTCTCCTGGTTTGTGTTTCCAACAGGAGTAAAAGAAAACGCTTTCGACTGAGAACGCAGTGTCTGCTAAGGCCTGCGGGCTCCAGCCTGGCTCCCCTCGGCCCTGGAAGCCCCACGCAGTGGCTCCTGCCCAACCCTGCAGGGGAAGGGGGGAGACGGGAGCAGAAGTGCACAGTGGCGGCAGGGTCCCCCCGTCAGCACAGACCTCCCACCCCGCTCCGCTCGGGAGCGCGCGGTGGGAACAGCCCGTCCCGAGAGGCTCTGGGCAGATCCCGGACTCCGGGCACGCCGGTTTCTGCGTTGGACTGACCTCGCTGCGGTCAGGCAACGGATAACCATGCTCTAGCCACAAACACTGTTTACATAAGTAGCAAGACATACAAACAATCTAATACCTAATAACCTTACACAAAGCCATTTTAAAGGAAATATGATTTTCCCTAACAAACCATTCTTTAAGGTTTAACTTAATCTGTTCTCTTCAGTTACTCCATCCCTTGGGAACAAGCACATTAAAACACTGACGATCTGTACAAGCAAGAAAAGGCATTACCATGCCATTATCAATACAAAACAATTTAAAATGCTTGCAATATTTAGAGAAGAGCTACAGCGTGACTGCAAACAAAATCTCTGATCACTTTTTCAAACAATGTTTAATCTCTCATACAGCCATGGCTCTGTAAAAGCTGCATCTGCAAACAAAAAATACAGTGTGTAACTAAAGTTGTCGCTACAGCTGAGCAAACACATTCCAGCTAATATTGCACTTATTAAATTTCACTTTTTTCCTCTTTGGAGTATGTTCAAAACCAGGTCACAGAACTCGCAAACGTCTTCATCACTGATTTTTTTTTCTGGGATTCTCTGTGCAGTGGAGAAACCTGGCAGGGTCAGGTACAAGAAATTCATGTACAGGAAGCCTTCTCTCTCCCCAGGGTGATGGCTGATGTCACAAAAGAGCGCAGTGGACACCTGGAATATGGCAACGGAATTCAGGTTTGGTTTCATGCCTACACAGCCTAAGCAGATGTACTGACCCTGGCTTCAAGCCCTGCTGTGGTTGCAGGCCGTCAAGATGGAGGTGGAGCGAAGCGTGGGGAGATCTGCATGGGGGGACAACCCACGGACACAGCTGGCAGGGAGTGGGCAGGAGGGTGCTGCATGCCTGCCGAGGGGACGTGGGGCATCGCCAGCGAGGAGGAAGCAGCGTGGTGCCAGGCTGTGCCAGCAGACAGCTCAGGAACAGCTTCGCCTGCGCAGGGAAGAGCGGGTGGCAGCAAACCCCCACGGCAGAGCGGCCACCAACGCTCAGTCCCATGGGGACACACCGCAGTGACGGTCCCCAGGGCTCCCTCAGGGGAAGAGGGACAGGGTAAAGCTGTAAGCGGCTCCCCAAAGCCAGGACCCAGCCACCAGCGGGCAGACCAAGGCCCCACCAGCTCGGAGATCTCCTCCGGGGACAGCGAGATGGGGTCATCGCTGCTGTGAACTCCGGGGGCAGAGGGAGCCCCCTTTCCCATTCCCCAGAGCAGAAGGGCTGTGGGTTTGAAGGCAATGCTTCACACACAGCATAAAGGGCAAGAAGTCAATATTTCAGAGCCCTGTAATCCCCTCGTTCCGAAGCAGCAACACAAACTTTCAAATATTTATGCTTGCGAGGGAGAAGGAGGCAGCCTGGATGAGTGCACCGCGCCGCTGCGCTGTCCCCGCCTCGCTCCCCGCCAGGTACCCGGGGAGAAGGAACACGTTGGCTAAAGCAAGGAGGCAGCTGCGAGGACGCGATGGAGTCAGTTGCTCTCCTGTACAGTGCTGTAATGTTTTCCCATGAAATATTCATTACCCATCCCCACCTACCCTGTCCCCATTAGTACTTGAGCATCTGCTGAAGCCGCAGAGCAGAGGAGAGGCCGACGCGTGCCCGGTGCCGGGCAGCCCCGGCGCTGCACACAGCCTACGCTTCCCAGGCACTCCAAGGAAAACCAAATTAGCTAAAACACCTCTGGCTATGGCACGGGGTTCTCGGTCAATGTCATCTGATCCAGGATAATTATGGAAAATGCTAATTATCAGAAATAGGTGGGAGGGTAATTTTTTGCGCTCTAGGGGATCCCAAAAGCCCTTTCTATGTCAGCTCGGCCAGCCCAGCAGGAGGGCAGATGCCAGCCCCGCAGGGACAAGGCATCTCGGCGCCTTGGAGAGGTGCTCCAGCAGCTGCCCAAGTGCCCCTGCAGCCCCCACCCAGCCCATGCTGCACACTCCAGCCCAGCCGCCACCAAAAGCCTTCCCATTCTCCACCAGTTTCCCAGGAAACAGAAGAAAAAGCGACTGAGGGCCCGGAGCTGGGCCTTGGGGAGATGGGGTCCCTGGGTGCCGGGTCCCTGGCGCGGGAAAGTGCCTCCACCCCGTTAGCACTGTGCTCCCAGGCCCGCTGGGCTTTAGGGACGGGAGCTCTGTCTGCTAAATCACCGTGGGCTCTAACGAGCCGCAGGGAGATCTGCACATTTGCATGCGAAAGGAAGGAGTAATGGCAGCAGGCCCGAGGGAGGAATAACTGAACCTGATCATACCTGCCCCTGCAGCTGGCACCTTTGCCCTCCTGCCGTATGTTCGCACTGTCTTTCGTGGAAGCCTTCCCTGCAGCCGCTCTTCCCGGGATGTACACGGGAAATGCACCAAGGACAGGTAACAGACTAAGATTTATTTTTGCTAGTCCAGTCACTTGATCACAGTCAGACCTCAGGAATACGCTCCCTTGTTAGGAGTAAGCTGGGTAGACACTTACTCAATGATTTAACCCTTGGGAAATGTTGTTTTCCCCAATCTAAAGATCTCCAACACCTCCACTTTGTTTCAAACAAGCCACGAGGCACCGGGACTCTCCTGTTTTCTGGACTGGGCTCTAAATCAAACACCAACCCAGAGCAAACACCCCTGCCGAGACGGAAGCTCAATGAGCCACGGCAAACCTCACCCCTCCGAGAAGATGCTACCAACCACAGCCCCCAGCAGACATGAAGCCAAAGCAGAGCCAAGGTTGGCACAGAGGAGACTCGCCTGAAACACACGCTCCGACGTCCTTCCCCCGAGTATGTGACACAGGGCAGGAGAAACAGTACAGAAAATGCACAACGATATCTTTGCATGAAAATTAGTACTGTGAAGTAGGTGTCAAATATTCAGGTGGACATTAATAATTTGTAGCAGTAGATTGTATTCGTTTCTATAAAAGATTAAACACGCTTATAAATTATGATGAAAATATAACCCTGTGTTTCAAGACAGGACTAAATAAGTATCAGATCCTTACTGGTGTAAAAGTGGGGTCCGTCTGGATTTATTCAAGTGCAACCAAGACCAGAACCCTGCCCCAGCACCCTCGGTCGCACAGGGCGTGCGGGCCCGCTCCGCGCTGCCCCTGCACGCGCCCTGCCACGGCACGCTGGGCCGCGGGAGGTCTCGGAGCGGCTGAGCCCCCTGCCCCGGGGCTGGGGGAGGCTGGGCTGAGCACACAGCACCAGCACCTCCGCGGAGCTCCGGTCTGCAGCCCTGTGCCTCTCCAGGACAGCGGCAACAGCTCTAATGGGAAAGCAAAGGGCCGCTGGGAAGGAAAGGGTAAATGTAGAGGAGAGGGCTTCTAGGCAGAAATAGACTGTTACAAGGAAAAAAAGATTATGAGAAGACTTGCACATGTGCACAGACACACATCTACGTGCAGGCAGGCATGCACAGGGAAAGAAAAAATGACAAGTACAGCAATAATAACAATAGTCAAAAAGTAATTTGTTCTTAACCTGTTCAAAATAAAAATAACTAGTGTACAAGTTCACTCCTTGGACCATCTGCATCTTATAAGCATAAGTTAAAATCCTGACACCATCTGTTCAATTGGAATTTTAATACTGTACCAATATGCCAAATCACAATTATGCTAGCAAGGACAGGAGCCTCCTCATTTGCCAAACAACTCGCTGCCGTACGTCAATGAGACGGGGAACGAAAAGCAGCCAACCTGGAGCAAAACGACCGCGGGTGCTCGCTGCTGACCCTGGGGTGGGGGGGACAGGCCCAGGCCGTCAGCGGCACGCCGGGAGCCGCCCTCACAGCCCGAACCCAAGAAGGCAATTTGGGTAGGGTATCTGAAGACTTCAAAAGAAACACAAGAATTTCTCAGGGTTCTCGCGGAACATGTTTTGTTCTTAACAACAGCAGCATGTTTGCCATCCTGCAGAGTTGGTAGCCCCAACAAAGCCCTTCCAGAAGAGAGAGATCCACCACCACCGTGCTGAGGTTCAAGTCCCCGGGCACTACCCTGACACCCTTTGCCGGGCATGGTGGTGGCTGCGACTGCCTGGTCCTTGCACACCTTTGCCAGCGACCAGCTGCGGCCACCTCTGTGACTTCTGTTTGTCCCTGTGATGGACCAAAGAGGAGGCGCGGAGACACCAGCAAGACCCAGAGTGGTTGGTAATGTGAATCCAGGGATGAGTTTGGATTCAAAGGCAAAAAAATGTCTGTGAAGTGTCTAAAAAAACCTACCTTGCTGAATTAGCCTAGCAAGATATACACCATCTTTTAACTAATTATTACTAGAGAGGCTGTTGAAAGCCTTTGCATATTTTTATTGGTCCTGGTGGGAGAAAAATCCATTTTAAGATGGAAATTAATATAATAGCTGCCAAGCCTTCTTCAGTGATTTTTTTTTTTCGTGCTAGGCAATATTAGAGAGTTACAACCCATACATCATGTCCTGTGCTTCTTAGGATCAATGTCTTCAAGCAAGAAAAACAGAAATGTGTTCCCTTACCACTGCAGGATACAAAGCGAATGAAATTGAGGGAGGGGCGAAAGGCAAAACACTGTCGAGTGAGTAAATCTTAAAGAAGTAGCACATTTCCATTCTTTCCTGATCAATGAAACTACGTAGGCATGTTCACAAAATTTAATTAAGTTCTGTTCCCCAAGAAATCTATGTGCAATGTTTCCCTGCAATTATTTATTTACTATCTGCCATGTAGCTTTTAGCTTTCATCCAGAAAATGATTGGTTTCCGCTGCATTTTCATTAGCTGGCACGCAGTAGAGAAGCTGCTTCCCAAATGGTTTGTGGGAAGGTTTGCTCTCCTCTCCCTGTCCGTACGTGACTGCCTTCTTGCAAAGCCGCACTTCAAGCACGGTGCCTTTTGTACCAAAGCCACCAGCAAAGGCTGGGAAAGAAACGTACAAACAGGCAGAATTTGGGTCCGCTGCCAGCAGCTATGAACGCGGTGGGAGCCGCGGCGTTTGCCTGTTGGCATCCAGGCTTGGTCTGATCCCGAGTCTCTTGTTGCTGGATTGCGAACGCACAAACCCAAACCTCTGTGCTACTGCAGGGAACTTCTTTGGCCATGGCAGCAACGCAGCGGCGTGCAACACCCAGCCAAAGGGGGACGGAAACGACTCCTGGCCAGGGAACAGCGCAGCCTCAGACAGGAGGGCTGAATCCCTTGGCTTTTCTGCTGAAATCAAAGAGCCTGCAGAGCTGCCCAGGGGGAGGCAGACGAATGGGTCACTGTGCCCACGTCAACAGGACTTGGCTGCTCACGTGCCGCCTGCTCTGTATCAGCCTGACTGGAGACGTGTGGGCTGCTGCTGGAGAAGAAAGGATGCAATCATCAAGAGTTTCAAATGGATCACCTTCTCCAGTCTTTTGAGTTTTGGCACAGGAAAGGTTGCTCTGACTTCTTAAACCCAGAAAATCTTTATAAAGTAAATACTGATGCTTCCTAGGTACAAGTCAAGTATTTTGAAGATTTAAAAGTAGAAGTAAGATAGAGCAGGGTTTGATTCTCCCCATCAGTGACCTCCAATAGATCTGCCAGTCTCCACGGGATGCAGACTACCATGGGCTGCCTAATCCCGTACCTGGGAAATTTTGTTTTATCTTTATAATAGAAGGTAGACTCATGTGTATTCATTGCCCATCCTGCAAGTAAAAAAAAATACATATCCAAACCAACTAACAGATAGGAAAAAACCTAGTTGTGACATCCATTTCTATTTTAAGTTCAAATAATGTGACAATACTGTCCTTCTGGGAGGAGGTGATTTTATTTATTTATTTACATCATGAAGGATATCAAGACCAGTGCACAGAAAAAATACTATTGCTACTAAATGTTCATCTTTATGATAGCATGTGAAAGCGCTCATTGGACTTCCTAAAGTGACCTGGTCACTCCCCAGCAGTGCGGATGCCACCAAGCTATGGAAATTCTTCTCACTGACCAAATTTAAACCAACTTCTCAATCTCTCTGCAAGAAATGGTATCGTTCGACTTCTGCCTTCACCTACAGGACTCTTTAACCAAATCTTTACTGGTGAAAGCATTTTTATCAGCATCCTTATTTAAATATTCTTTGCCTTCTTAAAGTAAAGCAGAGCAGCTTTCTATCTGCAGACTCTGAATTGAAGGAAGGGAATGATGTATTTCTTACCTAATATAAATGCATTGACTTGAGAGAACAGAGGATTTGTTCTCTTGAATGCTCACAAATGAATGAAATCAAGAACACCTAAAAACTACTCTCCCCCCAGCTAGGAAACACATGCTTTTGCATCTTGATAATTGTGGCTTCACCAGGGAAAATAAAGGCACCCTTGGGCTGCACGTGGTTTAGGTTAAACTACATCCAAGTGACTGAAGAATTGATTCGAGCCATGGGTACAAAACCTCTCTAATCTATGAGTCTTGTGGTTTGAGAGGTGACGGCAGGATTGACGGAAAGTCATTCTATTCAAAACTGGCAGGAATGAGAGAGAGGTAAATCAGGCACTGATTTCAGGTTACAGCATCTCACGATCAGCTAATGAGACAAAAGGAACCCAGCTTCCAGGAAACTGTCAGCAGCATGTTTCTGATAGTGACCTCTCAAGAAAGCACACCTGTACTTAAATAAAGTACATTAAATACATGTGCTATGGTATACACTGAGATATCTTCCATCACACACCTACTGAATCAGCCAAACCGCTCAGGAGCGTACATTTTTGTCAGGGTAAGAAGCAATGCAGGCATAATGCGCTGCAGAAGTGCTTGGCCAGATCTTCAGCTCTGGTACCTGGTGCAGCTCTGCTGGGCTCGACAGAGCTTTTGTCATTAACCTGAGCTCTTCATATTTACTCTTCTGCCTATAAATATAACACTATCAATATTAACAATAAAGGTAATAAATAACATGATAAATAGTATTCTTCATGTATTAAAACTATATTACCACTGACCACTATTGGGCCATTAACTCAGAAACAGAATTCCCCGTTTAATTCTGCAAGAAGACAGTGGTACTTTTTTTCCCCCACAATTGTGCTGCAACATCGAACCAAACCAAACGAAGCAGGCACCCTCTTGAGGACCAGCTCCCTGCACCGACTGTGATGATCATCTGAAAACTAAGTGAGTAAACAAAGCCAACACATTTCTAAAATAATCAACAACTCATCCAATTCCTCCTTATTGATTTTTGTATGTTATAAGCAAGGAGGTTTTCAGATCTTCAGGGAAGCATCTCAGTCCTCTCAGAAGCCCCAGTCTTCTGCTCTGATGCCCAACCTACATTCCTTTGCCATATGACACCACACTAAGGCAACGACACTGCAAGAGATAATTCTGCTCAGAATTTATATGAAAGCATCCATTATCAATACAGATTTTATATTCAGTGTAACCAATGATCAGTAATCACATTTTCATATGAGTATGCAAATAGTAAATTTGCAATAAGCTTCCCAGTCTCAGGATCAGCCTCTGCAATCCTTCTGGTCCTTTGTGGAACAGAATGCTGGACTTCCCACACTGCCAGTCAAAACTGAGCTGAGAAAAATTCAGTAAAATTCCCTCTGTAAGAGCCCAAATAAACATTTTTTCAAGCTCTCTGATGGCATGCTTTCTGCTCACTCAAGCTTTGCTCTGAGTTTTTGGCTTTGAGAATATTTAAGGTGCAAAATTCAGTCAAAATCAGCATGTTCCACTGGGTTCTATTTCAGCCTGACTTAATTCTGGTGTAAAAATATACTCTGATTCAGTTTGATGGAAATTCAAACTGAAGTCTTGAAATAAGCCTCCTCCAAAATATGCAGAGAGAGAGTTTTTCCTTTAAATTTGGCTTTCAGGCCCTGGCCAAAGACTACCACCCAAACAGCGGTGCAGGGTCTCCATTCCCCCCCGCAGCGCAAAGATGCGAGCGTCCCTCGGGCTGCTGCTCCCTCGAACACAACTCTGTTCTTCCAGAAGCGCACACCAAAACTC
>Ga0065711_1045334_pt1 | contig 13552 bp, 4 predicted proteins | sample Hoacrofraction12_FD_59098 | JGI IMG/M metagenome (GOLD analysis project Ga0065711, IMG submission 59098) | Hoatzin crop microbial communities from Cojedes, Venezuela - Epithelial fraction 12 v2 (version 2) | ecosystem: Host-associated > Birds > Digestive system > Esophagus > Crop | place...
TGCACACGTTTGGAGGAGAGATCCCCCGTGTGCCCGGCGCCACAATAAAGAATACCTGCTTAATAGTCTGCCGACTATTGAGTCTTCAATTCCGGCTTTTCACGGCATCAGATGAAAGGGGGACTAGCTAGTGTTCTCTGTGTTTCTACACTCTTACATGTAAAAAAAATGTGAATTATCTTCAGCCAACAGAATTTAGTGCTGCTATGCATCAAAATGGTTTTATGTTACATACTCAATAACTGTATTTGTATAGGTAACTATTTTGTTAGAGGTTATTTAAGAAACAGAAGTTATAGTTGGTTATGACTGATGCTGGAAGATATAAGAACAGGTATCTTTCATGTTACTGCTCAAGACAGCTAAAGTCAAAGGTGATTGTTGACATTGTTCAATAATGTTGCAAAGAAACAAAGTATTAGCAGAATGATGAAGCTTTTCATGATGTAAAGCTAACACAAAGTATTAGCAGTATTTCAGATGGAAGTTACTTTGGGAGAAAATAGTAAGTATTCTTTCAGAATAATGCTGGAAACATGCTTATAGACTGCTCTGCAATATTATAAGAAGATTAAATCCTGTAGCATTTTGTGTTACAACTGCCCAGTGAAAAAAATTGACAGCAAATATTAAGAATATTTTATGAGTCAGTTATATCCCAGTGTAATTGCCCACATCATTGCTTCACTTTATTGTCACCAAACTAGCAAGACATGGTGTTGTATTGGTTTGGAAAACAGTAAGGAACCATGAAAGAATTGGTCAGAAAAACGAACCCCTAGCCTGAGACACAGATATTGATTCATATTAGGTTTAATTTAATGATCAACAGAACTAACTCTGCATCTGTGGCTTTCAATCTCAAAATATTTATTTTAATATAGTTAACGGAATATAATGGAGTAGTGAAATTCGATGTGATAAGGATCTTGGGCATTTAGACTATAGTGTGAGGCCTGAAAATGCTAAGTTACTTTGATATTTGAAGCTGTATTTTAAAATTCAGAACAAGAAGAAATCCTGCAAAAGGTATATAATAAATATCTAAATGTTCTTGTTAAGAAAAACGAAAAAAGAAAAACAACTACTAAGGACCAGGAATAAATTAAAACAATTTGATATGACCCCAAAATGAAGTAAGAACTCTTCCTCAGGTTTTAATGAGGATGATAGAGGAGACTACAGGAGCAAAAACCTACTGAGTAGCTAGAATTCAGGAAGTGGAAAGGAAGCATAATGCTGAATTCATGACTGTATTCAGTGTGAGGTTTCAGTGACCTGTTACGAGAGGATAATGAAGGAAAGTAATTCTTAGAAGGATGTTCTTCGAAGTATGAGAGATGCAAAAACATGAACCTGTAGCACAGAAAAAGCTGACTTGCTGATCCTGTAAATATAGAGATTGAGGGAGCATATGGTTGCTTGCTGTAAGTATGCCAGTAGAGTAAACTTTAATGAGAGAGAAAAGAACTGTTTATCTTTGAGGACATTGTCAACATATGAAGTAAGTAGAAGTGACATATGCTGGAAGTCAGGGTAAGGTTTCTAACCAATACAGCAATAAGAATAGAAGCACAAAATATAATTTTTCTTAAAATACAACTCAGTCATTTATAAAAGGAATTGATGCATATCTGCTTGCACTAGCAGAGGTCTGTTTTAAACACAGGAGTTCTTATGAGTGTAATCTGAGTGCAGCTTTAATTAAGTATGTTCAGAATTTTTCATTTAAGAGAAGGTAATTAAGAAAATATCTTTTTTCAGAAATTTTCTTAAATCTTTTTCAGTTTTAATTCTACATTTGCTTTCTACTTGGCTTTGACAGCTCTGCATTCCTGACTAAATTTAAGAACAGCATTCTACTAAGCCCATGAGAAAAAGAGACTACAGCTCATTAGGTAAACAATGGACAGTGATAAGGCTCACCTTCTTTAATTGCAATTAACAACTACAATGTGATTTTAAGAGAACAGACATTTTAGTACCAAAAGCTCAGTTGAGTTCATTGTCTGGGGAGTCAGAGGGAGAGAACATGTAGAGTACCATTATACACCTTGACTATAACATTATGTAGGTTTCATGATCCTCTTCTTTATTGAGGGTGGAGTAAAATCTGGTGTTTCCACTAAGTCATCTGTGTGGTTTTGGTGGTAGCAACTGCGGGAGCTGCATTGTGAACAGAACCGTTGCACACGTATTGCCTGTCTGATCTTGTTCCCAGTCAGTCAAACAGGACAAGGAAAAATAACAGTGGCTGCCAGTCTTGTATATGCTAAACTGTGCCGGGGTCATGCCTTGCACGATATTGAGTGGGGCTTTTTTATAGTTGCTTTGAAAAATTTCTAGAAGTTTTTTTATTTATTTTTGGCATCTCTGCTCAGAAGCATCTCTTTATGTTCCTTTGTAAATCAGTGTCTGTTTCTGCCTTTGAAACTCTGTATGAACTATCTAGATATTTTAGTGGGGACACAAGAATTACCACTGCAATATCTATGGTCGCACATACATACATATATAGATATGAGTATGGATTGCAATAGCTGAGTATGTGATCTGTGAGATAAGTGCTAATTCCTGTGATTATCCGAATAGTGAAATTTGAGCACAAAATTATATGTTACAGTAAAATGGACAAAAATACTCTGCTGTTTCACTGTTGTAAGGGTTGGGGACTCAACCCATTTGAAGCACAGTGAATTCGTGTGCTGAGAGTTTTGTTTGTCAGGCATTCTGCTTGTAGTCTTTTCTGCACATCTCCAGAAAAAAAAATAGCACAGTTGCATGAAGTGACAAACTACCATTAAGATCTGCAGGGACTGAATTCTGATCCATCTGCCCTGTTTTACAATGGAGAGATTTCCTGGTTACTGTTTTCTACCAGAAGATGCATTTTCTACAGTTTCCTGCATTAAAAGCTCCTGAACTGCCCTTGAAAATAAGGTTCCTTGCTTTCCTCTGGATTCTGTGCTGCTAAAGAATGTTGGTGTCTCAGTATCTTGATTTTAACAATAACCACACTTCTAGAATAACTCTGTCCTATGTTAGGAAGTTACTTGACTTAATTCAAGCCAAATGAAGGTAAAAGCAAATCCTACCTATTTAGAAAACTAGTAAAAAGAGTTAGAAAGGTTTATTAAGAGTCAGATGTACAGACACGAGATGATGACTACGGATGTGATGGACGGAGGGTGCAGTTTCACTAGCATCAACTTAATCTGGTTTTCCACAGAGCTGCCACCAGAAGGGGCTGTCTGTTCTGTATCCGGCTGTCGCCTGCCAATGAGTTTGCTGGTTTGGATTTAGCAGTCATGTCATCACGGAATGAATCTCTTCCATGGACTGGTCTGGTCCAAAACCCCACAGCATCTGCACTGAGCTTTTAGTGAAAACAATCTGCCACTGAGGTCTACGTTTCTTCTGTCACACAGATCCACCTTTGGGATAACTGAAATTCCAAATCTTGACCTGCTAGGTAGAGTGCAGTGAAGTGCTGTAGCCAAGATGCCAAAAAGAGCACCTGGTTGCCCGTTCTTTCCAAGTCATCTCTTTCAGCAGCGAAGTTCCTTCTTAGATTGATTTCAGCTGGTGTGAAACTAGGCTTGGTGTTAGCCCTTTTATATGCTGAACTTCATATCCCACACAGGCAATGTCGGTAAATCATGTAAATCAAGGTGAATACTTCAAAGATAAATGTTTTCAAGGCTAACGTGTGTACTTCACTATGCGCTCTTGCTAATTGACTGTTAGGTCCAGTTTCGTGAATGTGAATGACAATGGCTTCAGGTGAACTCTGGCTTGAGGAGATTTTGTGTTTATAATCAAAGACATATGATGGTTTTACAAATGTAGGAGGGGATACTGTTACACAAGGAAATTTGCCTTTGGACATTCCTTGTAATATTTAATGATTTTTGAAAAATCAATTTTATGGGGTGAATATCAGAAATCATTTGTTCTCTGCTACTTAAATCTTATATGGACTTACTTTTGTCTTATGAACTTCATTGAAGAGGAAAAGGTAACATGATTCTTACAGTGAAAAGATAACTTTTTTACTTACAGTAAAATTTGTAAAAGAAAAATATGAGCTGAAGGGTGAAGCTATGGCAAAATGTTTTATTGATGTATAGACTGCATAACCTTACAATTAATGGATTCTTACAAAACTTGGTATTTTAAAATCTTAGAAGGACAAACATATGAAATCTCTTGGGTAAACCATAGAAGGCTCATTATTTAAGTATCTGAAAAACAGTCACTTGGGAATAATTTTTTTGCCAGAACCAGTAGATCTTGTGCAAATAACACTTTGTAACTTTATCTTGTGCTTGGAAGGAATTCAGTATTTTTTCACTTTCTGAGAGGGTCTTCAGTTGAGCTCATTTTGCTCTTACCTTCTGTCCAAACAAGACAGGAGTGTTTCTAATGGATAAAGTAGAATTTTATGGCCAAAGATGCCAGGGTTTGTAGACTACTAAGGGAACTGTGAAACAGGGCAGGAGCATAAACCCGTTACGAGTAGGCTTGAAGTAATTAAAGAGCCGGAGCTCCACTGGAAAAGTTCTTAGAGGCTTACAAATTGCCGCCAGTCAGTTTAGCCAAGGTGTTGTCAGCAGTGTGTTACTTTCTCGACTGTCTCTCAGTCATCTCATACGGCTGTGCAAGGTGGGTTTTATTCAGGTAAAAACAGAAAAAATATAGGAGGGTAAGTCTCTTTTATACATACACACACTTATGTATGGAAACAAACACACAGAACTAGTTATAAAATCGTATCATCTCTGGATTACATTGCTGATTATACTTCAGGCAACATCCTAAATCTTTTCCAAGATGAGACCAGTACAAATGAGATGCTTTTTTTTAGCAGTCTGACCTCTGAGTGAGCATCAAATGGTGACATAGTAGTCTGCACTGAATATGTTGGTTTGTAGATGAAATGTTAAGGAACTGAGTTAATTAAAGTATGGGGACTGAGTTTTCCTGTCAGCTTTCATCTGTGGAATTTATTCCTTCTTTCTGAACTCAGAATATCCTGAACTTATTAAAGACACATATGCAGCAAAGCTTATCTTCTTGAGATTGTGTTTTGAGAGGATGAAGATAGGTATTTAGAAGATTGAATTATTTTGTAATTTATTATTACTGACAGATATTTGCATGTAAGAGGAGAATGTTATGCTGCTTTTGTTCAGTAATGATCCAGTAGGGTATTTTTAATTACTTTAACAGCTTACACAGCCCAGAATACCTGCAGTCATGTATGCTAATTTATAAATTTGCTATTTAAATAATTGCTTACTACTTCACTTAAAGTGCTTCTGTAGAATGGCTTTATGACTCTACTGGCTAGGGGAAAAGCTGATCCCCCCCTCTGTTTTCAGCATAGATATTTGGTTTGGAGCTGCTAAAATTAAAGTGCACTATAAATAGTAAATGTATTTTCAGATTATCCAATTCATTAGTTTGTAAGCTAGGCATCATTATTAGAGATTTATGTAACTTGGGGTTCTTGCAGTCTTTTGTGTGAATCTTTCCTTTCCTCTCCTTTGAATCCAAATTGATTGTTACTGAGTTTCCTGATGACCAAGCCTACCCATATGCTTGATTTTTTTTTTCCGTTCAGAACAACATGCTTTCACTTGCAAAACAGAGGAGGATGACTTCTAACATGTTCTTTAGGGTTATGAGAACAGACTTTCCTCAGATTCACTGTATGACCAAATGAAAAATATGTAATTTTGCTGAATGACTTACCTAAAAGACTTCATAATCTGCTTAAAATTGGATAAAGCTCAGTGTAGAATAAGTATCTTGCTAGAAGATTTTTAAATGCTGGAGTTGTTTCATGTTCCTTAACAGCTGACTGAAAATACTCTCTATGCTCAGAGTGTATTTACCATACTAGATACCATCAAAAATAGTTCAGTGTGGGCTTCATAGTCTGAGTAGTTGAGCTACAAGTATTCAGAAGTTCTAAGTAACAGTCGTATAACAGATATAGTCTGCTCACAGTTTTCCTTCCTCGTGAATCTTTTTTGTTTGTTGCTTATGCAATGAATGAATATGGTTGTGAATGTCTCTCATGCTGAAAAGCTGCTTCGTTGACTGGAATCTGTTTATTACATACTTGTCCAGTTATTTTATGGAACCTTAGTCTTTCAGGAGTCCCTAACTAACATATATTCAGTACTAAATTTAGTGTAGACAACTGGGCTAATGAGATACGCACTTGCATCCAAGCAGAGAAGACCTTTTTGAGTTTATTTATCTTAAGCAGCAGCTATGCACTGCTTCCTTAAAAATATAGTAAATACTTTAGACCCATGTAAAATAGTGTGCTATATTGTACCTTCATACCTTTTATTTTATGAAGCATTGGCCATTTCTCTATTTACAGTTCAATGTGCATTTGAGATAGGTATGGTTCAGAATTGATTCTTTGTAACCAAAGACATTCTTCCTAGTATTAGAGCAGCTATTTTCCCTAGTGTTTTTCAGACATATCCAGTTAGAACAACTGAAGTTATAATTTGAGTTACAAGGATCGTTGTCCTTGAATTTGCGAATAAAAGAAGCACACAGACACTAATTTCGTGGGTGAAAAAGCTTTACTGATGATTATCTCTTTTCAGTTTATAGTAGTATAAGAAATGAAGCACTGTAACTGAAGTCAATCAAGGAGAAAAGAAACCATCTTCACAGAATTGCAGAAGTGAAGCTGGTTTTAGCCCTTGATCAGTGTGGATGTTTAAATCCATGTGTTCAGGGCAGCTGATTACAGAGTGTTCTTTGTACACATCAGCAAGCTTATTTTACTTCTTTTATTGTATATTGACTAAGCTTTCAAAAGTGCAAAGGACTTAAGAGCCTCAAAGACTATAAACCTTTTGTTTCCACAGGAAAACAATCTACTGAGCCAGCAAAATGTGATTGTGTTGTGAAGATAGTTCAATATTGTTGCACAGGTTAGAACTCTTAAGAAGTACTGGGTTTCTGCTATGTAACTGATCTTTTTGATGATATGAACATAAGTAACCCATTTCACAAAAAATAAGATGTGTTGTAAATGTTGTCAATAAATGTGGAGACAGACAAGTGGGGACAAGAAGCATTAATCTGTACTTTGTTTCCTTCTAGAGCAAAACAAGTTTAAATACAGTTTGTCAATTCTGTGTAAACAGCAGAACTGGATGATTTTCTGTATCATATTTGACAGAAAGAATGAGTATTTTGTGGTAATAGCCCTTCATCTGTGTGGTGTATGTCTGTATTGAATGTTAAATTCCCTGGTTTGGTATTCATGCGTATAACTTCATTGACAGTACAGTTCATTGCTATGATATGAAGAGGCAAGGGAGTCATTAAATGTTTACAAAATTCTGCATTTGAGTTGAATTGTGAAGATGTCCAGAGATTCTTGTTTTATTTTGACTTACTTGATTTTTAATCTGTATTTAGTGGGTATGTAGAAGGAATTAGGGAGCTCCTGCAATAGTTTAGTAAAAGGAGACAGATTAAACAAGGCTGCCAGTGTTTTTTCCCCAAACAACAATTATCCTGAAACATATAATTTTATTTGGCTTATACTGAAGTCCTTTGCTGTGATTGCTATAACTTGGCTTCGTTTCAAGCCCTTACAAATCAGTAGTTTATGGTAGGTGGTTACATATCAAAGGGAAGTTTCAGAGAAACTTTCTGGCTTTTGACTCGGTGTTTTATGCATTTGATGAATAAAGTATGTACGAAGAAGATGAAACCTTCTCATTCCAAAGGTTACTGTGTCTTACTGCTTTTTCATAGCTATGAGTTTGGAGATACTGTATATATGCAAGTAAAGTTCTTTAGGAATTCACCTTATTGGCTGGTTTCATATGCAGGCTGCTGTCAGTCATGTAGTATGGCCCTTCCAGACCTAAAATTACATTGAGTTTTTGCTGTTAATGTTGATGTATGTACTATTACATGTATTACAGCTGGATTACAGCTGTGGTTGACTAATACAGCTTTTCTACAGCTGGTTCTGGAAGGCAACCAATAGTAGAGAGAAATTCAGTTGTAACTTGATTTTCTGAGATGAAGGAACTTTATGGATACGGCTCACTCAGAGCAAGTTGGTAGTCTTTAAATTTTGCTTTATATTTTCTCTGATAGGACATACAAATTATGTTTTGAAGGTGAAGTTTCAGAATGGTGAGTACACTTGCAGTGAGTGTTCTTTGGTTATAACGGACCCAGGTCTGCCACCTCTCCCGTCACTAATAGGGGGCTCACGCCATTGTCATTTTTCATTTTAGATTCTATCTCATGCCAGAGATTTTCTTTGCTTCTGCCAGGTAATTGCATGGGCTAACAGCTGTTCTAAATTGCTTTGTTAAATGTTTGTTTCTATAGCTGAGTTATCAAAGTAATAAATCAATCACCAATTTTTTTCCTTATTCCAGTTTAATCCCATGTGACTGCCTTATCACCTAGAATTTTGATAAAAACAAAGAAAATTAGTTTTTAGGACAAACTACTTTTTCAGTATATTACTGTATGTGTTTTTTATGTGATGTTCTCACTAAATTTTATCCTAAATTATAATTTTAGGAATGCAAAATATAAAAAAAATTTCAATTAAACATTCACATTTAGAAAAATACTCAGATTTTGTAATACAGCTCCTACTTTAGTGTGTTTCATAGGCTTTTGGGCATAGTCTCAGATTTGGCGAATGTGCATTTTTATGTAGTCACTTTTCAGACAAATGGTGCCCTTGAAAATGTGGGTTGTGTCTTCCTAAGACTCTGCACAAAAAGAAAAGGATGAGATGTAGCTGAGTGTGATTTGCTTTTATTTCATTTTTTGCAATTTATCTTAAATATTACCTGCTGGTAATCTTCATTTTGATAAAATTTGAGAGACAGTCACTTTCACCAGTATCTCTTCCCTTGCCTTCAGTCACTCACCGATCAAAAAAAAAATCACTGCCACTTTACTTAGCTCAGCAGTCATTTGCAAACTGGTGATGGAGGGGCGTATGGGAAAGAGGTAAAGATGTGGGAATAGAGTTTCAAGGGCTGAGTATGCCTGAATGTGGTTGAAGGGAAGGGGAACGCTCAGCAACCTGAGGCACTGAAGTTCCATAGCTGTTTTTCATGTTGTGTGAGCTCACTGGCATAAAAGTGGTGAGGATCTTAGGATATTTGGGAATACAGTTCAGGTTTTGAAGGGTCTGGCAGATACCTTCTTTTCACAATGAATTTTGTATGTAGAAGCCTATGAAATAAGCAGGATATCTGTATGTTTTCTGTAGGAGAGGAGCTTTATTTAGACAGTCTTCCTATGCTTAGTCAAACTTCAGCTCCTTTCTGGAGCAAGGCTTGTCAGAGGGTGGCTGTTCCTTTCTGTTCTTTCCCTAGCACAGCCAGGAGCTGCTAAAACTACAGTTGATAGAAACTAATGTGTAGAATGGAAATACTGAAATACTGGTTCTGGCTCTAAAATGAGAGAATTATTTCCTATTCAGTTGCTTGATAAACAGTGGATATATGTACTGACAACTTAGTATTCTTGAACTGAGAGACAACTCTGTTGTCTGGTTTTACTGAATTTCAATTTGCATTTCATCTTTATTTCTTAGAATAAAATAATTGAGTAACTCTGTTCCTCATTTATTCTTACTAGAACATACCCCTTTTAGAAAACATCCCAGGTAATGGCATAGTTTAATTTTTGGTTGTAGTTTCAAGTAAAGTTAACTTTTAATAAGGAGGACTATAGTATCTGGAAATAGGTATCTAACATCATGGATGTAAACAACTGCTTATGCAATTTTTAGCTCACACCTTGAAGCCATCAGTGTGAAAACAGGCTGTTCCTTTCTCTTCCAGCAGTGAATGTAAATCATCATGTCGCAAATGTTGGACTGAGGTAACAAAAAACTCACCTGCTCTCTAGATGGTAAATGAAACACGGAAGACTTTGACACAAGATTTCACTAAATGATATTTATTTTCAATGTTAGTGCATATACAACTTTGTCCTAAACTCTAACTTTCGTTTTCAGACCTGAACAAAAGGAATTCTGCAACCTTTTGGGGGAATAAGCTGGGTGCCTGTTTTGGACATTTGACAGTTCGTTAGCTCTCTTTTCAAGAGATATGAGCAAATTTACTAGAGATTATTATGTAGGGCATAAAAGAAAAAGTGTGCTTTAAAGTTGACTTCTAGTGTGTTTTCTGTAAACTTAGTTTCTTGAAGGTTTGTAAGATAAAAATGTCATTATTGTCTCCATTGCTTGGTAGGGAAATGTAGTCAGCAATGTAGTCTGTAAATTACACTTATTTGCAAAGATTACAGCTTGGGCAGCTTACATTAATCATTTAAAGTCTAAAAGCAATTCCGTTAAAGAGAAGTAAACATGCTCTGAATGATCAAATGACGTGTAGGATGTCTAAAAAAGGTATTGGGAATCTTTTTATAGGGCCATGGTTCAGGATTTTAAAAGAGCAGCACTGCAAACTATTAAGCTGTCATTTTGTTGTAGAGAGATGGTTACTGCATGATTAGATATGGGTAGCTGCTGTCAGTGCTTGATAGAACACAGCAATACAAACCAGGACTTCTGTCTGCTTAGGTGTTCAGGGCTTCCAGACAGAATTTCAGGATTTTTACATTGCAGTTTACACAACCTGTGCTCAGAGTCTTTTTACCTTTCTAAATAGTGGACTAACATTACATCCCATAAGGCTGTCCTACAGTCTAACAAGCAGACGTAAACACAAAGGGGAGGTATTTCAGTTTAATTAGACTTAATGCATGTAAACAAGAGGGAGGAGGCAAGGAATATCTCTTCTCTTTCTGTTCAGCCACCCCTAACGTAAATAGTTCTCTGATATATTGCTGCATGTTAGATCTGCCTGAGAGCTCCAACTTCATTTTTTGCTGAAATCCAAAATGAAATCAAATATATGTGTAGTGTCAAAATGGCATTTTTTTCTGAAATGTTTATACTAGCTCTATCATAGACCTTACTACTTTCAGACTGGGTAAATGTTCAATTTCATTTTGAGCTAAGGTTTGAAAGGTTTACTGCTTTTTGTTATGCAAGGTGAAACTAAAATGGTCTAGTCTATACTCATATTATGGTATTATTAGTTAATATTTGTTTTTCACTAGATAGTTTTCAGCTGTTATGCTGAAGAAAATACAGCAAAGGAAGAGAGTGCACACACATAAAACTAGCTTTTGAAGGCTAGTTGATAAATATTTAAGAGCATCACCCAGATTAGTGTGCAGCCCCTCAATAGGAGACAGATGGGTTCATTTAGCCCCCTTTTTAAGGTTATAAAGCTCATACAGTGATTTTTGCCTCTGTTGATCAAGTCCAGAGTTCTGTCACTAGCATTTCATGGAATTCTGTAGTTAAACCATGTTTAATCTCAGAAATGGTACAAACAATTTCTGCCTTCTGTTTGAGATAGCACTTTGTGCTATTTTGTCCAAGTTGTTTGTTAATTGTTGTATTTCTTCTTTCATTTATAAGCTTCATTTCTCCAAATATCTCAATGACTCCTCCGTAGTTAAAGGATTAGCATATTCTCTTTGTTTACAGCATGTTTTGTGAGATTCCTGCTAGTAGAAGACGAAAAGCCAGATAACACACATGCTATTTAACGTGGAAAACACACCTCCTTTTCTTGGAAGCCTCTGCTTCTCAGTTTGTTGATTCATGTGAGAAGAGGTCTATACCTGACCCTGCTTACAATTTTGGCTTGGCAGAGTAGGTTTGATGAAAATTGCTTTATTGAATTTAGTAGCTATTTGAGTTTGCTGCCAGTGTGCATTCTTGAGGCTTAATATATCTGAAAACAATGTTTCTAATGCTGAGAAGCGTTGACATGGGATGACTATTCCACAAAGGGCTAAATCCCAATGTCTGCATCTTCTGTTCCACACACAGCCACATTTTCGTGCAATTCATCCAATATAACTTTCAGTATGTTGGAGGATTAAGAGATTGGTGCCCAGAGTCTTTGTATGGCTGAAGAATTACATTCATTTTCATCTTATACTCTGCTTTTGTTCTGAAGATTTCCAGCTGAGATGTTTTACAAGACCACAAATTTTGTGCAACAAGCATTTTTCCCTTCTGAAAGGAAACTGAAGTCAGTTTTGAACTCTCAAGGATGCAAGATTATGCTTATTTCAAGAATTTACAGGATCATAAAGGTGGCTGGAACTATCATGGAGGAGAAAGCATAGGAAGTATGGGAGAGTTTCTATGAGAAGGAAATCCCTACTGAAGATTGATAAATTCCTGATAGATATGAAGTTTAAAGGTATATTTATTTATATCTATGTAAAGATATAAAGGTTTAGTTTTAGTATACTTTTTGCTTTGTGATTGTTTATTTTGGAAAATGTGTGGTTTTAAAACTTCTGTTGCAAAGTATTATTTTAATTGTGCTAATAAAGGCAGAACTTTGAGATGCAATAGCACAGAAACAATATCAAAAGAGTAATACTGCAAACAGCTTAACTAAGTAAAAGAATAAGAAAAAATGTTCTCTCCTTAAGTAAGACATATGGATGATAGTGTGAAAAAGATTTGAGAATGCACAAGTATCCTTTGTGGGACCACTGTATAAGTCAAAGATGTCATTAGGGAGGGAAAATGTGATAAACAGTTACATGGTAATGACACAATTAATTTGGTAATTATTAAGCTGTAATAAATACAGAATATTACAACCATGTAAACTTGGGTTTTTTTCATAAATCAGTATTAAATTCAAATTCAGCTTTTGAGATGTACCAAGAGACCTACTTTGGAAAAAAAAAATGGTCACAGAGAAACAGCTCACAATGCTGTCTAGCTACTGTGGATATGTATCTGAATTGATCTAGCCTTGCTTCCAGGCAGTTCTGACAGCTGCTTCCACTCTTAAAGGGAATTGTGAGTTAAGGTGTGGCAAGAAAATTGTACACATAACCTGTAGAAGAGTAATTCTACATAGCACATTATACCTATCAGAGCATTAATTATCATATAAACATGCTGAAGAATCAGATTTTTGTCTTAAAAAGATGAAAATACCCAGAAAAACACTGTGTAAGATAAGATTGGTTCAGCCATTTGTAAAGAGTAAAGAATTGTGTTTCACACCATTACAGATTAATGTGTTGTGTTTTCCGATTAGTGTAGTTCTTACAGATATAAACCAAAAATCTGTCACTGATGCTCCTTGCTTGTGTATTTAATATAGATTTCCTGCTCCTTTAGGCCTCTATAAATGTAGCTGTCTGTGGCCAGGTGCTCTGGGGAGTTAAAACTGTCCCTGTTGTGGTTACTGCTTTTTCACAGAACATTTCCTAAAGGACATCTTAATTGTCATCATGTTCCAGCTGGGATCTGCATAAGCACCTACACTGTCTTGCTGGCAGCATGTTGGGCCACGGAGTGTTTTGGGTCTTGAGAGCCTGTTCCTTCTCACTTGCTATGTGTAGTTGAATAAATGAGTGTCCTATGAATTCCCTAATTCCTTGTTCTGCAGGGCACGGGGGG
>Ga0065711_1012610_pt1 | contig 13551 bp, 10 predicted proteins | sample Hoacrofraction12_FD_59098 | JGI IMG/M metagenome (GOLD analysis project Ga0065711, IMG submission 59098) | Hoatzin crop microbial communities from Cojedes, Venezuela - Epithelial fraction 12 v2 (version 2) | ecosystem: Host-associated > Birds > Digestive system > Esophagus > Crop | place...
AGGACAAGGGGCAACGGGCACAAACTGAAGCACAGGAAGTTCCGTCTGAACATGAGGAAGAACTTCTTCCCTCTGAGGGTGACAGAGCCCTGGAACAGGCTGCCCAGGGAGGTTGTGGAGTCTCCTTCTCTGGAGATATTCAGGACCTGCCTGGACAAGGTCCTATGCAGCCTGCTCTAGGTGCCCCTGCTTTGGCAGGGAGGTTGGACTAGATGACCCACAGAGGTCCCTTCCAACCCTTACCATTCTGCAATTCTGTGATTCTGTGATAGCTTCATCCATGTGAGTTTTAATATCTCCAAGAACAGAGATTCAACATCCCCCTGAGAAACCTGTTCCAGTGTTTAACACCCTAATGGTAAAATGGCTTTCTTTTTATGTACAATCACAGTTTTCAATGTTCTACCTTGTGTCTCTCACGTCCTCTGTTCCCATTGGGTAGTTGTAGACAGCAGAAACAACCACCCTTCACTGTCTCTTTTTGAGGGTGAACAACTCCACTTCTCTCAGATTGTGCAAGTTCCCTTGTACATCATGTTTTTGAGGTCCCTGATCATCCTGATGGCCCTCCCTCTACTGGACTTCGTCCAATATGATTATGTCTGCCTTATACTATGGAGCCCAGGACAGATAGTGTCTCACAAGTGCTGAAGGGAAGGAAAGAATCACTTCCTTTGACCTTTCTTCTTGTGTTTGAGCTCATTCAAATGTTGCTTGACAAAAAAATACAACCAAACAAAAAAAACAAATTGCATGTTAATGTGACTTTTTTTAAGTAAAATTTTGCAAAAGTTTTATTTCTAAACATGTTATCCTGAGTTGAAATAACAGTAAATGCTGAATTCTGTAGTGTCTGGGGGACAAATATAACTCACAGGCAACCCAGTGTTGCCATGGAATTACAAGAACTGATGCATAATTGAAATCTAGAGAGTTTTAAACAAACTGTAAGTTTTGGGTTTGTTTTTTTTTTTCTTCTTCAGCAACCTTGTTGTATTAAGAAAAGCACAATAATTTTTTCCATCATTATTTTTATGTATCAGAAAATAAAAAAAATGTTTGCAATCTAAAGTAACAAAATTGGAAGAAAATAGTTTTTGGAATACTATTTCCTTTGTCCTGATTTTAAAAATAATAATAATAAAAAAGTTATGTAGTACAGATCATACAGTATTTTTAATGCAAAACCTTAAATCTTAAAAAAATGAGTGTATCTGTCTTGATGATTGTAGAATCTGATTAAACACCTCACCTTAGATGTTTCTACTGCAGTCTTAGGAGAGATGAGAGCATTTCCAGTAATATAAACAAAGCATGCTCTAAACTGTTTGTATAAGCACCTCCTTGGCAATCTCAAAGACTGCATGTATGTTTCACGTATATATCAGAATTATCAGAATGATTTTGCATGATTTGATACCATTAGCATTAGCAACCTTTTTCCACTACAGTGATTAAACTTCATTGGTACTTGTAACACAAGTATTTGCACAAAATGCTTCAGGATGCAGCTTCTGGAATATGATGGAGAAAGTGGGAAATCTTACTTGGATAGTTCAGCTATTTTACAAGACCTGCTTCAGTGATTCATTGTAATCAGTTTTGTAAGTTCATTATAGAAATTGAACGGGACATAAACCGTCCTCAGTCTTCACAAGATGGCCAAGACTAGAACAAATCAAGAAACCAAGTAATCATCTAAGGAAAAAAAAATCATCAGTCTTATCCATGCTGCCTCTGGCAATTTTGGTAAATTATCTATAGGTGTTCTTTTTTTTAAATTGTGCCAACTTTCATGCTTCTAGAGAGTTGAATAACGGACTGAAAATGCTATCACAAGATTCTATGTAACTAACACTACATTATTTGTGAGTGGGAATTGTAATATTAGTGATGGAAGAGATGATCGAATATTTTTACAAACATTCTGAGTAATTATATATACAATGTGCAAGAAGATTTAAGTGAGAACTTTCTATACAATCACTCTTCTTAAGAGAGAATGAATGCTCAAAAATATGTGAAAAATCAACATAAAATCAATGTGAACTGCAGCTGTTAGAAATACTTCCTATTTTCTGTTACAAACTTCTTAATATATGAAAAGTTCTGACTTGTTCGTAAAACAGTAAAACTTTTCTACAAAATAAAACATTATGCAAACAACTGTAACCAATAATAAACTGATTTAGATTAAAAATGAGGATTGGAAATAAAAAAGGCAAAATAAACAAACCTCAAGGTTCACAAAATTTTAACACAGATTGTGATTAGTCTCAACAGAACAAATAAATAAATATTTAGCCCAGACCTTACCAGTTTTATTTTAAGCTGTGTACCTACTATTTTAGAACAAAGCTGAACAGTCGCAGCCTAAGAAAGTACCATGCCCACAGGATCCAAAACGTGAAATCTAGTCCACACACCAGGAAGCACATCTTCTCAGCCCAGGCAACTTGCTCTGAGTGGCCCTGCTTGATCAGGGGGATTGGACCAGATGACGTCCAGATCTTCCCTTCCAACCTCAACTATTCTGTGATTTTGTGATTCTGTTATTCTTCTTTAGAGAGCAATTAGGGCTGAGGCATCTCAGACTTTGCACTTTTGGTGTTTCAATATCAGGCACGAGATGAAGTGGCAAGTGGAAGCAAACAGCAGACACACAGTAGGCATATTATCCTCTGATAGTGTTTACTGATAGCTATATCCCATTCTTTAATAGCATCAGCCAGACATAATGATGGGAGAATCTGGAATGGAAATGGACTCAGTAATTAAAGTAGGACACTCCAAGGAAGAACAGTGCATACAGAAGCAGCTAAAGGATGCAGCAATTCATGAAGCAGTTTCTGAGCTCTCCTTCCAGAAGGATACCACTGCTGCTCACACAGGTAGCTAGGAGACATGTTCACTCCTAGAAGCTCTAGCAGTTTCTACTAGCCTCTGAGAGCTAATCCTGCTCAAAAGGTGCTTATGCCTGTTTACTTCAGCCGACTCTAAATTCAGAGTTCGAAATTGTGAAGCACCTCTTCAGCTGGCACCAGGGAAAGCATCGACAGCTGGGAGCACAGCAAACAGAGGTAGCAATTTGTGGAGCAGTTGGGGTGGAATGCATCCAAAAACTCCTGAGTGTGGGACTGCTCAGCACTGGCAGTGATGTGCTATAAGGCATGGTTCCCAGCAGCAAAGAAATCAGCTACTCCAGCACATCAGGCACCTCTCGAACTCACATCAAACTCTGCAGCGAGGATACTGCCATCCACCACGGAGCATGGAGTGCCTAGTGCCTCTCTCTGAGCCTTGGGCAGGCAGAAATAGTGGCCTTGCCTGCTGGGGGTTTGCACTGGCTGGGGAGTCATTAAGTTAAGCTTCTGAAGGAGTTCAGCAGAAGTCTTCATGTGTTGATTTTTAATATGTGTCTATGTTTCTTCAGTGACAGATACAGATGTGAGCAAACTTCACCTCAGAAAGGCTTTATGTTACTCCGAGTTAACAGTAATTACTTCACATATCTTTGTCATAAATTATTGCAATGTGGGAAAAAAAGAAAAACAATTAAATACTCAAGTTTTTCATCAGTTAGAATTTGTATTTTTTGAGATAGCAGGAAGTCCTTATCAAAAAATCAAAGACTGTGGATGAATTGACTATTCCTTGGGTCTTTTTCCAATGTCATTGAACATATCTATCAGCTGCCTGTAAAATTTTAAAGCAGCTTATGCAACCTTAACTTTGCTTTTGTTGTATACTGAGGAGTTTTAGCAATAATAAATATATCATCCTCTGAAAGCATCAAGAAAGAAACAACAACACTAAGACACTTCCTCCAGTTGTACTAGAGATAAAATATCTTCTACTGTGACAATCAGTATCTGTTTTTTGCTGTGTAGAACCTCTACTAGGATATAAACTTACATGAAAATTTCCTTTCACCTGTGTTAGCTCTATAATTAGAAGAAAAAAAAAAAGAAATAAAGATTGCCCCCTTGGATGAAACAAAAATGTCACCATCTGTAGCAACAGAACATATGAAACAGCATCTGCTAAAATCAACTAAGCATAGACAAATTGACAGGCCTAGACAACTCATGCCCAAGAATCTTAAGGGAAGTAGCAAATTACTGTGATAGTAACACAATTATTTTTACCCTTTGAACTTTAAAGTTTGTTATGAAGGACTGAATAGAAGAATTATCTCCAAATCACTGATTTTAATTTTTTTAATAACTCATAAGCAAACTGGAGAAATTACAATGGTTTAGAGGACTGAAAACACTAGCAATAGTTGCATTACAATAAAGGAAAGGCCCAGGGACCCAGACTGCTTAGGCTGATCTTTATCTCTGATAAAATAACAGATTTGTGGCTATAAACAAAAAATCAGAAATAAAAATTCAGGCAAAATTCAGTCTATATGTTTGGAAACCCTTGTTTCTAGACAGGAAGGGGCTGCACAGACTTGATACTGACAGGCTTCTTCTAGCCTTGGAATAAGTAATTTTATAAATCCTCATTTTGTCCCTGCTTAACAGGACTGCTTTTATTACCCTTAGCTTTTTCATAATTTGTCATAATCACAATATATGTGATTGGGGACCAAAGTGTTCGTAAACTCCAGGGACATTCTGTTAGACTCAGCAAGGATGGATTATTACAATGACATTTTTTACAGCATGAAATATGCATTATCTGATATAAAAAAACCTTATTGAATTAATTAATTCCTTGTGAACTCATTGTCTTGGAAAAACACTGACATACAGAAAAAGATGAAAGAAAACTCATCAGTCATGTATTCAAAAAAAGTATCATATATTAATATCACTAAATGAAGGAAGGCCAAGTACTGATCTCTGGCCACACAGCTCAGCTCTACGGAGTACCCTTCATTGTGTTTGAACTAGTTTACTTTGAAGAAGTTGAATTCAGCCTTCTGATGGGCCATATGTTGTATTCTTATACGTCTAACTTAATTATTTCTGTGAGGTTTTTTTCAGATCAGAATCTGGTATAAAGAGAAGACTCTGTTATTTGCTCATCAGAAAGGTTTTTTTGTATGAAACTGAACATATGGCATACATGAATCTTTGTAGTACAGCGATCTGCAAAGGTTTGTGAATGTGCAGACCTTCTTGAGAAGTACCAAATCTGCCATCATTAGGATCCAAAAGAACACTGGAAGGAAGGAAGTTGTTGTGCAACAGTTTTACTGTGGTTGTAAATACGAATTTTCTGTATTAGATTATTTAAATATCAGGACTAAAAAAAACTTAGCTTCATATATGTGCTGTGGATTTTTTTGCTAACATAAGATTTTGAGTTCAAAAAATGCCTCTGGTGCCATACTAAGGCTGCACTCTTCTACACTAGTTTTAGTATAGGGCCATAGATAACTGGTTCTACACAGGACAACTACTTGGAAACACACCATTCTGGTGTTACAGGTTTGCGTGGCAAGGTTTTGGTAGCAGTGGGGCTATAGGGGTGGCTTCTGTGAGAAACTGTGAGAAGCTTCCACCATGTCTGATAGAGCCAATGCCAGTCAGCTCTAAGATGGGCCTGCTGCTGGCCAAGGCCAAGCCAATCAGTGATGGTGGTAGTGCCTCTGTGATAACATATTTAAGAAGGGGAAAAAAACCTGCGGTAAAAGGGCAATCGAGAGAGAGAAATGAGACAATGAAAGAAACAACTCTGCAGACACCAAGGTGAGTGAAGAAAGAGGGGGAGGAGGTGTTCGAGATGCCAGAGCAGAGTCTTCCCTTGCAGCTCATGATGAAGACCATGATGAGACAGGCTATCCCCCTGCAGTCCATGGAGGTGCTCGGTGGAGCAGATATCCACCCATAACCTGTGGAAGGGACCCCACACCAGAGCAGGTGGGTGCCTGATGGAGGGTGTGACCCCATGGGGAGCCCATGCTGGAGCAGGCTCCTGGCAGGACCTGCGGACCCATGGAGAGAGGAACCCCTGCCAGAGCAGGTTTGCTGGCAAGGTCCTGTGATCCAGTGGAGGACCCATGGTAGAGCAGCCTGTTCCTGAAAGACTGTACCCCATGGAAAGGACCCACACTGGGGCAGTTCATGAAAAGCTGCAGCCCATGGGAAGGACCCACACTGGAGAAGTTTGTGGAGAACTGTCTCCCATGAGAGGGACCTCACATAGGAGCAGGGGAAGGATGTGAGGAGTCCTCCCTCTGAGGAGGCAGAAGAGGCAGAGATAATGTGCGATGAACTGATCGTAAGCCTCATTTCCCATCTCCCTGCGCAGCTTGGGTGGGGAGGATGTAGAGAAATGGGAGTGAAATTGAGCATGGGAAGAGGAAGGGGTGGGGGGATGTGGAGTCCTGGTTGGACGAGAGGGGACATAGTTTGGTGCTGTTGAGCAACCCAGGCTTGGTAACGGAGATAGACCTTGAAAGTAGCGAACACAGAACACTGCTACAGAAGTAGAGTGGTGAACACAGAAGTCTGGAGCAGGGGGACTACCACGTTGTTGCTTCCTGCCTTAGCCGATTCCGGCCACGTCGCCGCTTCCTGCCACAGTGACGCTTTCCGCCACAGTGCTGCTTCCGCATTGAGAGATGAAGCTTTGCACCAATTGCAGCAGTTTTGACTATATATGGTTAAGAGTAACTAACCAATTAGAAGCCGTAATTGCTTTGCTATATATACCCTGTTTTGATGACTAATAAAGGATAACGATCTTACTCACATTGGGATGGTATCGTTTCTACCTTTTCCGAGTTCCCACTCCNACAGGGGGAAGGTGTTTTAAGATCTAGTTTTATTTTTCATTATCCTACTCTGATTTGATTGGTGATTAGTTAAACTCCCTTTTCTCCCCAAGTTCAGTCTGTTTTGTCCATGACAGTAATTGGTGAGTGACCTCTTCCTTTCCTTGTCTCGACCCTCGAGCCTTTCATCATATTTCCTCTCCCCTGTCCAGTTGAGGAGGAGGAGTGATAGAGCAGTTTTGGTGGGCACCTGACATTTATCCAGGCCAAACAAAAACATCTGGTCAAAAAAATACATAAAAACAATGGACATTCCACCACACAATGTATACAGCTATGCTGAAGCTAAATCCACTCAGACAACTCTTCTTATTGTTAGAGAAGTGCTCTTGTAAAGTAGATGAACATATATCTCCAGGCTGGCCTAGACAAATTCATACAAAGCAAAATCAACAATCCCAGCCCTGAGACCTTGCAGAGTCAATAGAAAGCCTGTGGCCTGTTACCAGCAATGGCAATACCAAATTTCTGGGCTACAGAGAAGAATTCATGCAGAATTCTTCCAAAGTTCTCAAAATCAAATTAGTCCTGCAAATAAAACCTTAGATAAACTGAATAAAACCACTCTTGTTTACATATCCCTTGTGGTTTAATGAATAACAGTACTAACTGTAGATTTTTGATAAATTTTGTGATCATCTTTTATAACCAGATAATTTATGGGTCTTTGTCATCTAATCAGTTGATCTACTTCTTGTGTTTCTGTTATACATTCTTACCAAAACAGAAAATGCATACGTGGCTGAACTGAATTACTTATATTTTTAAACCATTTTTCTAATTTTTCAAAATAGTTCTGAATTCTAATTCCAGTTTCTCTTATTTCATTCTTAGGGCATGCAACTATTTTCTGAAGACTGAAATGTAGAGTCGTTTTATTCAGTAAAAAACATACGTGGATGAAGTGCAATGACCTGTGTTATGCTGGAGGTTAGATCAGATGATTTAAAAGCCTCTCAGGCTCTAAACCAAAGGAAATCTCTCTGAAATCTATGAAGTTTCAAGGAATATTTTACTGTGATACATGGCTGTCTGCTAGAGCATCTTGCAGGAAAATAATAACTAAGTAGTGATTGCTTAGAACCTGAAATCTAAATTTCCTTGTGTGTCACCAGATAGTTCAGCTTAGCTGTATTTACTCAAAGATATATATCTAACAGTTTATGCCATATCTTACAGTTACAATACTTCTGAGATTATTAAATTCTCTCCTGAAGTTCTTAAAGATCTGCAGGGTGTTATTCAATATCTAGACAACAAAACACTTTACAGGAACAGTAACATACCTCTTCCATTACAGTACTTACTTGTATTTTTATTTATGTATATGCACATGAATGTTTTGGGTTTTTTTTCTAAATGTGTATTGACACTAATTTGCAACATTTAAAAAGACAATAATCTGTTTAGAACTGTGGTCTACTAATTCAGTACGAAATAAGTAATCAGTAATACAATTTCAGTTTTTCATAAGCAGTATAGGAAAACTGAGATTGTACATATTCTCTTGAAGTTTTTATGCTCATTAGAAACAAGCAGTATTTGTGACAGTGCATTTTACTAGGAAAAAGTACATTGAAGTTCTCATTTTATAAGGTACTATTACAAAAGTAAATTTCATGTTATTATGATTAATAGCAATAATATTAGTAATAACTACAATAAAAAAGTCTTCTGGCAAATAGGCAATATCTGTGTGAGAGTCTCCCTATTCTGCCTAACAAAGGAACTGCATACATTCAGCAATACCTCTGCATTTGACCCATGAGTTGTAAAAAAAATCTAAGCCACAAAGGACATGACACCCATTCTGCTGTATTCCTACAAGTGTCACCTAAGTAATCTTGACCTCATTTAGTTTCCGGTATCTGACATAACGAACGCACCTTGGCTGAAAACTCAACCGTAGCCCATTAAAAGTCATAGCTGGCAAAACATATGGCTTAGAATCCTAAGTATAAGATCCTTCTACAAGATCACGCAGACTGAACACTTGGAAAAGTAGCTGGAAATGGAAGATAAAGAATCAAAAATCTTCAGAGACAATTCACAGTAAGGAAACCAAACAATGACCTAAAAACACAGACACAAAGCATAGAAAACAAGGAAAGACACTAGAATTAAAATTTACATTTAGCTAAAATCATAAATAAGAGGTGATAAAATCACTTTTATTATGAGAATGAAAACAAAATTACAAGAAACCTTTAGAAAAAGCATTGAGAAATGCTAGTGAAATGAAATACGTCTCTATGAGAGCACTTTCTACTTTCTCTTCCTCCATCTTCTTTTTTAAACATATTTATTAACAGAATCATACAGCAGCCCAGTTTGGAAGGCACCCTGAAGCACTATCTGGTCCGTCTTTTTGTGGGAGAGGGAGCCTCGATGTGATTATCTAGCACCCTGTCTTGAAAACCTCCAGTGACAGAGACTCTACCACATCCCTGAGGAGGATTTTCCAGTGACTGCTTCTTCTCATTGTAAAAAAAGTTCTTTCTTCGGTGGAGATGAAATGTTTCCCAAAGCAACTTGTACCCATTGCTCCTTGTCTTCTCCTGTTGCTCACTGCAAAGAAAGAAATTCCGTCCTCTTTGTAACCACTCTTCTTACCATTGTCCTGAATTATTCAAGAAGAGAAAGACCACTGAAACCAGCATTTTCTGGCCACCAAATATCATGCTCTGTCTATGTTTTACAGAAATTTTTCCTCTGTTCTTGTTCTGCAACTTTCGTTCTCAACCCATTGGTACAGGAAGCATTTATTAACTACCTTGTACATGTACAGTACCCAGCACAATGGGTTCCCAATCTCATTTTGGCTTTAGATGATATTTAGTAGAATTAAGATGCTAATGTAGACTAAGAAGTATGTAAATACTACAAGAAGGTAAACAGTTTCATGACTTTCATGTTTTCAGCCTGAGGCTGTATCATCTATGAGTTAACTGAAACAAAATTCACCTTTTACATATCTTTGAGCAAAAACAGGTAAGTCTCAAAAGAAGAGCTTCATGAACATGGTTTAAGCCACATTTCCTCTGCTGCCAACAGCTTGACATGGCTGGCACTACTTTCTACAGCAACAGAGGAAAAATAGTTCCTGTAGATATCTTACTTTCTGTAAGAACTATCTGCAAGCATTGCAGATAGCCAAGCTGAGAAGATAGGATGTAAACTAAACACATCCAGTTAGAATTTATCTTATGTATTCAAAAATATTAGAAGGCCAAATGAGATAAAAGCTGAACTCCTTTACAATTGTGTTTCAGTGGGTACTGAATGTGGTCCATAGTGCATCAACACTGGGATAAATGAGAAAACAAAAATTAATAAATAGTACAGGGCTTAAAGCATCAGAAAGCAGTCTTTCCTGCAGACTAGCTACAAACCAGAAGATGTCTATTAAATTAACCATATTTCAGCAAGCAGAAAATATAATGAAAGGAATTAATACTGTGTCTTCTTCTCGCTTTTTAATTTTGAATCAGTAATTACAAATTATTCTGAAGATATGACAGAAAACCAGTTGCTGTTTTGTTGTTCCTCTGCATTAGGGAGCAGATAAAGCATAATAGTATTTGCTTACAAGACAGAAAATACTTCTCTTGAATCATGTTATGGAGCATTAACTTAGTAACATATACAGCTTGTTTTTGAATGATGGTTAAGGGAGTTTGGAGTTGCCGGGAGTTTGTTCATAAAACCATGGAAAAATAGGGCTGGAACAGCCTGTTATTGCCTTATCTCAGGAACTGTAGTGCTAAACTGAGCCCTTTTGAAAGAAATTGTCATCTACAGCCTGCTGCCTCCCTTTGTCCTGGGTTCGGCCAGGACAGGGTTAATTTTCACCAGAAGCCAGGAGGGGACACAGTCGGGCAGGTTGACCCAAACTGGCCAAATGGAACAGGGTATTCAATACCATGTGCCCTCATGCTGGATTCTGGGTGGGGGGAGCTGGTGAGGGGAAGTTAATCATGGCTCAGGAGTGCTCAGGGCATCAGATGGTGACAGTTGCTCTGTCTGTTTCGCCATTTGTTTTGTATATTCTCCTTATCCGCACTGTTGCTGTTGCTGTTCCCTTCATTTGCTGTTCTGTTAAACTGCCCTTATCCCAACCCATGAGTTTTTCCCTTTTTCTTTCCATTCTCCTCCCCACCCCAGTGGGGGGGAGAGGCAATAGAGTGACCACATGGCCCTTTGTTGCTGGCCACGGCCAAACTGCAACATTAAATTTGGCACTCAAACGTGTGGTGGGGATAAGGACAGGGATGAGGAGAGTGTGTAAAACAACTTTGTTACAATTTGTTATAATTTGTTCTACACATTTACTGTATAAGTTTAATAGTCGCTGGTGAAAATCTTGCTGTCTTTGGTCACACGGCTGTGGTATGTAAACCCTTACCTGCTGTGTGTGCTCCCTATGGTGCTGTTCATTGTACCTGGGAAAAAGATGAGGATTATGTACTGTATAATATCGACTTATGATATGATAACATCACTGGACATGAAATTAGGCTTGTATTTGCATGTGACACTGTGGTCATTTCCCTACCTCAGGTGCTATCTCTATGAATTTATTAATAATCAAACCCACTCTCTGGGGAAAACTGGAGGGGATACTTCCCCCTACTCTTTCAGTCCTCCTCTCTCCTTCAGGCTGATTGTAACAACTTTTGAGAATTTTGAGTATTCCTGGGATGCTCAAGCCAGCACGCTCCTATTATTATGCCTCCCGAATGGGTTTCAGATCTTGTTTAGGGTTAAACAAACACTTCAAAATATCGTACAGAGACCTGCTCCAGGGCTGGATAGCTATGAGTGACTGAGTGTGTGGGGTAGCATGGGAAAGTATCTAGGACGGTGGGCACCCGTGGTGTTTTTGAACTTCACCCCTGAACAAGTACAGAATCCTGAGAAACTAGTAAAATATCTGTAAAAAGTGTGCTGCCACCCTGGGAATTCCAGGGAGACACAAATCACTGCAACGTGCTGGGCTCTGGCCCGTGCCTACAGAGCCACCCTGTTCAACGCTATTGAGTGTTCTAAAGGGGAAGGGGGTTAAAAAAAAGAGGCGGGCAGTGTGGCTGGTGTTGCCACCCCCAACAGGCTGTGCAGTCACTCTAGACCAGGAGGCTGCCCCAGGCCCCCCAGCCAGCATCGCAGCTGCTGCTGCTCAAGCTTCCCTGGTGGGCACAGCAGCTGCTCCATCCCTGGTGGCAGGCACCATGGCTGAGCCAGAAAACCAACCCCTGCTGGCAGCAGACGCTCCTATACAGAAAAAGAAATACACAAAGAAGCCAGTTCACCCCATAAGGGGTGACAATGAACCAGGGCCATCACAAGAGCAGGAGAAAGAGGCAGAGCCAGAGATCATCACCCCATCTCTGTCCCTGAGTGAGCTGCGAGATACACAGAAAGATTTCAGCCGGCACCCAGGGGAGCACATTGTCATCTGGCTGCTGCAGTGCTGGGATAATGGGGCAAATAGCTTGGAATCAGAGGGCAAGGAAGCCAAGCAGCTGGGATTCCTGGCCAGGGAGGGGGACATTGACAAGGCAAACAGAAAAAAGGCCCAAGCCTTCAGCCTCTGGAGGAGACTTGGGTCAGGTGTGAAGGAAAGGTACCCCTTCAGTGAGGATGTTGTATATTATTCAGGCAAATGGACCAATGTGGAGAGGAGTATCCAGTACCTGGCGGAGTTAGCTGTGTGGGAGCTGGTTTACTATGATATAGACAATGCACTGTTACCCACAGACACAAATGAAGTCCAGAGCACATGACACATGCAGAGGAAGTTTGTATGGAGCACACCATCCTCCTATGCCAACTCTCCGTCAGGAATAGACTTTCAAGGTGAAGAGGCACGAACGGCAGATGAAATGGCTGTCCAACTCTGTCAGTATGAAGAAAGTCTTTCTTCCTCCCTTGTCTCAGCCGTGGAGAAACCAGTCCTGTGATTCAAAAAGAATATGTCCTACTCCCCACCTGTATGGGCCAGTACCTCAGATATTAGGGGCAAGCGTTTCTCGGCCGAAGAAAGACACCCTGTGGTTCTACCTGTGTGACCACAGACAGGACATGAGGAAATGGGATGGAAAACCCATCTCAACCCCAGAGGCATGAATGCATGAGTCGCAAGATAAAACAATCACAAAAGGCGATTCTTCTAGGAAGAATGCCACTCCAGTTTCCAGCGGGCAGCTCTCCAGACAATGTAGACAGTTTGATCTTGATTCCAATCCTCTGGAAGGGACCTCCAAATCATTTTTAAAGCAAGTGAGTAGCAAATATGCTGACCAGGATTAGAGGGGTCCTGCCTCCAGCCAGGTGGAGGAAAGGGACAACCGCGTTTATTGGACGGTGTGGATTCAATGGCCTGTCACGTCAGATCCATGAGAGTATAAAGCTCTAGTGGACACTGGTGCACAGTGTACTTTAATGCCATCAGAGTTCAAAGAGTCAGAGTCCATTTGTATTTCTGGAGTGACAGGGGGGTCACAAGAGCTGATTGTATTGGAGGCTGAAGTGAGCCTCACTGGGAAGGAGTGGCAGAAGCACCCCATTGTAACTGGCCCTGAGGCTCCGTGCATCCTTGGGATAGACTATCTAAGGAGAGGGTATTTCAGGGACCCAAGAGGGTATTGGTGGGCTTTTGGCATAGCTGCTTTGGAGATGGAAGAAATTAAACAGCTGTCCATTTTGCCTGGTCTCTCAGAGGATCCTTCCATTGTGGGGTTGCTGAGGGTGGAAGAACA
>Ga0065711_1045335_pt1 | contig 13551 bp, 11 predicted proteins | sample Hoacrofraction12_FD_59098 | JGI IMG/M metagenome (GOLD analysis project Ga0065711, IMG submission 59098) | Hoatzin crop microbial communities from Cojedes, Venezuela - Epithelial fraction 12 v2 (version 2) | ecosystem: Host-associated > Birds > Digestive system > Esophagus > Crop | place...
TCTTGAATATCTCCAGAGAAGGAGACTCCACAACCTCCCTGGGCAGCCTGTTCCAGTGCTCCGTCACCCTCAGAGGGAAGAAGTTCCTCCTCATGTTCAGGCGGAACTTCCTGTGCTTCAGTTTGTGCCCATTGCCCCTTGGTCCTGTCACTGGGCACCACTGAAAAGAGTCTGGCCCCATCCTCTTGACACCCACCTTGAGATATTTATAGGCATTTCTTAGGTCCCCTCTCAGCCTTCTCCAGGCTATACAAGCTGAGCTCCCTCAGCCTTTCCTCGTAGGAGAGATGCTCCAGTCCCCTAGGTTTATTGATTCAAACCTAATTGCTGTAGTGAAGATTTTGTAGTTATGAAAGAAAGAAACCCATAATATGTATTTCTATGTGGTTATGAAGGCGTGAAACCCATAGACTGTTAGGTAACTGTTTGCGTCTTTGCACAAGGAAGTTTGTAGTGATCTGCCTGATCTGTCTTGCTTCCTAGGCTGCACAGGAGCTTGCCAGAAAGAGAGGAATCATGAAAACACCCAAGAAGTCAGAACTGAATATTTCTTTGAGCAGCCAGGTAAGACCAAACAGTGCTGGTGGTGTGCAGCACTGTGCTCCACCATTCACGCTGGGGCAGATGTTTCAATTCTGCAGCTGGTTTCTTCATATTCATTTCAACACCTGAAAACCTTTACAGTGTTTGCTTGAGAGATTTTTGTGCCAAAAGTAGCTCCTTTGAGATGGATTAACACTCCTGAATGAGGGAGGGTGGTTGGATCCTCTCAGTTCTCTTTCTTGTGGGAGTATTTGGCAGCAAAGGCTTCTGCTCTGCAGGTTGTGCCCAGCAGTGCTTGTCCTGAGGTGTGTCTGCTGCCAGCCTCTGCTGTTCAGCACTAACCTGTACTGGGACAGTACACCACCTACTTCTGTGCTTCAGACCAGTGCGAAATCATCTCCTTGCTGACATCCTTCTGCTGGTCTGCGTCACAGTATAATACCAGCCTGTTGTGACAAAAAGGAAGCTGAACTGTTAACGCAGTCTAGTGTTGTCTGTCCCTGTTTACTTACTGTGCTGTCCCTCCTCCCTCGTGCTCTGCAGGCCTGGTGTTCCAGTAGTTTGAAACTAATGCCAGCTACAATGAGCAGTAGGATGGAAGGAAACCTCAGGTCATCAGGACTGAGATTTGGGGCACTGGCAGTCTGCAAAGTCTGCCAGGTATTAACATGTCTGTTTTGTCTCACCACTGTTGTGAGTTTGGTTTTATTGTTTTTGTTTTGGTTTTTTTTTTTTTTTTTAATGTTACTGGATTTACTTGTGATAATTGGTACAGGGTTGGTTGTGAAGAAGATAGGATTCATGCCAGTCTCAAATATACACCACCCCCGCCCTGATTCTTTTACTTTTGGCTTTCCTAGTGCTTTGAGTCAGGAAATACAAAGTTTAGAAAGCAAATGTGCATAATGATATGTTGGATAATGTGAATTAATTTACATTTGCTTTTCGCATATACTTTTTTGAAGATGACACTTTTGTCTGAAGAAATACTGCCTACAAAAATAGCTAATTATTAAAAGAAAACAGTTTTCCCTAACGTGGAAGTTGTGAAGCAGAGCTGGATGGAGGTGCCTTGTGGTACCATAAAGGGAGTGACAACTTTCTCTGGCAGGTCCTTTGCAATGAATCGTATTTTTCTGATCTCTTCAGGATCCTACTCCGCTCTGTACTCCAACAGTGCTCGAGTGCCGGAAAGCTTCCCAGGCAGACGGTGACGCAGAGGACAATGAGATAACTCTCAGACTGGCCCCTGCCAGTGTTAAGAATGCTGCGCAGAGACCAAAGAAGCAGCCAAGAAAAAGACCAAACCTGAAGAAACAGAAATAGATGTAAAATTTTGATGGCCGTAGCCATGTTTTTCCTCGACTCAAGAACTGTTGAGGTGGAGCTTCTAGTGGTTCTGCTGCCCTGCCTTGATGCATCTTGACTAGACTGTTTCAGTCTTTCCTAGGCAAGGAACCTCTTCACAAATCCTCCCCCTCCTGTTCAGCCATCAGGGGACCTACGGCCTTCTCTGCCTTTGAAGATTCTTGTGACTTTGTGCTCACAAGTGCCCGTGCTGTGACACGCCTACAGATGTGCCAGAACCTTCAGTTAATTCTGTAACTTGTCTCCAGCACTCCCTGTTTTGAAAGAAAATGTGAGGCTGTCCTTTCAGAGCTTGCTGATGCGAGCTGTATCTTACATTTGTAATTAATGACGGGTTATAAAAAAAAATAACCATTTTTCAACTATGTGGCCTCTTGGTAGTGATTCTTCTGTTTAACTGGATGTCTGCGTTTCGTGCAAGTTCTCATATACTTACACAAGTAGAGGGTGAGGGACTTTTTTCCCCAAGGAAGACACCTTGAGTTTCATCTTCTGTTTGTGATCAGTTAAGATCTGCCTGTGCTGTCCTGGGCAGAGACAGAATACCGTGCTGCCTGAGCAAGCCGGTGCCTTTCAACCCTGCTTTCAGCAGTGCCTGGGAAACTCGGCCTTTGCCAGGATGTGGAGCGGTTGCAGAGGACTTGGAAAGGACTGGGATTAGGAAAGTGGTGAGAAGAGGCAGAGGAAGATGGGTGAAGTCACTCGCATTCGAGGTTCCCACTCCTTCCCTAGGCAGGCAAAAGATCTGTGTTTGAGGGTGTACCTTACTGTGGAGGTGTGACTGTTCTGTCGGCTGGTGGCTTAGCTGGAGTCACAGCTACGCTCTCATTCCTCACACGCTTGTGCAAAAGGCACTTCACGCTGCAGAGGTCCCAGGCGTGCCCATACTGACGGCTGGGCTGAGCAGGCAAAGGTAACTTGCTGATTCTCGGGGGTTTTGTGTGCCATAAACGTGCTGTTGCCTGGTTTGGAAAATACTCGAGGACCTGCAGAATGTGGCTGCCTTTAGAGGGAGGGACTGCTTGCTGGGCTGTGGAGAGGAGCAAATGGTGACAACGAGGTTAGGTACAGCTGTTCTCGGAGCGCGCAAGGCTCTTTGAGAAGATGCATCAGTAATCAGAGCTGTCTGGGTTGTGTTAGGAGTTCTGCTGTCCTTCGGGCCCTGCAGCACCTTGTCCCTGTATTTCAGTTTCACTGTCTGTGTGAAACGAGGGTGTCTGGTGCGTCAGGGGGTGATAAGCACATTGCAGTGTTGTAATAAGCTGCTGGGTGGATGAACCAGGAATGGGAAGGCGGGTTTTTGTCACCAGTAGTAGGAGTTCAGAGAACCGAGTGTAGCTTTTTGTTGTGCGTCAATATTTATTCTTGTTCCAACATAACCTGTCATAGCTGACTGCAGATCCCCAGTCCTCTTTGAAAATGCAGTTTGACTGCAGTTAGAATTTGGATTTGATTGCAAATCTGCGACCTGCAGAAACTCCAGTTGGGGTTTTGAGGCACGTACTTAGCCTTGATCTTTTATTGTCTGAGGCGGAACACTCTCTACTGCTGTTGGCTGTAGGTCAGGCTTGGCAGAAGATCTCGGAGGAAAGCCCAGGTGACAATAACTGGCTCCTCAGGTAGGTGGCTGGTGCCGATTCCTTGGCTATTTGAAGACTCCTGGCAGAGAAGAAGAAATCTGAACCATTGGCCTAGCTAATTCTGTCCTACCTGGCCTGATCACTTGAACAGTGGTCATAATGACATTCTCTCGGTGACTCGGATCATTCTCCTGTGTTGCTCTAAACTGGCGGGGAAGCCACTTGGATGAGTGCGCCTTCATCTCAAACGCTTGTCATCTTAGGCACACGAGGGAAGTCTGTTGAGCAGCCCAACGGGCACTGGCAGTCCTTGCCTTTTAGTAGCAGAGTTGCTGTGGACATCTGCAGGCTTTCTTCTCTGTACCTTGTTCGATGTGAAACGGGCAGTGTTTACACCTCTCACCCCTGGAAAGTACACCCTTAGCTAAGGTTTGAGAGAAATGTGATCAGAGGGGCTGGCAGAAGTTGTGTATCTGTCAGTAACTGGCATGCAGCTCTGAAAAAACTTGCCCACCTCGACTTCACACAGCAGAGAGCAGTGCAAGAGAAGCAAAATGCATCTGCCCAGAATGGACAGTTCTCTTTTAAAATCCATATTCCCAACTTTGTGTTGTGGCTGCTGGGTCAAGGTGAGCTGGACATGTGGCTGCGCTTTCTCCTGTCTGGAGCAGAGTCTCTCAGGCGCGGTCTGACCGCGGCGGGCAGCACGCTGCAGCTGCGTGGATGCAGGCTGCCCTCTGACAGAGGCAGCACAAGGTTTCCCGGGAGGTGACTCCCAGATTTATAAAGCAGCCTGCCTAGTCCAGGCGGTGGGGAGTGAGTGGCTGCGTTGGCGCGACTAATGCGTCTCCAACACCACTGAAGTGTGCAGGAGAAGCCTGATACGGGTCTTAATCAAATACGCCCATTTCTTTGGTGCTGCCACAAATGCTCCTTCCAAGGCTGTTGAGTTAAAGCTGCTCTTAAGAAAACTTAGTTTATCTAGAGTAACCTATCCAGCGCAGTTCCACGTTCACTGCAGCCTGAGCAGCTCCCTTCCTGCGCTTCCCATTCCAACCCCTTGGCCTGCATTTTGCACCTGGAATTGCTTTCTTCCTACTTTGCTTCTGTGACCATGCTCCTCTCTGTGCCCGGTGTTCTGCCTGGCAGCCTGTGTCTGATTGCTGCTTTCTTCCCTGTTTGACTCTGTGGCTTCTCTTCATGCTGCTTGCCGTGCCTGGGCTATCCTGCCAAGCTGCGCGAGCTGCCAGGGACTTGCACTTCTGCAGATCTCTTGAAAAGGTTTGTGCCTTTGAGCCAGCACCCTGGTAGCTGGTCACTCTCCATATTCGCATGGCAGTGCGAGCCTTGACGGGAAGACATTCAGGAAAGCTGTCCCTGCAGTAAGGTTTGCTTCCTGCTGTGATTTTCCTTTCCTTTCTCTTTGTTTATTGGTCTTCCTTCCACTGAGATCAGCTTAGATGGCAAATCTGAAAAGCAAGGAAACAAAATTCTGTGCTGTTTGAGGAAAGCACAGCAACAACAGCCAGGTTACGGCGAGGAACTCTCAGCAGAAGGGTAGCTTTTCTTGGTGATAGTTTCTGTTTTTAGGCTGCCTGTGATATTAATACGCTGCTGGCCCCGGAGCTGTACATAAGCAGAAATTCGGACACCCGATGCTTGCCAAACATAGTTTCCATAGCAAATGGACAGACGTGCTGTGTCATGAGTTATGTCTCAGTCCTTGCACTGATTTCTATTTCTCAGCTCTCCAGTGATTTGTTCATTCATCTTGGACAAACACAAACCTCCTGGCCGCTGATTTTGGGGCAGGCTGTGGGTTGTTTTTACTGGGACGGTAGGACTGTTAAGGTTTTGGGTTCAAGGCATAATTTGCAGTTCTCTCTGAGTGACTTTGTAGAGCTGCTTTACTGAACATATGTTGTACTGTTTGCAAACTTCAGAAACACTCAGGTGCTAGCAGTTTGCTGGTTTACACCCGTTCCTTCTGATTTCTCTGTTTTGCAGGAAGGGGAGCTGGGCTTAGGAGTGCACAGCATTTCCCAGCACGTGAAGCACTGGAAGTAAAAGCAGAAAGGGATGGGGGGAGGAGGTGGGGTGTAGAAAGGCAGAATTGGCTGCAAAATAGAAGGGAGAAAGGAACGATGAAGCCAATGCTCACCTTTAGAGACAAAGGCACTGGTGAATTTCTTTCTAATTTGGCAGTGTTTTAGACTGCTTGAAATTAAAGATGCAGTTTGATGTTTTTCTTATTTGTTTTGCCTGTTAGAGGTGCTGTGGGATGCCCAGGCTGCACAGTGCGTCGGGAGTGGGCTGCAAACCGTGGTCCAAGTGTCAGTGCTTGCTCCTGAGCCCTGAGTGGAGGAGGAGAGCGTGCTGGGCAAGTGACACTTGCTCTTGTCAGTAACAGGCGTGTTTGCTTGCATACCTGGCTTTTAAAATGTCTGCAGCCCTGAGGAACAAGGCTAAAACCTGTCTGCAAATAGCTCATGGTGCAAGGGAGGATTTTTGCCTGGCTCTGAGTGATGACATCCTCTCCTTTCCAAGCAGAGCACCAGCGAGGCAGAGGGTAGCTCTGGCAACTTCTTCTTCCCCCAGCTTTCTCTTCAGAGCGCTGGGTTGTTTGGTTCTCGCTTTGCCTGTGCCACGCAGCCGGCCAGGGTAGGGCTGTGTTGTGCGAGGTTCTGTGCGCACCCCTGCCCTGGGCAGGGTGTAGCAGGTGAAAGCTGGGCAGGCGGGTAACAGGAGAGCGGTGGGTGTGATCACTGTTAGGTGTTTTCCAGCAATACCCACAAGTCCTGCTCCTCCTGGGCCAGACTCCTTCGTTGTCCAAGATGCTGTTCAAACACCTCCTGTTTTCCAGCGTTTACAAGCTAACCCACCAAGCCTTGAAACGTCCAACTCCAGGCAGCAATAGTCTGCACCTTCTTGGCCAGGGGTGCAGGGGAGGTGGTGGGGAGGGCTGTTCTGCGCGTCAGGCTGCTGCCAGACACCGCTCATCCAGGCATGTCCCTCCCTGCCCAAGGCCAGCAGCTGTCAGAGCAAGCCGAGGAAATGGTTAACTGCGTGAGTGAGAAGTGCTGAAGTGAGGCATTTTTTCCCATGCCCGGTGCAGCAAGGCCTCTCGTCACTCCTCCCACCCAGCATTAATCAAGGAGATGGCAGGGGCAGAGATGCTGGCTGCCCTGGGAGGCTTGGACTAGTCACACACCTGAGAGTCTGTGGCAGCCACTGTGTGGATCTCCTGTGCTGGGAAAGGAGAAGCTACAGAGAAACCGCTACACAAGTCTTGGCTCCGGACAGGGAAGAAAATGCTGGTTTATAATTGTCTTAAAATGTGATGTTGAAGAGGGCGGGCAGGACTGTGAGGATGAGTGCTGCAGGACACTGAGGCAGCAGGATGGGTGTCTGCAGTGAGCCACGGGTGCTGGGGTCACCTCCTGTCCATGGCTGTGCATTCAGCCCTGCGCTCGACCCATCGCCTGGAGTCTAGGGCCTGGCCTGGGTCTGAATCTTGTTTTAAACAACAGGGATGACAAAACCAAATAAAACTGGTTTTTAGAATAGTGATTCTGGAAAGCCCTGTTTTTCTTCTGTGCGTTTTTCCAGTGCTGACTGAGAGGAGGGCTTGGTGAGCAGGTACAGACCTGGAGATCAGGCTGCCTGCTCCGCAGCATGGCATTGCTGCTAGCGCTTGCACAAACCCCCAGCTTGCCTGTGTTTTGGTTTCTTTAAAACGAGCAGGGAAGTAGAGTTACTTCTGTCAGGGCGGCTTTGCAAGGCTGAAAGTGTTGCACCATTGTAGAGTGAAGGCAGCATCTTGCCTCTCTGTCTGGCTTGCTGGACGTACCCAGAGTGACTGTTTCTTGCCAGCGTGCCCTGCAGACGGCAGTTGTGCGGTGGGGAGCGAGCAGGGGTCTGTGCCAGTCGCGCAGCAGCAGCACAGCTGCTTTGTTGCCTGCAGGATTTTAATTTCTGTTGATGTGAGGGCTGGAGGGGATCTGGTGTGACTTCCAGGTGCTGGGCTGCGTTCGCAGTGCTGCCTGTTCGAGGGGCTGGGTTCATCTGCCCAGAAGTGATGGGCAGAGGAAGCATGAGACAAATCTGCAAGGCTTTCCCTCAGCTCTCCCACACAAAGACGTGATGTTTGCGGTTTGATAGCTGGACAATGCTTCAAGTGAGTTCTGTTGAATTGTATCCTGAAAAAGAAACCATCCAGGTTTGGAGCTGCCAGAGCTTTGCGGCTGGGCTGGCAGGAGCTACGCCAGTGCAGAGGACTAGTTTTGGGGGCAGTACGGATTCTCCTGAGGCAAACCTGCCCGTTGGCGTAACGTCAGTGCAGCCACATCAGACAAACCGCAGCCCGAGATTTTATCCTGAGAGCTACTAGCTCAGCTTTTTTTTCCCCATCAGCTCATAATTTTACAAGATGAAATCCTGCCATGTCAATAGGTAGTCTAGATTCAATCAGTTGGTTGTTAAGAATCATTTGGAGTCGGTGATTTGGACAGTTGGTTTTGAGAGGGCTGCCAGTGTATGTTTGCTGTGTCGCCATTCAGTGTCAGCCCTCCTGCTGCATTTTGTAAGAGCTTCCATTAATTTCAGTAGAAATCTCTATTTGGGGTGAGGGGTGACCTAATCTTTAAAAAGGATCTTAATCCACTTAGCCTCTCTTGCAAAGCTCAGCATTTTCTCCTTGTCAGGAGCAAACTGCATTCCTAACCTTGATGTGTCACTTTCCAGTTGGCTTAATATTTGGGTGAGGATAAAAAGGAAATGTTTTTCAAAGATGAAAAGAATCCATGCTGCTAAGGTATGTGCACCTGCGATATTGAAGTATGAAAAAAAAAAAGAGAGATGTGAACATAATTGTGTTTGGGTGGTGGAAAAAAGATAAAACAGCAGAGATAACTGCATAACATAACAGCAGATGAGTATAGAGAACAAGCACAGGAAGAGGTAAATCCATTTGGAAGACTGTAAATAGGGAATTATGAGGGAAGAGGAAATGGGACTGAAATGTTGTTTGATGTATATTTAAGTGCAAGGCAAAAATAGGACTCCCGTTAGTTTGACCTGTAAATGTCTCTTCCCAGAGGCCTGAGGCAGCCAGGAAAAATGTGGTCTCTGATGCAAACACAAGACCTAGTGCCGATGCCTTGTTAGGACTAGAGATCATCTTCTAGCGTGCTGCATTAAATCTGGCTTGGGTCAGAAAGGCTGGAAAGCTGTTGCCAGTAGCCTGTGTTCAGTTATGGGGGGTTTCTGCTCAGACTCCGGTCACAAAACAAAGAACGCCACAATTAACACTAATTGGTACCTTCCTTGGTGTTCTGGCCAGGGAGAATAAACTGTCACCTGCCTCCCTGCGGGCAGTCACTCCAGGTCGGAGGAAGAGGTCCGTGGGGATGTTGCATGGCTTGCAGGACCTTCATGCCAATGGGAAATCTCGAATCAAACGCAGTGCACGCTTGCATGAGGACTGCCTGCTTTGTATGTGATGTTTCTCCCTGGGTGGCCAAATTTCTGCAAGGGCTGAACACACGCAGACGTGCCCGCGTGTACACAATGAGCCTTGAAGCCATTTGCTCACTTCCCTTTAATCAAAACCTCCTGCTCTCGCATTTTCTTTTCTGTTTGGTGACCGAAGCGAAGCTTCGTGTGCCTTCACGTGGGAGTTAAGTGGGTCAGCGGGCTGCTTTGTTTGTGGCAGCTCTCACGTGGAAAAAACCCGACACAAAACGCTGAGGCTTGGCAGGAAAGTGCCAATTAAAGGTAGCAGTGCAGGAGCGTACTGTCTGAGCTGAAAGTGCTCGAATCTGGGGCTGCGACAACTGTCATCTGCAAAGAAAAGAACGAGGAATTATTCAATTTAATGTTAATCTGAGGTGGCTAGTGCTTTCTCTGTTTCAAGTGTTTGTTCTCGGGCAGTGTGGACGAGGAGTTCGTTCCCTCACAGATAAGGTAAGTGGGCGGTAGAGGAGGTGAGTCCCCTGGGGAGCCCGTGCCAGAGCAGGATCAGCAGCGCTCAGGAGCTGGGTGCTTGGCCCTTGGTATTTACCGTTGTGCCAGCAGCAGTCCAGCCTCTTCCTTAGCACGGCACAAGTCTGTTCAGGTGATGTGTGCAGGCGATCAAAGTGCCAGGAGATGGCAAAGGGAGAGACGTGCTGTTACATCGATGGACTCAGGTGCAGTTGTTCTCCTCCTTGGCCATGCAGGTGGTCAGGTTGGGACAGCGCATAAAGGAAATGTGGCTCTCTGAGTCTGCATGGCAGCGTGCTCAGCTCTGGGGAAGCAACCCAGGCACAGCTAGGCTTTGAGCTGCTATCCTCTGCTGTCATGGGCAACTGCATCATCATACCGTTGTTCATAAATGGAGACATTTCTCCTTGGAGCACTCAGCCATCAGGTTCCTGAGCAGACATTGTGGAAAAGGGCCCTGAAGGAAAGGGGAAGAGGAGGTCACTCAGGTACAGTCAGTGTTTGTACTGAAATAGAGCCTCTTTCCCTCCAAATCCATCCCTCTGCTTCCTGCTAGTTCTGTTTTATTGATGTGGTTTTGTCTGAAAGAGCAGTGTTGGTAAATGAAGCTAGAATATCCGTAGATTCCTTTATTTTAAAAAAGCTTTCTGGCTGTACTTTGCCCTTACTTACAGCTTTCTGTCCCCTCACTGCAGATGACCATAAGCTGATCTCCTGCTTCGTCTTGCAAACGGACTGTGCTTTGTTTTGCACGTGTATAGGCACACACCTCCTGCTGATGACGAACCAGACCTTTCTCAGCAAGCAGGGAGCAGTGTACTGGGCAGGTGGACTGATCAGGGAGATACATGCTGCTTCCCTGGGAACAGTACCCTCTCAGGAGACGGATGTGCCTGCCTCTCTGCTGCACTCGTCTGTGTGTGTTGGAGATCCACATGTGAGATAGGTGAGTAAACGCAGATCCTGCAGAAAGGAGAGCGTAGTAAGAAGTGCCTTTATTTAGGTACGTCATTTAGAAGGGTCGTGCCACATGCCTTCTCGTACTAAATCCAAAACACAGCAGCTTACTGGGGAGAAAACTAACTCTATCCCAGCCGAAACCAGGACACTGCTGTTAAACCACTGGTAGTGAAGCCCTCATCAAGCAGCTGCGTGAGATGGTAGCAGCTTCTCCAGTCGTTACTGCTGGTTCCTTCATTGAGAGTCCTTTCTGCACCCCAGGATGAATCCCCAAGGACTAGTTAGAAATAGCACAGTTGTTACCTAACAATAACTTTCGAGAAGCTGAGGTATTTGTGCAGATTTGATTCCATCCGGAAATTTAGATCTGGTTGCCCTTGGGGAATCCCGATGTGCCTTGATGGTGGCTTTCCACTGAGAACTGTCCCAGGCAACGGACACACAGTCCTGCCACAGATGGTGCTAGGATGAACGCAGGCTGATGTCACTCTGAAAGCTGATGGACTGCGCAGCATAATCAAGAGGAGCTGCCTCTGAGCAGAATTAAAGAATACTGAGATGCTGTGAGACTCTAAAAGAAAGCTAAAAGAAAAAAGATCTCCATGAAAGGACAGCATTCTGTTACGGAAAGCAGGATGAAGTGCGCAATATTGCCTGTGAGACAGCGCAATACTGTATGCAGTAGCAATTAATTTTAGGAAACCTAAAGAGCAAGAATCAGAACAGTGCCTTTTCTGCCTGCTCTTTAAAAGGTTGAAGAAAACCTGCAGGTTACAATGTATTTTAGCCGCCTTTTCCTAACAAAAGTGAGGGTTATGTGATCAGTCTGCCTGTCTGCTTCTGTTCGGCTGTCAGGCTAGCCCCCCTCCCCCCCTTTTTTCCCTTCTCAGCATTTAGGGAAGGGGAAAGAACCTCATGTTTCATGAGAACTGGAGGAGAGAAATGATCATTGCCAGCCTCAGGGAAAGGCTGGAGGGAGCTCGGGGCATGGCGTGGTTCCCCTGGCAGCAGCCTGCCAGTCAGCCTGCACGTATGTAGAGCCCTGGACTAGAGGCACCTCCTGCTGCCTGTGTCTCCATAGAGGAGTGCCACAGGACACACAAAGGAAGGTCGGGCTGCAGGGATAGCAGGGCAGGTTGGAGGGACAAAGAATGCAAATCTGTAGGAAACCAGGCATCGTTAGTGCTGCTGCTCATGGAACCATTTGGTTATCTTAAAAAAATATAGGCATAAACTGTTCTAAAAGTCTCTGCAGGGAGCCAAGGAAATGGTCATCTAATAATAGAAAAAATCAAAACATTAGAGCTGATTAAATGTCAGAGAAATTTATTTCTGTGCAGAGACTCTACCTGTTTTATAATAAAAGTGTGAAGAAAACACGTAGAGACAGGCTGTGTCTGCAGTCTATCTGTTAATTTCACAGTGAGGAATCTTGAAGTTTCATGCAGTTGTCACCTGAAGTCTTGCAACAAAAGAGAAAATAAAAATCATATTTTCAGTGCAAGTTTTATCGGGGGCGGAAGTACTTAAAAGCCAAGCCGACTACATCTCTCAGCATTTCTTTATGTGGCTTTAGACTGCCAGACAGTGACCCTAAAATTGCCAGAAGTAAGACTCTATGAAAAAAAGGGGAAACACCTGATTATATCAAAGGCGGTATTGAGAGATTTCCAAGGTAAATGCCTCTTTATTGTAACAGTGAAGAGAATGAATTCACAGCAAATGTGTGATACTCAATTATTGATTTCTTACTGAAGCTAAATGAAACATTGGTTATCATAATTCAGCTAACTTAGAACTACTTGATCACTTTTTGTTTAATTTTCTTGCTCAAAATGGAATGTGATGGTATTTTAGGTAGCAGAGGGAACTGTGAGGACTCTTTGAGGAAACTTTGCCTGTAGTTCTAACAGGTTCAGCTGAGGGGGAACGCTCGGTGCTTTACGAACGTGCTGACGATCCTACCCCGTCACCGGCTGCTGTTAGGAGACTGCAGAACGAGAGAAGGGCAAATGACTGGAGTCCTGGTCGCAGAACTGCCCAGCTGCGGAGGGAGAGCGCTCGGCACAGGGGCTGTCCCTCCCCTGAGCGCGCACGGATGGTAGTGTGGGGACTGGAAAGCCACAGCAGGTGAAGAAGAGCTGCCGTGTCTCTGCCGTGGGTGGTACATAGCCAGTCCGGGCTCCCAGGAGATTAGCTGCCGCCTGCGGGGTGAGAACCAAGGTAATTTCTAAAGCTGGTTTGTAATCGCCTGCCTTCAGTTTACACAGAGCTGGTGTCCTTTTAAGCACCAACATCCCCAGCCTTCTCCTGGCATCCGGGCAGCCCGTTCCACTTTTTACACTCAGCCTATGCTGATTCCTTCGTGCAAACCAGCAGTTACGTGTCGCTCTGGAACCTGACGCTGGGAAAGGACAACTTAGCAAATGTAGTATTACTTGGAGGGGGTTTGCCAAAAGCCGTTCCTGTGCCAAAACCGTGAGCTGTGAAGAAGTGCGTTATTATTTCAAGAAGTTATGACTGAAAAGGAACTATGTTTCCCACAGAGTTCTTTTGTGTGAGCTCTTCAGACGGCTCAGGCAGCGCGCTGGTTGGAAGCGGCAGTGTTGCTCCACTTCACGGAGGTCAGCCGCTTTCTGCGGCGCGGAGGACCAGGACAGCTGGGGCTGCTTGAGGTGGGGCGATGGTTCCCTGCAGCTAACACCAGAGAAGCGGTCGTAGGCCCAGGGAGAAGATGGTCAAACCCCTCTCGGCGGAGAGCCTACGCGCAGGGAGTTTGTTTCCCATTTTCACCTCAGTCAGTCACACCGTAGGAGCGCTGCAACTCATTCCATCGAGCAGAAAAAATTAATTGCTTTCAAATGCAGCTTTTTAGCTAAGGTTGCACAAAGCACAGTTTCCCTCAGCAGGGGATCGTTAAGGGGGGGCTGTGCCGTGACAGGCCGCTTTCCCCAGGGCCGCCCCCGGCTCCCTGCGCCCAGCCTCGGGCATCCCTCCCACAGCGCCCGAGCTCCCCGCCGGCCGGGACCGCTGCTCTCGCTGGCGCCTTCTGCCGAGGCAGACCCGGGGGCTCGGGGCCGGCCCTGACCCTGCCCGCCGGGCCCGCCGTCCCTCTTAT
>Ga0065711_1008971_pt1 | contig 13550 bp, 13 predicted proteins | sample Hoacrofraction12_FD_59098 | JGI IMG/M metagenome (GOLD analysis project Ga0065711, IMG submission 59098) | Hoatzin crop microbial communities from Cojedes, Venezuela - Epithelial fraction 12 v2 (version 2) | ecosystem: Host-associated > Birds > Digestive system > Esophagus > Crop | place...
CGACCCCTGAGGAACGCCACTCGTCACGGGTCTCCACTGGGACATCGAGCCCTTGGCCACAGGTCTCTGAGTGCCACCACCCAGGCAATTCCTTACCCACCGAGTGGTCTCTCCCTCCAATCCCCGTCTCTCCAGTTTGGAGAGAAGGAAGCTGTGGGGCACCGGACGGCCACAGATCAGGCTGGCTTGGCAGAGGGAGGGAACTGGGGAAGGGGGGGGGTGTCTGGGCCAGGGCGTCGGAAGCAGGGGCTCCCCCAGAAACGCACGGGAACCATTTTCGAGGTGAAACGAATGGAGGCCGCTGTCGGCACCCCGGATCATGGCCCCCGGGGCACGGAGCCGCTGGGGCCCCCCCGGCTCTGCATTTCCCGGACTCTTGTTGAAGTGCCCAGGACAAAGCGCGCCTCTCCTTTGGCTCGACTTCTTCCACAGACCCCCCGGACCCCCCTGCACCTGGTCCTCCCTCCCTGCCCGGCAGAGGGTGTAAGCAGGGTGATGGAATCAGTTCACCATAAACAGTGCTGCTGTGTCCCTAGTACAGCCCTACCTGTCTGGACATCAGGTCTGGGGACGGAGGGTCCACTCTCTAGGTCACCATTAACGCTAACCATAGTAGGGAACTGTGTTTCTGTCAAGAGAATGATGGAGCGTGTTTCTGTGTAGCAAACTGATAAAACTAGCTACGACTGCCAAGATTAAGAGCCCAACAGTTAAAAGGTCATTCCGACAGGCGGAGATCGCGACCACCGACCCACCGACCACCCACCCAAGGAACACCACCTACTCCAAAGAGAGCAATGGAAGAGGACGACCGACTCTGCGCGATCATTTACACGTGAAGCCAGCAAATTTGCACCAATCACCAAAGAGATTAATCATGCACATGTATAAATGAAACACATATGTATATTCTTGATTTATATAAGCCGCATCGAAAAGGTATGAGGTATGCACGTTCGGTGGAATTATCCCCCATGCATCCAGCGCTGCAATAAAGAATGCTGCCTTCTAACACTACACTGGTGTTACGAGGTTTTATTCCCGGATTTTCAGCGACACTGCTACGGAGAGAGATGAAGCAGCCGGCCGGCGTCGTCCCGAGGAACGCTCAGCAGTCTCAGCCCATCTCCGAACCGGGCAGCGCCGAACGGGCCGAGCGTGGGGCGGTTGCGCGACGCCGGCTGCGAAGCTGCTCCCCGCGGGAAATCCGAGGGTGATGTGCGATGGGTCCTCACCTCCTTGGGGTCAGTGCTGGAGGGGGACAGTGCTGCGTCGTTTGCTGCTGGCAGAGCTGCCTGGCAGTAGGAAGTGGCTCTTTTTAAACCTACTTTTTACGGCTCTCCTGAAACAGCTCCCGTTTCCTTACCCAAGGCTCATGTGAATGCAGCTCTGAGCGCTGACGATGGGAATAAAGTTTACACACTGCGTTTTCTGCAGATGGATGTAGGTGAGCGTGCGGTGAGGGAGAGGAGCAGCGAGCGCTGTGTCCCCGCGGGATGGTGCTGCTGGTTCGCACACGCAGCAGAGGGGTCCTGCGTCAAGAGCCGCTCTGCTGCGGAGAGAAGCGAGAAGGAGAATGATGCACACAGTCCTCTTCTCCTTAGCAAACTGCTTGCAGATCATGCACGTTGCTATCTGCCTGATGTCTGGCATTCCTGAGACTGGCTAAACTTAGCTAATGACTGCAGATGCCGTGACAAGCCGGAATTGAAGACTCACCAGTCGGCACACCATTAAGCAGGGATTCTTTATCACAGCGCCGGGCACATGGGGGATCTCTCCCCCAAACGTGTGCACCAAAAAGACACACTTACTGTGTATTTATGCTAGGTTAACGTACATATTCATCACATTTGCAAGAAAAGCTTATCATAGTTTTTCCGAGAACTCATTAATATATGGTAATGTCCGTCGCCGGTGTTTGGTGTCTCTCGGTGGTCGGCGGGGTCTGCAGATTGTCCTGCAGCCTCCTTATCTCTGCAGTTTGCACCCCTGTTCTCCCAAGGCCCAGCCGCCTGAAGGGATTATTCAGGAGTCCCTTATCTTGCAACTGTCCTGTCCCAATTATTCACAAAGAACCAAGACTTGTTTTGGTTGTGCAATGATTCTGACCACTGAAGTGAGAACACCCCCCACATGTTACATTGGTTACGTTCACAGGTATCACTACAGATGGGAAAACTTTATTTTCAAAGCAATTCCTCCTGACCAAGACCAGAATTCTTTCCCAAAAAATCTCATTTGAAACTTCTCTCAATCCCTCAGCCCCCAGGAGTGAAGCTTTGTTTCACCTGCGGGATGAGCATTTGTGGGCTCAGTCCGGTGCAGTGGGCTCGCGGGGATTCGCTGGAGGAAAAGCTTTCAGAGTCTGTGGTTATACTCCATGGCGGGGGAAGAGCAGACGCGTTCCCCTGATGAAACCGCCTTTCCAGAGGCCGGGAGTGGAGTCTGAAGTTTGTTTGCCTGCCATAGCAGCAGCTAGCGTAGCATGAGATAAGATCTGATGTAGGTATTTGCGACGCATTTGACGTTGTTCTAATGCCCTTGTAACTTTTCATTATGTTGTTTTATAACTCATAAAGATATAACTCCAAGCCCTGCGAAAGCGAGGACTGTGTGCATCACTGCCTCTGTCATTTGTCTTCCTTGTCAGCTCTGTGACAGCCTTTTATTGGAAAGGAAACAAAGAACAGTGGCCCGTGCAATGTGATAAATTGTTTTACAAGCTCTGTGACTCAGTTGTTGGAATTCTGCTACTGATAATTGATGGAAGCAGAAATTAACTGGAGATGCTGGTTCTAAGGAAACGGGAGGGTGGGAAAGCCGGTGGTGCAAGTGTTTGGTTTGTAGTGAGTGAAGATGGCCGCATTGCTTCTGTAGATAAAAGGTGATACTTTGAATTTTTAGTGCCTTCCAGCATCAGAGGACTGGCTACCAGCTTCTCCCAGTTTCCAGACCCCCTGAATTCTGGTAGCAGAGGAGAACTTTGCAGAGAAAACTGCAGTCTGCCGGCAGTGGACGTTTCTGGCGACGATCACCGGTCTGTGGAGCGCAGGTAGAAACCCCGGCGGGTCGGCGCAGGTTCGGCACAGAGCGGTGCGAGCTGTGTCGCTGGCCAGGCCTCGGTCGGTGCCGTGTTCTGCTGCAGCCGGGGCTGAGCTGAGCGAGCGGAGCTGGCGGGATGCACGCGCGGGTGTCACTCACCAGGGTCTAGAGACCGGCAAATGGCAGGGGGAAAGCGGAGCTCAGAAGAGATAGTGACTTCTCTTGGGGATGCCGGTGGTTCATAGGCAAAGCAAGTCCTGACCTCAGATGAGTAACAGCGTCAGGTTTGTGCCTTGATTACTCACCTTACAGTAAGCTGTTTGGACTCGGGGCTGTGGTTCCCCGTTGGAGCACGGGATCCTTCTAATCCCTCCTGTCACCCTGAATTCTCTTCACCCGCCACTCCGTCTGTGTGCAGTGCATGCTTTCCTGTCAGCAAGGACCATAGAAAAACCCAGCCGTTTCATTTTGAAGGAGAAACATCGCAGTGCAGCAGCTAATGGAGATGACCATGGCCTTCTGAGGGAAGAGCGACTTACCAAGAATACGACTGGATGGATCAACCAGGACTGCCTGGGGACGCAGGTTTGCGGGGAGGTGGAATGACTGAATTCCTACCCTCGTCCCAGCGTCTGACGTTAGTCCTAGAAGTCAGAGCTACAGCTTTTGCAAAATGGAGGAGTTACAGTTTCTGGATGCTTCTGAGATGTGGTCGAAGTGTGGGCAGAACGGCTGCGAGAGAGACACACCTGCTGAGCTCTGAGTTTTCTGTTTGTTTTGGCTGTTTCTTAAAAGATCTCCTCTGTGTGTGTGTGTGCACTTCAGTTCTGGTGGGCCTGGGTGGCTGTTGTCTTTCTTCTTCCGTGGTCTTTGCTTGGTTTATTTTTCCACTGTGATGTGGAGCTGTGGGGTGAGTTGCGCAGGGTGTCACGTGCACAGTAGCAACAGAAGGACCAGTGGAAACCAGAAGGAGAAAATAGAAACCTCAGCTTTTCTCTGTACAGGCGATGCTGAAATTTTCACGCCTACACACTAAAATCAGCTTTATAGCGGTAAAGTTTGGCCTTTGGCATGAGCAAGGAGACTTCTATTTTGGACAGCGCTGCATGAAAATTGTAGGGTGGGTCTTGCCGATTCCTTCTTCTGTGTAGGCTGCATTTCTTTGTCCTGTAATAAGCGTTCCGGCATCTCGTCCCCTGTCCTCGTGGCAGGATGGTGCTGTACCAGCGTTGTGAAGCCGGCGAGCACCACCTGGTACGAACCCAGCAACCTGGAGACAGGAGCAGAGGCATTCTGAAAACTTGTTTTTAGGGGGGGATGACTTTATCGTCCAACTGTTTTCCAGCTGTCCACGAACACGCAAGAGCATTGGGCCTCAGTCCTTTACTCTTGCTTTGTGTGTGGACGATGATGGTTTCAACAAAGCTACAACTGCGCTGTTAAACTGACAGTGCTGCGAGTGGGACCATGAGATGCTTCCCGAAAATGTCCGGAGGAAATTGCATCCTGTCCTACACACCTCCTTTTTTTTTAAAACCAAAACCAAACCCAACCCTCCTGTCAGCAGCACTGAGGTGGGAAGTTTGATTCAACACTGCGTTCAGGCAGCTGGAAGCTCCCGCAGTCCTGTGTGCTGCCCAGGAGATCTGTGAGGGATGCTGCTCCCAAGTTTTCCCTGCTCTCCTGACCTGTTCCCACAGGCGGACATCCACATCAGGGAGCAAAACCAGTGGAGAAAAATCTGCTGTTCATGTAACTGAGAATGTCAGTTCTTGCGGCAGGGAGGAATTTCTGTGTAAGACAAAGTCACGAAAACCAGCAGCGGTGGCTCTCAGACCTGCACGTTGACCTTGAGGAAATTCCTCCTGGGAAGCTCCCACCATGGACATGTTCTGCCGGACACAGCGCAGTCGCGGCTGTGCAGAGCTTAGCAAGCGGTTTCCTCTTCTGAGGACTGAGAACCTGTGCAGACAAAATTTGGGCTGGTCCCTCTCCTCTTGCGTGGTGCTGTTCCACCTGCCGCTCGGCAGCCACCACAGTGGAGACGCTGCCGGTTGACAAGAAGTGCCTTCATCTGCGCAGGCTGCTAGTGGAGCTTCCTCACGGCTGGTGGGGAGTGACCTCTGTGTCAGGGCAGAACTCTGGGTGCGCAGGCAGAGCAGATGACAGACCTGTGTCCAGTACCTCTGTGCTGGTTCCCAGCAGAAGCGCTGTCTCGAGAAGCCCCTCTCTTCCCAGGCGCCTTCGTGACGAAGGTCTCTGCAGCCGAGCGGGCTGCCTGTCCGGGTGGGATCCATGGGGCTGTGGGAGCGTCGTCGGCTCTCTCTGGCTCCCACCAGCCTTTTTGCCAGCTCTTCCTGCAGCCTTTTGTGTCAAGCGGTTTCTCGGTAAAGGGTGAGTTGTCCTTGTTTGCACGTGGATATCCTGTACCCCGGAACGAGCCGCGTTCTGCTTGACGGCTTTGCAGTGTTTATACTGACAAGCCTGTGACGATGGGGTTGATGTTCCTGCTCGTCTTTCTGCAGCAAGAGGTGAGGCAGACGACCTTTTGCCAATTATATCAAGACATGATGGGTTTTACTCTGCCCTCCGCAGCCATTGCAACCCCCGATCAGTCCCAGCTGAGGAACAGGGACCGTTTCACTGTCTGTGGGGGCACACGTGTGCAGACCCTCGGGCTGAGGGGCTGGGAGCACCTCACCCTAAGGGGAGAGGAGACGGGGTGATGGTGACATCAGGGTTCTGTCCACTCAGCCCAGGGGATCACCAGCACCTGGTGGGACAGCAGAGCTGTGACCCAAGAACCCTTGTACAAACCTTCTCTCTCATCAGAGGGCAGACACTGCACCAGCTGCCTGTCTCCTATTCTCAAGTCTTCTTCCTTCTTTGTGGGCACAGAACATCCCGAGATAGCCACATGTGCAGCTGGTTTTGGACAAAGCGGTGGCTGTGCTCCTCGGGTTGCTGAGCTCAGGGTGCTGGCGGGGGTGTCATTGAAGACGTCACCTTTCCGTGCACGTGGGACGGGGTGGTGTGAGGATGCTCTGCTGGCTGCCAGTTCTGCTCATCCCTTCTCCCTGCATCAGCTCCGCTTGCCAGTTGCGGTGCTGAAGCAAAATTTGATCACCTGGACTCTGCTCTGAGTCAAACTCAGTCGATAAAATAGGGGTCCAAGGGTCTGCGGGCAGGAGCGTGGCTTGGCTGGCTGGACCCCCGGACCACCGGGTGTCCTGACCGTGGCGTTGTGGGTGCCGTCAGCGGAGCGGGCAGGCAGGAGCGGTGTCTGCGGCTGAGCAGGTCCAATCCGCGGTCCCGAGCGCAGGTCCGGCAGCCTGCAGGTCCCGTTTTCACTCCGCGTCCAGGCTGGTGGTGCCCTGCAAAGCTGCAGCAGATGGGCTTGGACCTGGCGTCTGTGCAGCGAGCAGCCTCACTAGTGAAGGACGCACGCTTTGTTGATGTGTAAATAGAACTTCTGGGTTACTCCGAGGTGTAAGGTCAGACCTTGTCAGCACTGATACTCGGAGGAGTGGGAGGCTGGCAGGATGCAGCGTTCTGCAGGCAACAGCAAACAACTGCAGGAACTGGCCTGCTGGTTAAAGTCTTGTAATTCGGCTGCAATCCCTAGGCAATAAATTCTTTTGCAGGATAACAAGAGCCCAAAGACCAACCTCCTGACAAGCCAGGAATGATTATTTTTTTCCTGGATAGATTAGATAGCAAACCACATAAAATTCCACAAGTAAAATGGCACGTATTCATCTTGAAATAGACAACGTGGGTTTTGTAGATGTGAGTTACAAGTGAGATAAAGCTCATTTAAAAAAATTAATTCTCAGTTTAATTAATAAATCTCTATTTATTAAATTCTATTATTTATCTATTAATTTAGTTAATAAATCTCAAATTTAATTCTCAAAGCTAATTCTCAAATCAAACTGTGTTTTAGGGAGAACCTGAACTTCCATCCATGAAGCAATGTAGTGATTTTAATGTGTTTGTGGGGCACTTGACATGCCCAAAGGTTTTGAATAGTTCGACCTCCTGAACAGCTGTGAAATATTTTGGCAGTGGCAAAACAAACAGCCCGCCTTAGACTCGTGAGCTGCCGGAGCACTGCGGTTTCAGCTGTCGGGGTTCTGAGAACATTGTGGTGGGGCCACCAGTGCCTAGATGAAGCTGAAAACAAAAAAGATATCCACGTAGCTGTGGGCAAAAGCCCGACTGTTGGCACCGTCCTGGTTAGGTTCTCACGTGATTAACTGTCTTCTACTGCTTGATCTCCTCTCTGTCAGACCTTCTGTCTGGAGCAGTGCGTGGTGCTGTAGCATGGCTTGTGGTATTGCTCTCAGCACGGATTGCCTTGCAGTATCCGCTGAAGGAAACACAGTAAGGTGATTTGCAAGTGCTTTAGGGTAAATTACACCAAGTTTATAAACCCAAGAGTTCGTTAGTGGTTCTTGGATTCTCAGAGCGCTTTACCGTATGGTTTCACAGTATAGCACGTGTGGCTAAACAACCATAAGAATCATTTTCCACAGTCCTTTATTTTTCTAAGGAGTTGTCAATGTCCTCTTGCTCTTGATTGTTTTATGCGTTTACTCTCAAGATACTAATTATTTTAGTTAACTAGGCTCATGTTTACTTAGTTACAATGTCAAGGGGTAAATATGAATTCAAACTTTGACCAGGCTGAAAGGTGCGGCGGAGCAAAGGGGATGCCCCAGATGGCAATCAGCGGAGTAGGACGCAGCAGTGCTTGTTGTTTCGGGAGAAGGAGGAAAACCTCGAGTGCTAGAAGATGGGCAAACCCCAAGAGGCATCTGCCTGGAGTCACAGGGTTGGTTTAGATGCCACTGAAGCTTGGAGCTGCATGAGATGACCTCTCAAGATGTCTCTTCCAGCCTTTGTTGCTGTGGCTCTGAAGTGTAGATGAATGGGTGGTGTCTCAGGGAGTGCAAAATGCATGCTGCAGAGAGGAGAGAGCTGTCCGGGCAGACTGGTGGGGGTTAGCACAAGAGCTGGACACCACCTGAGTTTGGCATAACCCCGTGGACAGCGCATTTTAGACTGTTCCTGTTGTAGGCCTGACCATAGAATCAAAGAATCATAGAAGGCTTTGGGCTGGAAGGGACCTTTACAAGTCGTTTAGCCCAGCGCCCCTGCAGTGAGCAGGAACATCTTCAACTGGATCAGGCTGCTCAGAGCCCCGTCCAACCTGGCCTGGGATGTTCCCAGGGATGGGGCATCCACTACTTCTCTGGGCAACCTGTTCCAGGATTTCACCACCCTTATCGTAAAAAATTTCTTCTTTATATCCAGTCTAAATCTAGCCTCTCTTAGTTTAAAGCCGTTGCTCCTTGTCCTGTTGCAACAAGCCCTGCTGAAAATATTTTCCACATCCTTCCTGTAGGCCCCTTCAGGTACTGAACGGCTGCTCTGAGGTCTCCCCGCAGCCTTCTCTTCTCCAGGCTGAACAGCCCCAACTCCCTCACCCTGTCCTCATAGGAGAGGTGCTCCAGCCCTCAGATCATCTTTGTGGCCCTCCTCTGGCCCCACTCCAATACATCCACGTCCTTCTTGTACTGGGGGCTCCAGAGCTGGACGCAGGACTCCAGGTGGGGTCTCACAAGAGCAGACTAAAGGGGCAGAATCCCCTCCCTCGCCCTGCTGCCCACACTGCTCTTGATGCAGCCCAGGACATGGCTTTCTGGGCTGCAAGCGCACATTGGTGTCTCATGTCAAGCTTTTCATCCACCAGTATCCCCAAGTCCTTCTTGGCAGGGCTGCTCTCAATCCCTTCATCCCCCAGCCTGTACTGATAGCAGGGGTTGTCCCGACCCAGGTGCAGGACCTTGCATTTGGTCTTGTTGAACCTCATGAGGTTCACACAGGCCCATTTCTTGAGCTTGTCCAGGTCCCTCTGGATGGTATCCCGTCCTTTTGATGTCAACTGCTCCACTCAGCTTGGTGTCATCTGCAAATTCACTGAGGGTGCACTCAATCTCACTCTCTAAGTCATTGATGAAAATGTTAAACAGCACCAGTCCCACTATGGACCCCCTGAGGGACACCACTCGTCACCAGCATCCACTTGGACATCGAGCTGTTGACCACTACACTCTGGCTGTGACCTTCCAACCAATTCCTTAGCCATCGAACAGTCCACCCATCAAATCCGTATTTCTCCAATTTAGAGAGCAGGATGTTGTGAGGGGCTGTGTCGAAGGCTTTACAGAAGTCCAGATAGATGACATCCATAGCTCCTCCCTTGTCCTCTGATGCAGTCACTCCATCACAGAAAGCCACTAGGCTGGTTAGGCAGGACTTGCCTGTGGTGAAGCCATGCTGGCTATCTCGAATCACCTTCCTGTCCTCCATGTGCCTTAGCATAGCTGCTAGGAGGATCTGTTCCACGATCTTTCCAGGCACAGAGGGGAGGCTGACAGGTTGGTAGCTCACAGGGTCCTCCTTCCTACCCTTTTTAAAAATGGGCGCAGTGTTGCCCTTCCTCCAGTCACCAGGGGCTTCTTCTGACTTCCGTGACCTTTCAGATATCATGGAGAGTGGCTTGGCAACCACACCAGCCAATTCCCCCAGGACTCTGGGATGCATCTCGTCAGGTCCCATAGACTTATGTATGTTCAGGTTCCTCACGTGGTGCCGAACCTGGTCTTCCCTTGCAGTGGGAGGGGCTTTGCCCCTCTGGACCCCATCTTGTAGTCCATCAACTGGGGAGGGGCAAGGAGAGAGGCTGCCAGTGAAGACTGAGGCAAAAAGTTGTTGAGTACCTCAACCTTCTCCTCATCTGTTGATACGAGGGTGCCATTCTTGCTCATCTCAGGGGTACGCTTTCTTCAACCTTCCTTTTCTGGCTGACATACCTGTGGAAGCCCTTCTTCTTATTCTTTGCACCCCTTGCCAAGGTCAGCTGCAGCTGCGCCTTGGCCCCCCTGACCTCATCCCTACACAACCGGGCAGCGTCCCTATGCTCTTCCCAGTATCCCTGTCCCTGCTTCCACTGCCTGTGCGGTTCCCTCTTGCCCTTTAGTTCAACCAGTAGGTCTCAGCTCAGCCATGCCAGTCTCTTCCCTTCCTTGCCTGACTTCTTACACCTGGGGACTGAGAGCTCCTGTGCTCTCTGGAAAGCATCCTTCAAGATCTGCCAGCTCTGTTCTGCTCCCCTGTCCCTGAGGACCGTTTCCCAGGGGGTCCTACTGACTACCTCCTTGAAGAGCTGGAAGTTGGCTTTCCTAAAATTCAGGGTCCTGACGACGCTCCTTGCCTTTCCTATATCCCTCAGGACTGTGAACTCCACCAGTGTGTGATCACTGCAGCCCAGGCTGCCTCCAGTCTTGACACCACCGATGAGCTCACTTGCACTAGTGAGCATCAGGTCCAGTATTGCATCCCCTTGGGTAGGGCTGTCAATTAGCTGGCTTAAAAAGTCCTCCTCAATGCATTCTAGGAGTCTCCTGGATTGCCCACCACTCTCCGTGCCACTTTTCCAGCAGATGTCGGGGTGGTTGAAGTCCCTCAGCAGGACAATAGACTGGGAGCACGAAGCCTCCTGGAGCTGAAGGAAGACAGCTTCGTCAATAGGCTCCCCTTGATCAGGCGGCCTGGAGTAGACACCCACGACCAGGTTCCCTTTGTTGCCTCTGATTCTTATCCAGAGGCTTTTGACCTGCTCACGGCTAATCTGCAGGGACGGCTCTTCATGCTGTACGGATTTCTTGATGCAGAGGGCAACGCCTCCACCCCTCTTTCCCTGCCTGTCCCTTCTAAGCAGCCTGTAGCCATCCATAGCCACGCTCCAGTCATGGGATTCATCCCACCACATTTCAGTAAGGGCTTTCCAGCAGCACGGTAGCTTCCAGCTCTTCTTGTTTGTTGCCCATGCTGCGTGCAACTATGTAGAGGCATTTCATCCGGGCGGCCGTGTCACCTGCATGGAGGAACACCCCTGGCTTCCCCTGGGGCATTTCACAGAAGCTTCCTTGTTGGCTCCTGCTACCTCAGGAGCTCCCAGCTCATCTCTGCAAGACTTCGGCTGTGCTGCAGTGTCCCCAGCACGGCTCTGGGCAACTGGCTGAGGGCCCATCGGAGCACCCCGTCCCTCCAACCGTTGTGTATCACCCCATGGTCTGATCATTCTCCTTTGATAACTGAAAATGGGGACACAAGGCTGGAGACGCAACCTGCAGAGCCAGGAACAAAACGCACTCGGTGTGCGTCCTGCCTGACTTCTCTGTGCCACGCTTTTCGCTAGAGTGACGCCCGTCTTTAGGACGCGCAGCTCACGGGAGGAGATGAAGAACGTCAGAGGCAGACTGGCTGCTCCCGACAGGCGCCAGCTGAGGCTGCGCAACAGGGCTGTCCTTCCCGGAGACCTGAGGCCTGCGAGCCAGACCCTGATTGACAAGATGCCAAACGGCATGCCCTTCCTGAGCACAGGGATCTCGCATTGCCACTACAACAGCACAGTCTGCTGCTCTCCTGCCAGGGGATTGCTTTGCCTGGGGTTTTCCCAGTATGATGCTGATGGGTGTTGTGCAACTGGGGTGGCAAAGAATCACCCTTATCTCCATGCCTGACAAAAGCTTCTGTCCGGTTAATGGGAGGAGGATGGAGATAAGTAGCAGAGGACCCTCTAGGTGTCTAAATAAGGGAGAAGAACTGTGAAATAGAAGACAATAGACAAAAGAGAGAAGGGAAGAGAAGCATGTGATTTCCAGCAGTAAATCCCTCTTGCTCCTCACCAGACCCTGTGGCTGTGCTACTCTTACAGCTAAAAAGGTGGCTGCACTCCTCTGGTGCCTCTGCCAGCCAGGAGCGGAGAGGAGGGCACTGGGAGGCCCCGTTTTTCCAAGTGGAAGTCGGGGAGGTGATGATTTCAACTCCAGAAGCAGGCACACATCTTGCATCCCTGTAGCACTTCTCACCAAAAAGGATGCCAAATGGCACATTTGTCCTGCCAGATGTCAAGGGGGATGGTTGCTGATGTTAAGTCAGTGGGAAGAGTATGGGAAAGACCTTTAGCAAGAAATATTTATTAAAATTCTGGCCCTAAAATTAGTAGACCTGTGCACAGATGTGATTCTGTAATTCATATCTGTGTGGGGCCTGATCTTTGCAGCCAGAGGTGAAGGGCTGAGATAATATGCCTGCATTTCTTTTCCAGGGGTATGGAGAGGGATTTGGGCTTTGTGATTCTTGTGTTTCTCTCTGGAGCAGTGGAGTGTCCTGGAACGCTCCTGCTCCTAGTAGCTGTCGGGGACAGGGGCTGGAGAAGCTGCTTTTGCGATGGGGGGCCAGCTAGCCAGGAGTTTAATAAATTACCTCCTCCCTTGCCTGCAGTACCGCCCTGCTCCCTGGGGATCAGCTCTCTGAGAGATTCCTGTCAAGGAACAGAATGTTTTCTTCCTTTCCATCAACTAGATTTTAAAGGGAAAAAGAACCACAACCCGAATCAGCCCTGAAGTGGTGTCAGCTTTGCCTCCCTGCCTGTCCGCTCCCGGGTGAGCTGCTAGGCTTCCTGCTGGGATGGCCACAAAAGGCTGGCCAGGGAGGCCTTTGGATAGATGATCCCTGGTGCTTTCCAGCCATTGTGGCTGGGAGTGTGGTTTTTTTTCTTTTTTTAATTCTCTCAAGTGGAGTGGCTCATCAGTCTTCTCAGCTTTGTGTATCCGAGGAGGGAATGCTGGGACCAGAGCCGTTTCAGTGCTGCAGCTCAAGCAGGATGGGGTGAATGGTGAAGAGCTCGAGCAGCAGAAGAGTGGTGTGATGGAAGACTCGGTCTGCTTCGCTCAGTATGGAGAGGTGAACACCTCCAGCTGGGGCTGCAGGGACCGTGCTCAGCAGCTGAGTAGGCGTTGTGCTTACAGAGAGAGCTAAAACAAGTTCCAGGAACCAGAGGCTGTAAGATGGCCGAATTCAGGTATTTATAGCCCGTCTCCCAGTGATTGCTCCAGGCAAGGACTTTCCCTGGTGCGCGGGGAGCTGCTGGAGGAGCCTGCCTATGTTCCCATTACCATGTAGGAGAGGAGGAAACGTTCCAGCTTGGACCCATGTCATCTGCTGTCACAAGGTAGATTGAAGGCAGTTTCTTTACTGGGGCATTAGCTGGGTGAGGCTGGATACCAGGCAGACAAAACAGCACTAATAAAAAAACCCACCTAACAGGTTAGGTTATATGTTCTCTTTGCCACTGATAACTGTGTACGTAACCAATGTAACAAGTGGGGGATGTTCTCACTTCAATGGTCAGAATCATTGCACAACCAAAACAAGTCTTGGTTCTTTGTGAATGATTGGGAGCAAGATAAGGGACTCCTGAATAATCCCTTCAGGCGGCTGGGCCTTGTGATGCCGTGAAAAGCCGGAATTGAAGACTCACCAGTCGGCACACCATTAAGCAGGGATTCTTTATCACAGCGCCGGGCACATGGGGGATCTCTCCCCCAAACGTGTGCACCAAAAAGACACACTTACTGTGTATTTATGCT
>Ga0065711_1045336_pt1 | contig 13550 bp, 9 predicted proteins | sample Hoacrofraction12_FD_59098 | JGI IMG/M metagenome (GOLD analysis project Ga0065711, IMG submission 59098) | Hoatzin crop microbial communities from Cojedes, Venezuela - Epithelial fraction 12 v2 (version 2) | ecosystem: Host-associated > Birds > Digestive system > Esophagus > Crop | place...
CTGTGCAGCCTACTGTAGGTGACCCTGCTTCGGCAGGGGGGTTGGACTAGATGACCCACAGAGGTCCCTTCCAACCCCTACTATTCTGTGATTCTGTGATTCTGTGATCCAGAGAAGGAAGACAACTCTGTGGTCATTGTAGTAACTTCTGCGTTCTGTAGGGTTAACTCATCTTGGTTTTAAATATCCCATGTGCAGAACATCAAGAGGGCAGGTAAAAGTGCCTTTCTGTTAATTGCAATTTTTTTTCTGAAGGAAAAATAAAGCCACTCTCTATTTGTTCAAAAACATTAGTAGAACTTAGCTGACATATAGAAGTGTATGTTTGAAAGCCAACTGGGGACACAACCCCACAACGCAGGAAAGGGTTAACTTTAGAGAACTATTGAGCTAGGCAGGACCATTTATGCTGGCCTTCTTCTAGGAAATTCCCTGCAAGAGAAAATTAGAGGCAGAAGACAGTGTGTAGCCATAATCAAACCTTGTTTAGTTTGGCACTTTATCTGTCCCATCTTTACCAATCTGACTTGCTCTGTTGTTTTTCTTGGCTGGATCACTAGACTAGTTATTCCATAGATATATGTAATAATTTAACATATACAGCTAGTGCAGTTTCTGTTTTGTCAATGCTTTGTGAAGCAAAGTTCAGGGAATGATTTTGAGTGTGATGAATTTCCAGGGTTTGCTGGAATTCTGCTCCAGGACTGAACGGACACCCAGAGCAGAGGTTCTTCTAGACTTTGCATGAGAAAGGAGGGGAGAGTTTTACTTCATGTGTCTCAGGCATTTGAGCTGTCAGACACTTGATGGACACTCCAGAGGTATATCTGAGATTTCATAGAGGAGAATCTGAAAATACTTTCATACTTTATCCTGCCTAGTTGGCCCACCATAGGGAGCTGATTCTAAACCAAAATTCTGCCTTATCTACGTATGCATCATCATCCCAATAAGACTGGATTGATCCCAGCTGAGGTAGTGTATAAATTCTTTAATGTGTGAAAAGATGACCCATAGGCAGGAATCTCAACAAAACCATAAGAAAAGAGAATCTAGCGCATGACAGTGTTTTACTCCCATTAATGGGTAATCTTTATATTTTAATAGTTTGTTGGGTGTTTTTTTCCCAGAAGTGGTTGCCAAACCCCATAAATAAACATAGTATTCTATACACTAAGAAACTGGATTGACATTCAATGGTATTTCATAGCATGTACACTTTAATTAAGACATGATGACCTGGATTCAGTGGGTTGACACAAGGGAGCATTAACTCTCCATTCTAACAGTTCTGCTGCCAAGGACAAATTCTCTGTTGCATCGGTGTGACTCAGTTCAAACAACAAACAGTCTTGCAATTTAAAATCCCTACAGGCCCTGGTCAAGCTTCTCCAGTTCTTGGATAACTTCCTCTTTTCTCCTTAATGTTTTTCTTAAAGTGAGATATTCTGTTGCTTTGTCCTGATTTTCCAAGTAACGGGTGGGTCTTTATACTCCTGACAATAAAGTTGCCTTCCAAATATTTATCACATCAAATAACGTACTTTTCCATGTTATTAATCCTGGAGAATCTCCATCTTTCCATTTGGTGAACTATGTTGTCTAACATGCAGAGATATTTGCAGAATTAATGTTTCTTGGATTTCACATTTGTAACTTACCTTGAGGAGGGTATGAGGAAAAGAAATAGGGTTAAATTCTGCTTTATTTTTGTTGTTAACATTCATATGATTCTGCTCGAGTCAGTGGGTGTACCTCAAAGCAGAACAGGGACATATTTGTATGAAAATGAGTGGTTTAAACTGGAGATGGATGCACCTCCAGAGGAGCCATAAGCATAGTCTCCTGAGAGCTAGAAGTGAAGTTCTTCAGGATTCTGGATTGGTAGAAGGACTATCCATTGAGCTCCATCATACAGACTCACATAGGCTTATACCATCACTGTGCTTCAGGTGCCTTCAACACAGCGTGGAATTCACTGAGTTAAAACAAACCAAAAATACACTTAGTCAGAGCTGACAAAGTTTCTCTACTGCAACTCTATGCTACTGCGGCCTGAGCTCACCTCCACAAATCTCCCAGTTTATCCTGAAATCTGCCCTTGTCTTCCTCTGAGAGCACCAGTAAAGGACTCTTCGGTCCTTTACTGAAAATAAAGTAATGTAGGGTGCGGTTCCGTGAAGGACTTTGAGAACACTGATGAACTTTTGCAGTTGTCCCAGGTCCTGACATTGCAACAATCCAGGAAACGGAAATCTTTTCCCCAGCTCTTCAGCCTTCATCATACAAGCTTTCCTTTGGTCCAAGAAGCATAAACACACAGAGCGAAGGTGGAAACTGAATCAGAAGGATAGCAGAGTTCTTGTAATATGTCCAACTCCCAGTACTGGACTCCCTTGGGACCAGAAGGTCCTAAGGAAACATGACCAATTTGGTGATTTGGCTTACAGTGCATGCCTACCCACTTTGGTCAGACCACGCCTACTGTCTTTGGTGACAGCAAGCATTACATGAGGTGGTTTGCTGCAGAAGTTACTGGGGACAAGCTGCTACCTATAATGGTGGCCTGGCCTCACTGACCTGGAGAGTTAGTAGGTTTTGGTGCTCTTCTGGAAGGCTTTGAATCCACCTGTGTAGCAATGCCAACACTAATAGCAGAAGGCCGGCATTCACCCATTGCATCTGGCTCCATGTTTCCTGACTGCTGTTAGCAGCAATGTTTGGATATTTCTGCTTGTGAAGGGCTTTGAAACCAGGTCCATTCTAGCCTCTGGAGTGGGCCAAGAGGTCGGGCTGCTGTCTGCTTTGGGATGAGAGAGGGCATTACTCCTCTGTGGCATTACCACAGGTGAATTTCTTGCTCCCAGCCTTTCCTCATCTGCACAGATCAGAAGCTTTGGAGATGATACTTTTATTTTGTTCTTGTGTTTAAAAGACATGAACTTTGCAGAGCCCTTTTTTGCTTGGCAGGTTCCTTAAAAAAGGCATAATCCTGAAGCTCGTGTAATCCTTACTGTACCTCTCCAGGCACAGAAACAGAGAGCTTGCGTACGCACACAACTTCCCCTCTGGCGTGGATTTTTTTTATACAGCTCCGAATACCACAGGAGCTGGCTGCTTCCAAAGGCAAGGGCTGGTTTGCAGTCCTTCCCAACAGATACAGCTAGTGTGCAGTATGACGGCTCCTGTGAGGAGTACCGGTAGCTCTGCACAGCCAGTCTTCTGTTATCCTGCCTCAGCCAGGTCTGAGGAGCTCATGACAGCTGATACCAGGGAGTCAGCGGAGCTCCGGAAGATGCGGAGAAAATAAATTCCATGGAATGCACTTGTCTTGTTTCTCCATCGATAGCTTCAGACCACACACTGGTCGTCCATGCAGGGCAGCTGTAAACACTGCCTGCGATAAAGCTCTGGCAAACAGGCCAGTGGTCCTCCAGTGAATCCAGATGGGTCTCAGAGGAGAACAGCTGTGTGTGAACAGGAAGGGAGAGCTTCCTCCTGCCTCTTCCAAAACCTACCATTCAACCGCTAAATAAATCAACATCAGCAGTGACTCTTCACAAGGCAGAGTGAGCCAAGCCCAGGCTGGGAGTTTACCTCAGTGCATAACGAAGGAAGAAGATCTGTCTGCAGCAAATCGTGACTTTCCCGAAGCCAAGTTTAGGGCATCACTAACCTGTTTTTTCTGTGTTTTCATGTAGCTTCTTTCCTGATGTTATTTGTGCTGCCTGAAGTTACAGCAACAATGTGGTGTGTATCACCAGATGGAGGCATGGCAGCCAGAGTGTAGAACAGGTGAAGCAAAAATTACTTTCAGCTATACAACAGCAAAAATACCAAGTAGAGGCTCAGAAAGAGTTTGGTTTGGGTAACACAGAGGGTCTGACCACTGCTGTCGAGAGCCATGGAAGAAAACCTCTCCTGCCTTTGCACAGAGCAGGAGGCGTAGTTTTTATTTCTGCAAGGACACATTCTTGAAAGGAAAAAAAAAGCAAAACCCAAGAAGCTAGACTTTGAATCTGCTGTTTCCACAGCAGCCAAACAGAAATGTCCAGTTTGGCATTAGACAACATCTGAAGGGACAAAAGAAACTTCAGTTCCTCTTGTATCTCCACAGAGCACCATACTGATCATTCATGATTTTAGAACAGTGCTTGAGATCTTTTTAACATGAGTGTCTTATAATCAGCCCCTCAAGCCTCATCTCTGATAATCTTAGCTTCATCTTTGGGTGTACAATTACAGATGCTTAGTTCTCACCATCATGAATATAGTTAAATTACAGTAGGATAAAGGGAGTTTGATGGATTTACTAGATGTTGTGTATGGTATGCCATGCTTAGAATGACAGAGTCATATAGATTGGAAGAGACCTGACGCGTCTTCTGGTCCAGCTCCTGTAGCTTAGGACATTCATGCAATGTGCCAAGGAAGAATTGTGCAATGTACAAAGCAGAGATTAAACTGTGTAATACCGTAATTGCTAAGCTGTCTGGAGGGATCCATATGAATGGATGGATAGAGAGCCTGGCCTTCCTAATGCTGTATGAAATGGTCGCTCTTGTTTGTCTGAATAAAAGATCAAGACATATTTTCCAAGAAGATATTTTCCTGTTGAAAAACTTAATTTGAAAGAAATTCATTTTCCTAGAAATGTGTTGGTTTGGACAGATGCTTGTTTAGAAAGAAGAGTGTGAAATGTGGAACTTTAAAGCCAAGTATTCTTAAAATATACCTTTTCAGTGTGTTTGGTTTGGGGTTTTTTTTACATTTTGAAACATTTTACCCCTCTCTTTGTATGCTGATTATTAACCATGACTGAGAGCTGGAAATAAAACAAACAAAAATGACCCAAAGCATCACACCTGGTTTTGGTTTCCCAGTCAGAAACTCAGGTTCCCACTCAAAGTTGGGTGGACCTGGGAAAGATCAAAGCAAGGCTTGAGCACAGGCACAGGCATCTGGCTTCAAAGGAGGACATGCCATACAGCTCTCTGGTACCCTTTCTCTAGCAGCCAAATTTCACCCCTGCAGAATATATTCAGAATTTCAGGTACCTACAAATTTAAAATATTTCTAGGGTGTTTTTGATATGGAAACTTCACCAAATCTCACTATTCCTGACTCCCCATAGGACTATTCAGCAAATGAAACTCTAGCCCTTTCTCATTTGTTTAGATAAATGGGCAAGAAAGAGGCAGGAAGAGGCTTGGACTTTTTTGTTTAACGGAAAACATATTTTTCCAGCCAGGCTGAAGCTGTTCTTCCTCATGCATCCCAATAAAATTCATATTCAGGCATGGACTACATTTGGAAAACTTCAGCTGAAAATGTAAATTCTCTGAAACAGAAAAAAAAAAATTATGAGAATGAATAAAAGAGAGGTTTAGCATTGAAACTGCTGTGTAGTCTTCACTGTAAAGCACTGCCAGATGCCTCCTCTAAAAGAACTCATACAAGGTATTGCTCACATGCCAGTTCCATTGGCCCCTTTGAGTCTATGAACATAAATCAGGGTTACTCATGTGAGTAAAGCATTGTGGGATCAGACTCCTCTTTTGCCCAACTGTGAGCATCTGTAAAAAACTCTTTTGGGATAAAAGACGCATAAGAACTATAAGACCCTTATGGTTGTCAAATACAATTTCCTTTCCTTGCATTTTTTTCTTCCATTTGGGCTCCAACCTCCATCTGTTTATGGAAATATTTAGATCCCTCTGGTGTATTTTTAGCAGATCATTTTGCTTTTGCTGCTGCAATATCATTGCATCATCATTCTCCTGTTGCTCAGCTCCAATTCCATTGCAATTTTTTTCTTTTTTTTTTTCAAGTCTTAAGTTTCAATCATTCCAGCAGACACACACAAAAAAAGTAAATGCTACACTGTGTTTACACTCTGAGTGCTCACACAAATATGCCAGCAAAGTGCGCAGAGACACACGCACACAGCAAGGCTTGTCATGAGTGTTAGTGTTGGGCTTTATTCAGTGATATTTCCATTTGTGAATCATCCTGCCAGAGACATTACAGGATGGCTGCCCTGGGAGCTGAGATCTCGGGCTTTTAGAGGTACCTCCTGTAAACAGCTGAACTCTGAAGGTGGGCAAGACTGTCACTGTCCTTTAAAACGTTTGGTGTCAAATTGTTCAGCCAGCTGTAAATACGCCCAGTCCTGGCACGTTTCCACTGCCAGTGTTCAGATCTGTGTGCATATGTGTATATGAATCACCTTCTCTGTTATCTGAACGCTTTTCCTCATGTAGATGTGGACCTTCCTTTGACAGTACATGGTACTCCTTCTCCATCACCCCTGTCTATTCTGTCTACAGAGATGTCACAACTTCAAAAGTTTTCAAAATCAGGAGTCATTTGTGCTTAGCTACCTAAAAAGGCAGGGAGAGCAACAGCCTCCTGGCAGATATTAAATAGAACATCTGCAGTCTGGAAACTCAGCTGAGACCAAACAACTCATTAAATAATCCCCTTTGTCTCTCTCCATCAGAAAACACTCACTGAGTTTTATATCATTACCTACAGTCTGAGATGACCAGACACAACCCAAACCCTGGAAGAAGTTTTTAGGTGGACCCTGATGAAGGTCTCAGTGAAATCCATGGGGATACAATTAAAGCTGATTTCTGCATGGATGTTTGGGAGATACCAAGAATTATGTTTTCTGGGTGAAAAGGTATACTTTTTTGTGACATAAGGAAGCAAATAGATGACTAGTCACACGGATTCGAATTCATAACCCTGTATTAGGTGAGAAGGTAGAAAAGAGGAATATTACATCACTGGAGACTATGTCATCCCTTGACCTAGCTGTGTCAGTTTTAGGAGGGACAGTGATTTGTGACTCATACGTAAAGAGACCTGCAGTCAGGAGAGGCCAGGTTCCTTTTGTACACCTGAAGAGCCTCTGACTAGGCACTAGGGAGCAGACCCATGAAACGCCGAGCCATGCTCAGCGTCTGCTCTTCCTAAAAGTCTCAAAATTGCGTTGCCATTTGCAAAATTTCAAACCACTTCAGTTTATTTATCCTTAGCCCAGACAGAGAGTGTATGATGCTTGCTCTGGACAAATCAAACCATTGCGCCTCTCAAAATGCTTTCATCATCACCGTTATTTATTATTATTTATCTTCCCTGCCATGTGTTATGTTTTTTCCATGCACAAAGAACAGGCAGATGTTTTCCATCTGCACGATTTCTTAATTTTAGATCTCAGGGAAAAAAAGAAAAAAAAAGAAAGAAAAAAGAAACCATCAAGAATGAAGAAATCCAGTGTATGTGGGAGTTGCGCTTACCCTCACGTACAGGTATGTGCATGCATAAGGTCTCTGGAACCAAAGCCAGTGGCTTCACCTTTCCTCAGGCTCTTGGATGCCTTGGAGAAAAGGCTCCTGGGATTGCAATGGGTTACTTTACCAGAGCACAGGTCCTGGAGGAGCTGTACACCGTGGGAACAGAAGACCTGTTTAGGAGGTTACTCTGACCCAAAACATTGGGATGACCATGCACAGACCCAGGACAGCATGCAGGTCAGTTTCCTTCCATACAAACCCTTTTTCATCCCTTGGCTTCTTGCCTCTCTTCAATTTCTCCATTGCCCATTGACTCTAATGAGTCTCCAATTACTTCTCAGCTTCTTCCTCCGTACACACGCTATGCTCTTTTGTATTACCTGGTGGCTCAGATGAGCAAAGCTCTTGACTTTCTTCTCTCCACCAAGTGAGGCCCATGCATCAGGTCAAGTGGCCCAGGGCAGTCCCCTAGCAAGAGGACATGGTATTGCCCAGCAGTGTCTCCTAGATTTGGCACAGCTGTAGTCAGCACTGGCTTTGCTGGGAAACTGGAGTTGTGATTAAATGTACATTTTCTTGAAAAGTGTCTTCTTTCCACAGGAATTTTGACTTTTTGATGAAGACCAAAAAAGTTTTGGCCCAAACATTTGGGGGTTTTGAGTCTTTTTTTGGAGGATATGGAAAGCAAGACTTTCAAAAATTGCCACAACCATATTCCAGGGGGAATGGATTTATTTTGGTTTCCTTCAGAGCTTTCCCAGAATTCCTCTCTGTTTTCTGAGAAACTTTAGTGTTTGATGTGAATACATAGCTAGGCCATACAATCTACCCGCAAGCAGGCAGGACACCAACACGGGCTGCCAGAAAGGTGAAAGCACTTGTACAACGTATCAGACCCCAGAACATTCTAGTTGCCCGAGATGAAATAATGCATAAATAATAATGAAACAATGATGGGAACAGGAGCTATATTAATAATAGTGCACCATGAATGCACATGGTTTTTTACAACCATATTACTAACAGACCATATCAAAGACCTTGCAAGAACAGCTCAGTGCCTCTAGGGCATTTGGAACACAGACCAAGATTTTGCCCATAGAAACTGATGTGATACGTGAGGTGACAATTTAACTTCAGACATCTGGTGGGTTGTGGGGAACGGGGTGCTGTGACTCTGGTATTAATAGCATGTTCCCTCCATTCACTAGTTCAAACAAGTTGCCGTGTTGTTGTTAGCTTCAGAAAGCAACCAGGCTTGTGAAAAATTAAGCTGTTTTCTTTCTGCTTGACATATTGTCGAAGAACTGAACAGACGCAGTAACAAGTTTAGGCACTCTAAAGTGTTTTGGTTATGATTATTGCTATGAAGTCCTCTGTTTCTTCACCCCCACCACCCTCCTTGCCAAAATGAGAATTTGATGACAAGGTAACTTGACTCTGCCTCACCCTCAAAAAGATAGAAAGATTCAAAAATAGCTGTATGCTTCAGGCTACACGGAAAGCTTGCAAAGAAAATTTACTTGAATGAGTAAAATGAAAAGTTGTTGCATGGAAGCTCCCAAATACATGGTTGACCTGAAAATCATGTGAAACATTTGATGGGGGCCGGTCAGGGAGGATTGTCTGCTGTTGGTTGTCTTTTTGGTGGATTAGAATTCCACTACCTTGGGGACTACTTTTTATTATTTTTCTCCCCAGTAAAAATTTAATGAGTATATCTCCAGCCTTAAGAAGTGAGGAAAAAAGAAAATCAGATTAAACAATTTTATAAAACTGTAGAAAAAAGGCGGTAGGGGGAACATGTCAGTGGACATGCAAGTGACAGCAGGAGAAACCAAAAAAGGTGAAGAGGGGGAAAAAGCAAAAGCTGTTTTCAAGAACAATTTGTTCCATGGGAATTGAAATGAGCCATCAACTACTATGTTGATTTGCAGATGTTAGGGTTACTTTTCTTCCAAGGAAATTCTGGAGGGAGAGACTACTCTGAGGTGTTAGTAAGCCTGATCAGAAGCGATGTCTCTGACTTTGGGTCTGTCTTGCCAGGTTTCTGTAACAAGATGAGCCTGCAGTCCCCTCCTGTAATGTTTTCCTGATCTCTTACTCTGTCTCCCAGCCAGAGCCTGCTGGTGCCATCATGCCCAGTGCACCAGGAATAGCAGTGGGCACTCTGGTAGCATTGCCCATCTACAGAGCCCAAGTACAACTGAATCACAGCATTTCATCTCCAGCACCTCTTCAATGAACCGAGGTTGGGCCTCAAATCCTTTTTCTTTCTGCCCCACCTTCCCCAACGAGTAAAGACACATCTGTCAGGTGATCTGATGGAGTAAACCTGTATACCACCTGCTGCACAAACACCACAAACAGGTAAGACAGCCTTCGATGGGCACCCTGAAGACCTTGGTCTCTGGGTGTGCCCATTCCCTTGTCCAGCTGCCTGAAGGCAATTGTCCTAGAAAAAATGGAGCAGGAAAAGGGTTTATACACTGAACTTGATTTAGATACTTGGGCTTTATTTGTTTGCTCTCAGATGCTGTGAGACCATTGTTTTACAACAGAAGATAATGGAAATAAAATCAGGTTTTGGAAATATATATACAAATTCACAGTGTCTACCCCCCCTGCTCTTCTGTGTGGAACAGCCTCCACATTCATCCATTTCATAATCCTCCCATGCAGCTCTCTTTTAAGCTTCCTGCCGCACAGTGCTGAGCAGGACCTTCTTGGTAATATGAGGCAGCTGGTGAACTGTGACCCCTGCAGATCCAGCAGGTTCTAAAACCTTTCAAATCCAAATTCATCTGCCCTAACATTTTGCAAACCTTTAAGCCTGCCTTAAGGACATGCCTGAGCCCAAGAGCCAGCGCTTTCTAAGAAGTCCAAGTGGGGTTAGGCGTGGAGAGTGGGAGGCCAATGACAGAGGAAGAGAGCAAGACCCTGGTCATGAGTTGGACGCATTGAAAGCCACATCTTGTAGCACCGACCTTGTCAGATGCACAGGGCCATTTGGCGCAGCAAGTCTGCAACAGAGCAGGGAACTGTACCTGCAAAATGGAAAATGAATGTTTCAACCGATGAGTGATCCTGTCCCACTAGAAAGAAACTCTTTGCATTCAGTATATGTAAAGCTGTCTTCGGAAGAGGATGACAAATATTATCTGTCTGCACTCATGTCTCCAACTATCCTAACCAATATTTAGAAAACTTTCCTTCTCTTTCTCTCCCATACTTGACCAAACTCTGTCTCTTTCTTGATTTTTATTTCCTTCAGAGCTGCTGCTTCTGATTCCTTGTGAATGAGCTATGTGGTCAAGAGAACTTCTTCACGGCCACAGAAAAGGAAAATATTTGCCTTGTTTGATATATATATTGCCTACTTTTCTTTCCTTCCTTCAAATTGGGAGTATCAGTTCCTACTCCCAGCCTTTTAACCCAATGGCTTAATACTGTTCACGAGGTAGAAATTTGTTTATTAGCCCTGTGGAATTTCCCACTTCAGTTTACCTTAGAAAATGTGGGAGTCTAAGAAGGTACAATTCCGTCTATTAAGTCTTTGCAGGGGCTGCCATGATGCTGTCTAACCTTTCCCCACAGATGTATAACACCAGAGCCGTCAACCTGGATACAGCGAGTCTCTGCTTGTACTTAATGCATTGACAGAGACCAGACCTTTACATAAGCACAAGTAACTTTACAATCACCTTCTCGTGGTTCATTTAACTCCTTCTCTCCTGAGACACGTTTTCCCCTCTCTCTATAGCAGTATATATATATGAGTGTGTGTGTATATATATATATCAAAAACATGTATATAACATCATGTTTCCATTACGCTGTTTGGGTCACCTAAGGAAAACAAGTATTGCAGATCATTCCTTAATTCTAACAACAGAGCCCAGGCTTTAATGTTAAAGGTCACAGGTTCATCCCTTTGAGAAGATTTTGGTGATATACAATGGCATGTGAAAAACATCTCATCTCCTAATGTAGCAAGTACAACAAAGATGTAGAGCTTAAATTACTTTTTGGGTTTGATTTTTTTGGTTGAACAAAGACCCATTTTTGATAACACAGCTCTATTGGTCAATTTTTCAATTTGATAAATATAACTTACGTGAACATGACTGATTTTGGGGAGGGAGGTGAGCTAGATTTGTCCTCCCCTACATCCACATCCCCTGACAACAAACCAAAATATCCCCTAATGGCACGGTTCTGGGTTGAGTTTCAGAAGTCCTGAAATCCAATCCTGATCTTGCTACTATTTCTGGTGTGAACATGGGTATGCCATTTCAGTTCTATGTGCATCTTCTTTTCCTGATGACCTCAGTTCATCTAGTCTTAGCCTGTCTCCTGTTTTGGACAGCAGCTATCAAGAGCAGAGTCCTGATATCACCACTCAACAGATAATGGTATAGATCTTCCTGATAGATACTGGAGTCTCAGTTGGGATGAATGACAGTGGAGCCTGGAGACCAGTTTGAGGGAGTCTATTTGCTTTGCTTGAACCATTTGTGCCTGTAAGGGAAAATTCAAGGCGTGCAAACACTCTAAATCTAGAGCTGCTCAGGTACATATATCTAAGGCAACTTGATGTTCTTGGGTCATTATCTGACCAAAAGCCTTTTTTAGGCGAGCAGATTACTTGGGAATAAACTAAAACCAACCAGGACTACAAAGAAGAGGAACTCCATTCCCAGGGAAATCCCAGAATCTCTTTTCCTTTGCAAAAAGCAAAAAAAAAAATTTTTTAAAGGCATTACTGAATTTGTCTAGAATGAGGATTCCTGAAGGCATTTGGTTCAGAAACATAGCAAAAGGAGATCTGGTTCTGAAAACATTAAATAATTCATATAGAATATTTCCCAACCAAACTAACTTAAACAGAGGATTTCTGTGCATTAAAAAAAAATCCACTCAGTGCTAATGAAACGCCTTGTATGCTAAGAACACCTACTCAAATGACTGTTTTGTTGCTATCCACTGCTACACAGACAAAGAAAAGAAACCCCTCTCTTCTGGTATATCATCTTCCTTCCCATTCAATGGAGAAATGGTATGGAATCCCAATTACTTACAGGTTCACTGAAGAAGGTGAGTAGGTAGGAGCTGGGGCCAGCAGATTTACAGGAAAAATTTATCTTTGTAGAGGAAACCCCAAAGAAATACCATGCTTCTGGATGACAGATGTAGTATGTATTACTTTCCACATCTCAAACAATTACAATTTTTTTGCCGAAAGGAGGAGATAGGATAAGGCAAGGGGCAAAACTAGGATTTTTCAGAAAGGCATAAAAGACGGAAGTTCTTGACAAAAGGAAAAAGTTAATTGGGCACATTGACCTGAAGGCGGACAACCCGGGCCAAGTAACGAGAAAAAGAGAAAGAAGAAGATCCATACGAAAGCCAGCACACTGCCAGGATGCAGCCAGGGATTGGCTGGCAGTGATGTCACTGCCCTCCCTCCGACGACCGACTGTGGGTGATGTCATCTCTTTTCCCATAACATGTTCTAACAAACAACATGGTGCATAGCAAGGTTGTTCCTTTTTCTTCCTATTATTATTATTATTTTAATTTCAAAATTAATTTTGTAATAACTGCAATTAGACCCTCCTGCCAGCAGTCCCTGGGGGCTGATTCTAGTTCTTGTGCAGTAAAAGTTAGTTCCTAAAGAACATCATAGCAGGCATGCAATAATCACCCAGAAATGCAGAGCCTGTCATGTCTTATTGCTTAATTATCCATCTTACCTTCTTTCAGCCTTCTTCTTACTGTACCTCGTGTGATGCCTGTTTCACAGAATCACAGAATCACAGAATAGTAGGGGTTGGAAGGGACCTCTGTGGGTCATCTAGTCCAACCCTACTGCCGAAGCAGGCTCACCTACAGCAGGCTGCACAGGACCTTGTCCAGGCGGGTCTTGAATATCTCCAGGGAAGGAGACTCCACAACCTCCCTGGGCAGCCTGTTCCAGTGCTCCATCACCCTCAGAGGGAAGAAATTCTTCCTCATGCTCAGAGGGAACTTCCTGTGCCTCAGTTTGTGCCCATTGCCCCTTGTCCTGTCACTGGGCACCACTGAAAAGAGCTTTGCCCCATCCTCCTGACACCCTCCCTGAAGATATTTATAAGCATTTATTAGGTCCCCTCGCAGCCTTCTCTTCTTCAGGCTGAACAAGCCCAGCTCCCTCAGCCTCTCCTCGTAGGAGAGATGCTCCAGTCCCCTCACCATCCTTGTAGC
>Ga0065711_1045337_pt1 | contig 13550 bp, 10 predicted proteins | sample Hoacrofraction12_FD_59098 | JGI IMG/M metagenome (GOLD analysis project Ga0065711, IMG submission 59098) | Hoatzin crop microbial communities from Cojedes, Venezuela - Epithelial fraction 12 v2 (version 2) | ecosystem: Host-associated > Birds > Digestive system > Esophagus > Crop | place...
GGAGATATTCAAGACTCGCCTGGACAAGGTCCTGTGCAGCCTGCTGTAGGTGACCCTGCTTCAGCAGGAGGGTTGGACTAGATGACCCACAGAGGTCCCTTCCAACCCCTACTATTCTGTGATTCTGTGACACTTGTCCTGGAAACAAGAGCTTGTGCATTTATCGTTTGGCTATAAACTTTGTATGGACAGGCTGGCCCACACCGTTATGAGTTGGGGCAGCTCAGTCTGGCAATCACTGCTTCCTATTTCTTTGCTGTCTGATGTCAAAACAGCAATCTCCCACAACAAATCCTTTTTTCCATCCTGTTTTCATTAAAAAATTTCATGTTTGCTGTCCCTCCCTCTGCTCAGTTACTCGGTGTTTGCATCATTACATTTTGATGTGATGGAAACTACAGGTGGAGAAGACGACTGAGGGCTGAAGCAGTTAGTGTTACAACCACACGAATCTATGCAATTCTGTACACAAAGAGCAGGCCAAGGCATGTTGCTTTTCTCAAAGAGCTTTTATTTTTTGTTTGTCTAGTTCATTTAGTGATAGGAGACCAAAGCAAAATTATTTTTAAATTAAAATTCTTTTCTGTCTCTGCGTAATACAGGGCACTTTTTGAGTAGCTGCCTCTTTTAAAACATGCAGATCACCACTGGGTATTTTTTGCTGTAAGTTCCTGTCCAAAGCAAAGTGATCAGTTTCCCAGAATTTGATAAATTGCACCCCTCCTTCGCAAATTATTCTCCTTCAATCTTACACCACCTCTGCTCTTGACACGTGTGCTGGAGCAGGTGACAAGCTTTTCAACTTCATTTAATGCTCGTACCCAAGAGTTGCAGAGTTTTCTGGGTTTCTCAGAGGTTGGGCATGCTTCTCACACTCTGCATGCATGCTTATTATTATTATTATTATTATTATTATTATTATTATTATTATTATTATTTTAATCACAATGCTGCTGTTCCTGAGCTGATTCATGCACCCAGGTCATGTATATTCTAAAGCAAAGCTTTTGAGGAGGGAAAAAATATCAGGGACAGATACATTAGGGACATAACGAAGAGCCTGTTTGATCCTATGGACAATGCTGAGGCTGCCATAAGGAGGTGCAGTTTTCCTCCTCCTCTTCCTCCTTCTCCTCCTCCAGGAGCTGCTGAACGCCCCTCTTTGCCTTCCCTCTGGCACTGGGTTACCCTTCCTTTGCTCTTCATTGTTGGGCGCCGAAAGGTAATAGGGCTGCAGAAGGGGTTATGTTCTGTGACTGTTCCTTCCCTCTTTTGGGTCTCTTCACAGAAACAATAATTTCTCTTGTTCGACATGTTCTGGGCTATTGGCTTCAGGCAGGTTTTCCCTCGTTAACAACTTCTGAAGATGCATTGCTAAAATGTCAGCATCATAGCTCCTCATACGATGAGAACTATTAAGTGTACGTTGTTATTCCTGGCTTCATACCTACACCATCTCTCCTTGTCCCTCCGGGAGCCTCATGTAAAGATCAAATATGGTGTTGCAGATGATAATTAGAGGGAGCCATGCTCCTTCCCGTCCTGCTCCTACTCCTTCTTTTTTTTCAATTTAATTTCCCTCCTCCAGTGGACCTTTTCCCCATCTGTGTTATACCAAGCAAAAGCAGCCGAGACACTGGCAGCGTGGTCTGTGGGTGTGACGGGAGAATTAAAGTGCTGGTAGAGAGATCGGTGGCTACGGCTGTCCACGGGTCATTTCGGGAGCCCGGCCACGGCGAGGGCTGTGGGGCTGCCCCAGTGCCCACACGCCAGCACGGGGGGAGGAGCAGCTGGGGTTTATGTACAGCAGATTTTCAGGTCTGAAGTTGGGGACTGGAGCACTGACTAGCACGTGAAGGAGCGTTAAACTATTACTGCACACCACCGGCTCAGATTCGCTTCTAACAGTGTAATCTGCTCTTGCGGTGGCTGGGATTGCTCATGGTTTGGGTCACTCCTGTCAGCAGCAGCCAGCTGGGCTGTTGTGTGGGGAGGACAGGATAATCCCAGCTTCGAGCCTCCTGGAGCTGCCCAACACAGGCAACTTCTGCAGAACAAAACGCTTAATTTGGGTTTTATCTGTGGACAATTGTGTCTTCTGCACCACTCCACCACCTTTCCACAATACCTTGAGAACTTCAGCAAAATGGTCATCTTGGGAAGCCTACAGGCATTCCTGCAAGGAAGATAAGTTACCAGCAAACAGGAGCGCCAGCTCAAGCACACGTCCACTTACTTGCGTGCAGCAGGGGAGGCAGAGGGCACACACCCCTCATGCAAGCAGGTGTTAGGCGGCATGTCCCCTTTGAAATGTAGTACCAATATCTTCCACCTCCACACTTGGCCTTTTTATTTTTAAGCATGACGCTATAGTGAAACAAATGCAATTTAATTTGGGTTCTCCAGTTCAGCAGTTTTGGTATCCAGGGGTCGCATGCAGGGATAGAGAGGTTTGCATTCGGGTAGAAACATGATCCCGGAGCTCAGTTAATTTGGCCCAGAACATGACCTGTTGGCAAAGGCGAGCCTGCCATGACCGTGGTTCAACTGCTGCCTTACTCTTCCATGGATGGAAACCTGAGCTCCAAAGCAAGTGACAAGTCTCAGTGGCTCTACAGGCACCATGTCCAGGCCATATAGGCTGACACAGAAATGTGCAGAGTAATGCAGCAGCACCCACACTAGTGATGGACACAGCTGGCTGCTGGCCGCTGACCAAGTCCCAACACCCAAAATGTGGGGGCACTGGTTTACTCAGTGGGAGAGAGAGAGGTGACCTTGCTGCCAAAACCTCTGGGTACATTGTGGGGCTTGTCAGAGTGGGGATCTACTTTTTCGTTGGCTGCAAAATGGACTGTCCAGCACCATCTGAAGCCCTGAGTCTCAGAGAGGATCCTATGGGAGGATCCCATTAGCTTCCACTCATCCCACGCAGTCTGCAGGGAACAAAGACTGAGGTAGTAAATATAGGTGGGGTTTTATTCTTCTATGAAAAAAAGATATTTAAAGCAGAAGGCCAGTCACTCTTGGCAAGAAAAAGCACCCTCAGTGCACATGCTGGACACAGATGTACGTTGGTCCTGCACCCCTGTGGACAGACAACCATGCACGATTGCACCCTGCACTGGAAATGCAGGGGAAGGATGCAAGGGGCTGCACTGACCCTTGGGAATGTGGGGTTTAACCTGGAGATGTTAATCGAGAGAGTCTTTTGGAAATTCATGCTCACAGGTACAATCTCATACATTTTAAAGCCCTGGTCCAGCTGCTCTAATGTAATTTTAGGCTCCTCAGGCCAAGCCATTACTGGGAGAGGGAGAGAAGAAAGGGATTTAATCAGAAATGAAGAAATTTCCCCAAACCTTCATTCATTTTCGGGTACACAATTGCTAGAGGGTCCCACCAGCATGCTCAGCATTGCTCTGGTCACTGCAGACTCCTCTAGACGAACACGATTTACCCTGACTTTGGAGCTGTCACATGTGAAAGGCACTTAACAAATGTTTCTGAAATAAGAAAACCTCTGTACTCCTCTCCTCGTCATTCATTTTCAAATTGATAAGTTAAATACTGTACTCCAGCACAAACATTTCTCAGGGACAAAATATAAACATTTCTAGTGGAGTGCACTTAATACAATTTTGTTTGCCAAGTGATGCTGCCTCCTCCCAAGCTATGACTACGAGAAGGTTTTATTTAAATGGAGATATAAATTAATTGCACTCAGCACAGCCTCTCATCCCAGCTCTCTCCTGCATCCATACCCTTGGACTGTGAAGGGAAAAGGCAGGTGGGAGATGCTGGCAGGGCACCGCCGCAGCCCTTCCCCTGCCTGCGGCCTCCCAGTCGTCCTTAGATAACTTTTTTCCATTAGAAAAGACGTGACTGGATTCACTTTAGTGAGATGGATGCAGATGCAATCACATAAAAGACCTCCTTCCCAAGGCAAGGGCCAACGCGATGTTTTGCGACTTGGCTACATGGTGATGGGAGACACCAACTCTTAGACAGCTGCATTAGATTAATATGTGTTAGATGTTTGAAGGTCTTGTTCAAGAGAAGAAAGCCTAATTTTAGACTTTGATTGAAAGCCCATCTTGGTAATAGCATGGCTAATTTCCTTTCAAAATTGGCAAAATTTAAATTTCGACAATGTCTTAAACTGGGCCCAGTTACTAACAAGCCTGAGCTTTCTGACATCCGTCTGTCTGTCTGTCCCTTCTCTAGCTGAATGCCAGTTTATGTGCCAATTACACAGGAACTGATGAAACCTGCCTTTCCTCAGACTGCTTATATGTTTTGTTCATCCCTGAATTAAGTTGGAAGAAAGTGGGGAAAAGTGTCCCCCTTGTGAGTGGAAATCAGTTATGCATTCTACATTAAACTTTCTGTGTTTTGCAAAGAACTGCACGCTGCCACAGCCGCAGCCAGGTGTGGTGAGCGCGGCGAAGTCTCCCAGCCTCCATCACCCCCAAAGGAAGGCAGGCAGTCGTGAGCTTATTAACTCTTTTGGGGTTTGTTTTGTTTTCCGTGAGATGCTAAAATTGCCGCATGGAGGATTTTTACAAAAAGGTCTCCTCCACAGCAATCTGATCTGCTTGTTACAAAAGCTGAGGGGAGGCTGGGGGCAGCGGATGGAGGCTGGGGATGGAGGCTTCAGCCCAAGCGCTAGGGGGTCCCATCGACCCCAGCCCACTTGAGGCCCCCCTGAAGCTCTGCCCAACGCTGGCCCTGCTCTTCCCTATGAGGAACTGCAATCTGTCAAGCCTGCAGAAACAAACTTGTTCTCGTAAAACACGCAGCAGTAATTTCATGGTACGAGAGGAGAGACGTACAGCCAGGGTCTTGCCGCTCATCAGAAAAATGGCAACTACCTTTAGTACGACTATTGCTTTCTTTCACTTTTTTTAGCTTTAAGATTAAAAACCTCCCGAAGAAGTCCTACAAGGTTTATGGCAGAGGTATACAAGAAGCGAATTAAAATTCCATAAATATATTTGCTGGCTAAAATTTATATATCCTGTATTCCTCGGGTATCTAATTAGACCCAAGAAGAAAATAGCCCTGCAAAGGATAGGCATTTTGTTCAAATAATTTTAAAAAATTGAGCTAAATAATGGCCGTTTTATACTGCACACAATATAATTGTTCTTCTTGTATTGGGGAGCAGTTATAAATTATCTGGTATCCCATTCAGTCTCGTTGCCACGCCGAGTACCAAACAATTGTGAATGTAGTTACTGGGCATGTAAATTCACGGCTTTCTGACAGCTATACCGTTATTGCCGCTGCTAACTAACCTTCTGCATAAAAAATGCAATCCCTGGGAAAGAAGGAGCATTTATCTAAGTGCTGACATTGAAACATTCTGAATAACTCTTTGAATCATTTGTACTATTATGGGTAGAAAATGTAATTATTGTAATCAGCCTTGAGTCTGAGGCCATGTTGTTTTTAAAAAAAAAAAAAAAGAAGGGAGAGGGAGAGAGAGGGGGGAAACCAGATCTGAACAACGAAAATGAACCTTGATAATGGAGCAGCCTTGAATTCCACTTCATTTATCACACTAATGGATGTCAAGATGACCTCAATCAAACATTTTGTTTTCCAGTTTTAAGCAATGGAAAATGCTTTCTTTTTTTTTTTCTGGGAAAAAAAAAAGAAAGTTATTTAAATTGTTCCTAGTAATTACATTAGAGTAGAAGGTCAAAGTCAATATGAAATAATACCCACCAACCTTTTGATGAGTCTAGTCCAGGCTCTTTACTGGCACAGTTCACATATCTCTATAATTCTAGTGCAGGTGTTGTGTTTCTTCTTCCCTATTCCTTATGTTTTCATACTTAAATAGAAATCACATTTCTTGGTGTTTTCATTTGCTTTCAATTGGAGACGCAGCAGTATTTAATCTAATATTTTTAAGTGAATGATCATGTGGTTTAAACACTACCTCCCTGACTAGCGTATTTCAGGCTAGCATGTAGCTGTAAAAAAAGGCAGTAAAATCAAAATAAAAAGAAGCTTACAACAGCAGCACTTCATTAAAATGTCTTAATTCACCTAGGCCAGTCTCATGAAGAACACTGCATGGGACCTGAGGTCCTGAGCAAAATGTCGTGAACATGGGCCCTGTACCCAGATTTCAGTATTTCAGTTCAGTTATATCTCTGTGATGGACAAGAGCATCCAGATACCAACACTTCTGCTCCACAAGGCTGGAAAAACTGTTGGCTGGATCGAAATTTAGCCAGGGCTCAGAGTTGCCTCTGGTGCCTTGTCTTCTTCTGGGTCACAGAGCTTAGTTCTAGACATTGAGTGAAAGTGTCTGTCTGCCCCTCAGAAAGGGAGTGACATGCTGTTTTTTTACATAATTGTGCAAGTATAGTCCATAATCTGTGCAAGTGTCACCTGTAGCAGTCAGAAGAGATACCCGGTGGATGTATCTTGACTTGTTTAATCTGGCAGGTGAGCATTTCTGTGGATCCAAAAAGTGTCTTGAGTCATCGAAGACCTGTTTCACAGGTTTCCAACCATAACTGCGAGCTGTAGAAATAGTAATTGCTCAGAAGCTACAAGTGAATTATTTCACAGAATCATGGAACGGTTTGGGTTGCAAGGGACCTTATAGACCATCCAGTTCCAACTCCCCTGCCATAGGCAGGGACACCTTCCACTAGACCAGGGTGCTCAAAGCCCCATCCAAGGGGCTTGAACACTGCCAGGGAGGGGGCATCCACAGCTTCTCTGGGCAACCTGATGCAGTGCCTCACCGCCCTCATCGGAAAGAATTTCTTTCTTCTATCTAATTTAAATCTACCCTCATTTCGTGGAACATTGGCAGATTTATTAAAAAAAATAAAAAAAAAAACCCAAAAAAACCCAATAAAAAACAGAAAAATCATCAGTCTGAGGAGCAAACCAAGGAGGAACTGTGAGCATTCACCATCCTTGGACCCACCTGTAGCTGTGGCACGTACAAGCCTGTCCCTCTTGTAGTCTCTTCCGTCCTTGGGGGACGAGGCAAATGAGGTTTCACTTCTATAGGTGCCCAAGAGTTTTTCAAGGGCTTCTGCAGGAGATGTCTTTTTGTAATTTTTAACCATACTTTTAATACATAGTTGTCTTGGTGCATTTACACAATGGTCAGAGAAGGAAGATATATGCTTTAAAACAATACATCGTTAGAAGAACCAGGTCTCATTTCTGAGCCACACTTGCTACAGCAGATTATGCAAATCCTGGATTTGGACACAAGAAGTAGCCGTGAGCCCAGGTGTATGGACTTCAGAGATCTGCACGCTCTCTTGCACCATATAAATTGCATGTTTTCTGTTCTTTAATGCAAGATTATTCCTGTCTTTTCTACATTTAACAGGATAATGATGTTCTCTGTTGACATTTTCCACTACAGCTTGTAACACTATAAGAATATCTTGATTTTTAATTCTGGAACTTTAAATAGTGCTCACATCAGTGTCTTTGGACAGCACTCTCAAAAATACCACAGTTTATTTAAGAGACAGCCTGCTTCTTTAGGAAAAGCTATGCAGTAACTGATTTGTAACAAATCTGCAACAAACCCCCCACCCCAGTAATACCATCATGTGACAGACAGCTATGGGCCCTTGCTCACTTAAGTGTGAAGCTCTTGGAGTGGTCTGTGCCAAATACACCTCTTTGAAATGGCTAGAAATCATCCATATGGTAAAATATCATATCATATCATCTCTCTTTACCAATTATTCAGTATTCAGAAAAACACTTCGGGAAAAAAATGTGAACCATGTTCGTTCGTGCAAGGGGCCCTTCAGCAGGAAGGGCAGAGACAGGTTCGCCCAAGTCCCCTGCCCTCCCCAGCTGGGCAGAAAGTAGTTGTGTGGCAGAAAAGAGCAGGAGCAAACAGGTAAGACAAGAGGAAAGATGTGCAGTGCTTGAAAGGATGTACAAAGAGCGGCAGGGCACAGACTTTGGTGTCTTTCCTGGGAATAACAGTGCACTGTGTAGTAACCTCAGGCTAAAAGATAGACCAGTGAATCATAATAGGAAAAAAAACTGTGGACATTTTAAAGTTAAGCTTTTAAGAATAAATAAATCTGTAGAATGTGACATAAATCAGCTGCCTCTTTCCCCCTCTTTTCCTCCCTCACCCCCAAACACTCGCTAAAGCGATTGGAAACATTTGGGTCTGGAAAAAAAAGAGAAAGCTATAAGTGCTTTTTCTTTCTTTTTTTTGCCAAATCATGCAGAAGATGCTGGCAGCTGCAAAGATTCAATTATACACAATGCAAAAAATAATTTAAAAAAATAATGGCACTTGAAAAAAAATTGCCTCTCCAGAAATTGCGTGGAACAATAAATCTGTTAATTAGCTAATTAATATTCAATTGGGGTCAGTGGGCTTAATAGAACCTTTTTCTGAGACCCAAGAAATTTTCCAATCGCAATGTTAAGTCTGCCCACTTTCATTATCATCTAAGCGCAGGCAGCCCTTATCTGGCGGCCAGGCGCCCGGGAACAATGCAGCACCATTATCATCGCAGCGCAGCGGGTGCGGGTACCACCGTCGGATGTTGCAGGCTGTGAAGTAAAAATGCTTGAGCATTTAGGGTAATTGATATATGGGCTCTGCTGTATTGTTTAGGGCTGTTTGTTTGCTCTACTGGTATTTAAGGCAGCCGAGCATCAGAAGATTGATTTTCATTGGCTGCCATTTTTTATTTTTTTCTAACGAGATCGATGACAAGTTGTCAGTGTGGGACCCGGACCAATAGCATCCAGGGCTGCCACTGGCCAGCTGGCCGGGCGCATGTGGAGGTGCCAGGGCAATGTGCTCCCCGTGCCTTCCGTTGGACCTTGTCCGGCAAAGACGCCGCGGTGACCCTCGCCTCTGCGGGGTGGACATTGAAACCCGCATCACTATAAAAAGGGACACATTTAAACAGGTGTCACTATTAAAAAGGACAAAATGCAAGATCTCTTTTATTGATGGTGGTAGCTTTTATTTGTTCTTCTAAGGGACTGCTGTTTTCTGCTGTAAGGCCTGCTACCTGTTTCTTCCATTGATGTCAAAGTATGGAAGAGAGGGTTGTTGGGTTTGGGTCCCCCCGCTGCCCTCCAGGTTAAGAGAAAGCCATAGATTACAGCTTTTGGAATTCACTGGACTGAATACGGTTGTTTATGGTATTCCACAACATTTCATAAAACAGTTTGCGACCAAAATTACATTTGTTGTTTAGCTGGTAGTAAATCCTCCAGGTTAGCTTAGAAAGGCTATCTAGGTCCAAGCGGTTTGACACAGACTCCTCAAATCACTGCCCCAGGCCCCTGACATCTACCATACTCTTCTGATGATTAGGTTGTAAATGAAAAATATGGTTGGCATTAACTCTACAGAATGGGGACATGATCTACACGACATATCTGCTCCTCCACTTCTTCACCGTGCTTCATCTCCACACGCTACTGTAAGTCACACCAAAGAGGATACAAGTTACCTGAATACTTTGCAGTTGCCTAATTCAAGTGTTTAAAGTTTCTCCAAAAACTTCTCCATCAAGGAGCAGCTCTTCTTTCCCACCCTTTGCACGGCTCCCTCACCGGCCCTATGTTTGTCTGGGAGATGATCTTGGAGAGCTGAAAAAGAGGGAAAGAGGTTTTTTCATGGGAAATTTGGAGACTGGGAAATCCTTTTTCTTTCCTTCTTTCTCCCTTTCCCTTTCTTGCAAAGGATCCCTGTTGCTGGTATTCAGGGGAGAATATAATTACTTGAAAAGAAAATTTGAGAATTTTGCAAGTATTTCTCAGGTGACGTGCCTGTGTGTTATTCGTGTACTTAACTTGAAATGAGAGACTCCTGGTTATGGACAGCTTATCCCCGACTCTGCTGGAAAAGAACTCTTCAGGTGATTTCTTGCCAGCGAAGCTACAGGTTAAATGATTTACAGGTGTTGGCCTTCCATGGTGGTGGCTCCTCTGCCTGGTGCACCCCAAGGAATTTTTCTGCTGGAGCTGTCAGGAGAGGAGGATGTGGGTATCCGTCGGACAGGGAGATTTCTGGAGCAGATGAGAAGGTGCTGTACAGGGTGGGCACCGTCAGCCCTTCCAAGCTATCAGCCATATGCTTCTATGCTTCAGTCTTGCTGTGGTTTATTAGTTATCTTTTTCAGCCCAACTTCACAGGGCTCACATACTTTATTTTTGGGGCACGGCCTGGGGAGGGGAAAATAGTTGTTTTCTTTTCTTTCTCCTTCAACTTTCTTGCAAGTCACTGGACTTTTATATTTATTTTCTGGGTAGCCTATGTGCAATTATTCTGATTAGATCCTTCTTGCCACCTCTCTGCTATAGTGCACACATACCCTAAACCTTAAAAGGAAAATAAAAGCTGCTATTTCCTATTTTCATAAATGAAAAGATGTTTCAAGTATTGGGAGACACTGAAAGAAATTCTGCAGTTTGAAGATACTTCAACTTAACTACTAATTGCAGAGGACCAGTGGGCGTAATTTTGGCACTACATTAGCTTTGCCACTCCATGAATAATTTGCATACAAAATGCTTTATTTTGGCAATCTATTAAAGAGCTATACAGTATTTGTGGCTTATCGCATTCACGCAGGAAGCAGGATCCTTGGCCATCTCGTTAAATTCTGTTGATGCATAACAATTTAAAGCATGGCACAAGCTGGTATGACATTTAAAGATGCCTTCACTTAATTATATTACACAAATATTGGGTTGTTTATCCTTGGGAATAAAGTCTTTTTGAAGTCAAAGTTGGCATGCGTATAAAGGAGCAAATTTTAACTGATCCCTCAAGTGGGCCTCCTAGCTGCAAATTGGGGTTCTTGCATTTTTTAAATTATTTGTGATAAGAAGCATTACACTTTGAATACATCCACTGGAGTTTGTTTGGTACTCCCCCCCTTCTCCTCTAATGGAAAATATGCTCTTTAGCAATAAATCATCATATGAAACCAGAGGGGTGAGTATAGGCTGGGGGGAGAAATGGGACTAACAGTGGCGGTTGTAACAGTTTGTGGCTGCAAAAAATCCTCACTTTTGTCTTCAACAGGAGGAAGAAGTCATGTAACAGTGTCTATAGTCGGGCTGCGTAGAAGTGGTGGGGAAATGAGAGTGAAAGAAAAATTGATGGGTATTTTTATATCCCCAGAAGGATAATCAGCATGAAGCAAACACTGGAGTTTTGGTTTCTCTGTAGATAATAAATCGAAAGGCTGCAAAGCTAAAATTCACATTGTTCACTTTAGTGGGGTGATCACATTTTCTTCAGTGGTAAAGATACTTTTATATATATCACGCTCAGAAGCTGAAGGGAAAAAGACTGAGAACAGGCTGGGCAGAGGGGTCTCCAGCCAAGTACAAGGCACATATGTGGAGATCCTAGATGAGGAAAATGAAACCATCCATTTGCCAGCGTTGGGAAGAAAGTGTGACCATTTTGCTTAGGAGATTATGTTATTAATAGAGAATAGATCACATTTTGGCTCACTGGATAGTAAAAAGGAAGATTGTTGTGTGATGAAAACCCTGGATTGGAGCAGGAGCTTTCTTCCCTTTCCTGCCCCACTTCAACCAGCAAAAAAAGGCAAAAGAAAAAAAAAACCACCACCCCCAAAAAAAAACCAACACCCAAAACCAAAAACTAAAAGCCAAATTAGGGATTAGTCCTACCTACATTTATTTGTAAATACATGAGATAAATGAGATGTCCTCCAGGTATGGACAGGCTTCGAGGGTTACTGCACATCAGTTGACCTGCATTCAACAATTCAACAGCTTTGTGTTCCTTTCTAAGCTTATGTTAGAAGCAAAGTGTGGTAGCTTGAAATGCCACCAATCCAATGTTGTTGGACTGGTTAATCAGAAACATGCAGGTCACCCAATTCTTGCATAATGTAGGAAAAATTGTATATATTTCATTCTCACCAAACACAGTCCTATGGAAGGCATTCACTAAACACAGCTTAGAGTGCTTGTCTAGGCAGTTATAACTACCCAGTTTCTATAATCCATAGAAAAACTAACTTTATATCTCATTTCTTAGTATACTCATTCAGCTATTTAGAGGGTTTTTTTAAAAAATGGTATAAATATTATTTTTAATTCTGTAGTTTCTCTTATTCAGCCACAGTTCTGCCTGCTGTAGCTCTGAGCTTCAGTTCACCCGGGAACGTCTTTACCCCTAAAGTTCCAAAAAGCTGAAGAGAAGGGCTGGTCCTGGCATGGTGGCCTCATCCCCTTCTTACTTGTACTTTGCAAAGTTGCATTGCTGTATATGTAACTTGAAAAACAGGCAAGCCAGTGGGAATTAGCACCACTGCACCTGAGGCAGAGCTGCTCCTTTCACTCAAGGAAAAGTTTGGGCCCTCAATCTACTTTTGGCTTTGTTGTTCCCCTCCCTCTTCCTAATTAATTAACTAATGAGCTGATATGAAGTAATTTTATATATCATAGACTATTGATAAAATCACTGTTAAGTATATTCGCAATTAGGAAAGTAAGAGGATGTAACGAATCCTTACCTCCAATTAAGTACTACCATTTAAACTACCGTCCTCCCATTATCCTCCGTTTCGATCTATAAACTGTTCCTTACTGAAGGCGGATGTGTACAGATGCAGTCCTGGAGAAGCTACACCACATCTTGGACTATCTGCCAGTGCAGTGGGATGGACCCGTGCACAGTCACTATGTCCCGAGCCCCAACCAGCTGGTCATCCAGACTTAGGCACCTGGATGTCTTCAAACACACAAGCCTCTGTAGCCTAAATCCCACTGATTTTTGGTAAGATTTAAGAGCCCCAGCTTCATACTTTGATCACTGCAGCTTTGTGAGCGCTGGCACATCTGGTTACTGCCAGTGTCCATGGCCAAAAATGCGAGGATGCGCTCCCAAAATGAGCAGATGTGGAGCAGGATCTGAGTACTTCTGACATCCCCAAGTGGGATGGCCCCACCGAGGTGGCCTGAAACAGCCAGCATGGGACCAGCCCAGGGCGCTCTGTAAATTAGCTGGGCACATCCACAGCTTTTAAAATCTGGCCTTCAGGCTTTGGTCTCCAAAGAGTTCTGGCACCTATCTTTAAATGGTTACAGCATTTCCAATCGCTGGAGCATGGGTGCGGAAGTCCCACTGGGGAATTTTATATTGGGAATTGGATATTACCTAGCTTTAAGGATCAGCACCAAAGGACTGGCTCAAGTTACTGTCTGAAAGTATGTGAGTATTTTCAGCGACTCATCTGCCCTACAGACTATCAGGAGACTAATCTGTTACTAAAAGGAAAAGGTACTAATTTTTAGTCCTTCTAAGCAAAAAAACCAACCCAGTAAGTTCCACACAGAAATATTCTTAAGTATCAGAGAGGAAAAATCTGCCTAAAAGCTGTGTTTTGCAGCAATGCAGTGAGGTCTGTGGCCAGCAGGTCGAGGGAGGTTCTCCTCCCCCTCTACACTGCCCTAGTGAGGCCCCATCTGGAGTACTCTGTCCAGTTCTGGGCTCCCCAGTTCAAGAAAGATGAGGAGCT
>Ga0065711_1045338_pt1 | contig 13550 bp, 17 predicted proteins | sample Hoacrofraction12_FD_59098 | JGI IMG/M metagenome (GOLD analysis project Ga0065711, IMG submission 59098) | Hoatzin crop microbial communities from Cojedes, Venezuela - Epithelial fraction 12 v2 (version 2) | ecosystem: Host-associated > Birds > Digestive system > Esophagus > Crop | place...
TGGGGGGCAGCCCCTCGGGGGGGGCCAGGGGTGCCGCAGAGGGCAGGGGGCTGCAGCCAGCCCCCCCTGCCCGCCACGCTGCTGATGGGGACCCAGGGGTCCCGTGGCGTGGGCAGGGGTCGGCGAGGCGGGGACCACACTCGACAGCGTGTGGAGCAGAAGGACATTTCCTTCTATCTCCCAGCCGCCGCCCCAGGGCACAATCCACCTACATTCAATCTTTACTCCACTACACATGTTTCCCTTCCAGCCTCGGATTATTTTTTATCATCAAATTACCGTGGCGATAAGATGGAGTAGATGCGATAGCGAGCAGAGCGCCCGCCCTCCCCTCTCCCCCCTCCCTCCGTCACCCCCAGCCTCCCGGCTTTGAGCAGGCACGGGTGGTTTATCCAAATGTCAGGGGGCGAGGAGAGACCCCCCGGCAGCTGGATTCGCCGGCTGGGACCAAACCGTGCCTGACAGCGAGCCCCTGGGTGCAGGCAGGCAGCAGCTCCCACACAGCTCAGGCACCCACCAAGCTGGCCGGGAGAGCTTTCGGGGTGCCCTGCTGCAGCGTGGGACCCCGCCGGCAGCCGTGCCGCGGCCCAGCCGGAGCCGAGCATCCACTCCCCGCCACTCTGCCACAGCACCGCGGTTCCCCCGCTGCACCCGCTGCCCCAGCCTGGCACTGGTGACACTGGCAAGGCGGCTGGGCACGGAGGAGATGGGGAGCCCGGCACAGGGGTGGCCGTGAGAAGCGTGGCCGTGCTGTTACCAGCCCGAGCAGCGCTGCGAGGTCCTGCTGTGATGAATCCTCCCCATCTCCTTGTTTACTCCAGTCTGCAACAAATGAGTCCCTGCCCGTCCAGGGATAGCTCATCCAGAGGAAAGCTCTTTCAGGCCTCTCCCTCTAATCCCTATTAATTTAAATAATGCTCAGCCACTCTTCTCAAACTATTTATTATTTATCAGGTTTGTTTATTTGTAGCTAACAGGTAGCGCTCAGCATGCGTCCCCAGCATGGGGACAGGGGCCGTTCATCACACCAGCTCCCCCGCCATCCACCATCCGTCAATTACTCCTGCTTCCTTTAATTAGTAATGAGGACTAATATCTCTGCCTGGGATGGTGGCTGGAGCGGAACTTCCCTCCGGTGGCATCTGAGCAGCACAAGGGAGAGAATGAAAAATAAATACCTGCGCCAGGCTGCTGCTGCTGCTCGCAGACGAGCCGGGGTGCTCGCCAGCCCCCATGCACCCCTTCCGAGGGGCTCTGGTCCCCGGCAGCTTCCCGGGTGTCCCCTGTACGCCAGAGGCTCCGACCCAGCAGGGCAGGGGAGGTGATGCCAGCCAGGTCCTGATCCATGGGTGCCCCTTCACGCAGGGCAGGGCCATCCCAAGCCGCAGGGATCCCCTGCCAAGCCCCAGCTGCTGAACTCCGCACAGGTATCGGCAAGGGGAAGCCTAAATTAAATGCCCATTAGAGCCTCCGGCCTTGCCTGGCGGTTCTGGGGAGCTCTGTATCAGAGCATGCCATCCAGAGGCAGCCTAATAGCGAAGGCAGCACATGATATAAATGGAGCCCCTTTGATTTATTGACTGGGAGAAGTTTTTACACGATAGCCCATTAAGACGGACGGCTCTGTTTACAGCCAGGCCATCTAGCTATAGGGACCCTGAACTGGATGGTGTGTTTTGCTATTGCTCTTCAGGCAGACATCTCATTAAGGGGAACAGCATATGGAGCTCTCTGGATCTATACTTCACGAGTCCTGAGGGAGGCTTTTACCATTTTTAATAAGCGGGCAAGGTTAGCAAACCTGCAACGCGGTGACCTCCCCTCCCCGTGCGATGGATCTCCCTGAAACGCAGAGAGCCGGACTCACCGGGTGCGTGTGGGACTCCATAAATCACCTCACCGCTGCCAGTCAGGGAAACTGGCCGCGAAGGACAGCAAGGGGGGTCCGGACCATGCAATGCTGCACCTGAAATGGGGCGGCAGCGGGTGGCTTAGCCGAAGGCGCTGGGGCAGGCAGCTCGGCGGGGAGCAGTGCGGAGCGTGCTTCTGCCCATTGTGTTGGTGGGGTGACGGGCAGCACGCTGGCGGCTCCGCCAGCAAAGGTGCTTTAAGGAGAGAGCGTTCACACGATAGCCACAGTGCACGAAACGGAACCCCCAGCTGGCTGTCGAGGGGGGATTATTCTGTATTCAGTAACACGGCTGTTCAGGAGAACAAGTAATCTCTGGCAAAGACCTCCAGCTCTTCTGATAAAGCCCTGCAGCCTACAGGCAAGCTGCAGGGGCTTGCAGGGGCTTGTCGTGGATGGATGCCGTGGGCTGGGGCTGCCGGGGCTGGAGGAGGAGTGGAAAGGCAGGCACATGGGGCGAGCCGCTGAAGGATGGGGGACACACGCTGCAACCAGCTCACCCGGGACACCTTTCCAAAACGAAAAGGACTTGTGCAAGGTCTGGGTACTCCTGCTCAGGCACCACTTACAGCCCCAGCTACAGCAGCACAGACGTACGGATGGCCTCAAGGCAGCAGGTAACACACGCTTACAGGCAGAGCTCCCACCATCCCCTCCTGGCCTGGGTACACAGCTGTGTGCACACCCGCTCCCCGACAATGGCGATACGGCTTTTGCCTATCAGCCAGCCCTCAGATCCCTGGTTTTCACTCCTGCAGTACCAGGTAAGCTATAACCATCACCAATGATTGGCATTTAACTTACACATCTAAAATCCACACCATGGAAAAGCCTGCCAGAAAAGCAGGAGACTGAGAACGTGATTGTTTCCTTTCGAGAAGTTTCCCTGGCTCTGGCTGGGAAAGAGGGAAGGCAGAGAAGCACAAACGGACAGACATGGTGGCATATTCGGGTCTCTTTCCAGCAATTCTCTCACAAACAGTCTGAGCATCTTTGAAATGAAATTTTGTAGGCGATTAGCTCACAATGTGAACTTAATTGCTTTTGGTATTTAAAAACCCCCATTAAATTAAATGGCCGAGATATTGAGGCTTAAGCAATGGCTGCATCCAACGCACAGTAACTACCAGCCTCATTACTGGGATGCCAATTCCAGCGGCGGAAGGCGCAGACCCATGCGACGTGACCGGGGCGGCTCTAACGCTCCCTCCCAGCTCCCAGCCCGTGGGTGAGAGGATCATCAACAGCAGCGAGAGGATGGCTCAGAGCAAGATCGGCACGGAGCAGCAGCCCAACAGCGTGCTGAGCTCCTGGTTCCCCAAAGCATCTTTGTGGGACCAGATGAGACAGACCTGGGCGTCTGGAAGCCAAGGGAATATCGGGCTCCTCCAGCTCAATGAGAGGAGTGGCCAGAGTGGGACAGTCCCGCACTGCAGGACACCTGGGTCCTGCTCCACCAGGACATCAGGGTGACCTCCACTGAGCTGCTTCGGCCCCTGTTCCTCGGGAATCCCACGGCGCTCGCACTGCCCGCACTCCGGTGCGCAGCTCTAGTGTGTGACTATGCAGTGACGTGAGCCCGGTCGGTGCCATTCATCCCCAGGGACAGCCCCGCAGCGGGCAGCTGGCACCTCTTTACGCCAGCACCATGCAAAGGAGCTCTCCTCCACCACAGAGCCCGCAGTGCTGCCCAGCTTCACATTTACTGCTGTAACACAATAGAGCGGCCAAAGGTAGTGCTTTCACCTTACTGTACTTGTTTGTTTAAATTATTTACACTCCTCAGATGCAAGATTGCTCTCCAAAAGGAGCATCCTTTTGGCTGCTGCGGCTTTAAAATGACTTGCATCCATCACTCAATCGCTTTCAGGTCAAACACACGCTCCCGACTTAATGACCACATTTCCGCAGCAACAAATCTGTCACTGCTGTTTGTTTAAAGCCAACAATCTGTAGGAGCACTGTGCGCAAGGATTGAATTAACTCAGCATCTGAATGACTGCGGTGCCAGATCATTCAAATTGCACCTTTCCTAAGATCTTCCAGCAATGTTAACTAATGTTCCTTGGGTGATGAGCAACATGCTGCAGTGCACAGGGCTGCTGGAGAGAGCGAAGCCCGAACCCTGCGGGCCTGGGGCCACGGGAGCCGGGTTCCCTGCTGCCCCGGCCCCAGGAGCACGTGGGGGAGGCACATGTGTCAGGGAAAAAGGGGAGCTGGTGGCTCCCCCTTGCTCTGACATCACCTACCCTGATTTTCCCAAAGTTTAGCAATTCGGCTGAGATATTCCATACTGGATGTCTGACTCACGCTGAATTTCTTTTCCCCAGGAAATTCCAGCCCGAACGGCTAATGCATTGCCATCAACAAGAATGAAGAATGTGTCGCTATTTCCCTCAAATTCCAGCTACTTGTTGTTGTGGGTTTTTATGCGTGTGTCCAGATGTTTTGGAACAAAGCCTTAAAGTCCATTGGGAAGGTGATTTTGGGGCCAGGGAGCGCTTTGGATTTCCCATCGGAATCTCGCCAACTTTGGGCAAAGCCAGCCCTGCCTGTGGCCCCGGGTGGCCGCACGTGCACCGATGCCCACCCCCGGTCTGGCCCCCTGCTCCCAGCTGCGGCAACCCCCCGGCACTCGCTCTGGGCACCTGCGCGGGGAGCGGGGACCCGGCTCTCTGGGCGCTCGATGACTTCCGCAGGAAGCGTGAGGGAGGAAATCACTTCGCTGAAACACTTGCGCCAACAAGAGCCGGAGTCGGAGGGCAGGTGCAGCAGGAGGAAACGGGGACGGGGAGCTGGTGGGGTTGGTGGCAGCAGGAGAAGAAATGATACCAGAGAAACAGGAGAAGGGACTCTGACAAAGAAATGAGGACAAACTGCTGGGATGGGGACAGGGAGGGAGATCGAGCCTGGCAAGAAGTGCGGAGAAGGAAGGGGAGGAGTGGGATTCAGTCCAACCTCAAACCACCTGGATCTCCTGCCGCCATCCGCAGCCTCTGGCTACTCCAGCCCTTGCCCACCAGCAAGCCCTTGGCCCAGTGTCGTCGTCCCAGGCCCCTGGCCATGATCCCTGTTGGTCTGGGGCATTCACATCTCCACAGAGCATAACCGGGGTCTGCTGGGGGGTCCTAACCTGGAGAGGTAGAGCCCTGGCCCAGCCTCCCCTCATCTCGCTGCAGTTAATTGGGGCACTGCTCTAATCTCTACCTGCCATTGATTTCAATTCAGCTCCAATTTTCTTCTTTGACCTTCTCTCCTCCAGACCCTCCTTGCAAACAGAACACAAATCCTCAAACATCCCCGTCGTTTTTCCCTGTGATATTCCAGTCCCAGACTGCGGAAGACGATGACCGATGCCTGTTTGAGCCCAGACACTCACGCACGGGGACGGACACACCGCTGCCCACACAGACACCCTCCCTGAGACACGCTCACCCCGGCGCCGGCATGGAGAGGGAAGCAGTGATGCTCTGACACAATCCAAACCACCACAAGACAAAAGCACGACAAAGGCACTTCCAGATGGTTTCCTCCAGGAGAGCTGCCTTTTTTCCAGCAGCCTCTGGGCCCAAGGGGGCATGCGGGAGTGCTCCTGACTATGCCTGGGTCTCAGCTGCTGGGTTTGCATCCAGCACCCATCCCGCTGGAGGCATCTTCCTCTGCCCACCCGAAAACTGGTCCCTCCATCCTGAGCCCCAGCCCTGCATGGGCTGGGATGCTCCATAGGCAAGTGGAAGGAGATGAGCTGACCATGAGCTAGGGGAAGATCTCTCCCTCACTGTGTCCCTGGGGCCATGAATTGGGCACAGGGACTGGGAGCGCCTGCACCCAGCTCCGTGATGGCCCTGATGCTCTGTGCTGTGGTCTGGAAGGGGAGGCAGCTGCTGGGAAGCGGTTACAACCAGGCTGCAGTGTGCTGGTGCACACAAGCAGGGGAAGAGAGGGTCCTAGACAGCACCTGGGACATGTCCCCTGGAGAGAGACACTGCCAGCACCGTGGGGAAGGAGGGAGGAGCTGTCAGGGGGGTACGGGATGGGAAAGGCATCATCATCCCCTAACGCCAACTCTTTCTCGGCACCCTGAAATGGGTGGGGAACCTCCGCCAAGGCTCCTTTCTCAGGAAAATCTGGATGCCAGAATTTCAGCCTTCCCGGGGCCCTTCTTTTCCTGGCAGCAATTCACGATGTAAAGAGGCTGAATATTTATAATTATGCTCAAAGTGGCCACTTTGAAAATCTATATGTCTCTAGGCTCCCTGTACATCATAATGTCAAGTCTGTGAATGGAGGCATCCATCAGAGGCCTCACATCACAGACCTCGGAGCTGTGATAAACACTCGGGAAATGCTCGCTGAACCCCACGTCCCACCCCTGCCTTCTGGGGAAGAGATCTGGTCTTTGTGGGGGGCCCCCACGGGGACTTCTCCAGGAGGGACGGCACTGGGAGCTTGTGAGTTGTGGATCAGAGACAGGTTCCTCTACGCAGAGCCTTCCCTGCTGACCCTTGCTGTCCCCAGGAAGGGGGGCTTTCCTCCAGGTGGGACCATCGAAGCCATGAGTTTCCATGCCATGGGTGCACTGCGGGCACAACATCCGCAAAAAGGCAGCTCCCACCCCTCCACCTCTGGGAAAGCCCCAGCGCTGGGAGGGTGGTGAGGTACAGGGACAGGACGCAGCCCTCAAACATCAGCTTCACTCTTGGCCATCGTATCCCCATCCTTTGGCCTCATCACCCCAGGATCTCCTGAGTCTGACTGAGAAAAAACTAGCTCAGCACCGGAGGGGGGGGTCTCAGCCCCCATTCCCAGCAAGGAAACTAAGGCAGGGAGCTGAAGTCTCTTCTCCGGAACAGCAAACGTCACAGCTGACCCCAAAGCCATGCTCCAGCCCACTGCCCCACCGTGCTTACATGGAGTGATAGAATCACAGAATCATTAAGGTTGGAAAAGACCTCTACGATCACCAAGTCCAACCGTCAGCCCATCACCACCACGCCTGCTAAACCATGTCCTGAAGTGTCACATCTACATGTTTTTTGAACACCTCCAGGGATGGTGACCCCACCACTTCCCTGGGCAGCCTGAGCCTACCACACCTCTCTCGGGGTGGGGATGCAAAGCCCCCCCTTTGCGTCACCTCCTTGAGAAGTGGGCAGGCGCCCTGCTGGCAAGATGCCTGTGGGAGACCGGGAACGCCGCTCTCTGCCGACATCATGGCGAGAGGACGCGCAGGCTTCACTAACGCTCTGCCCAGGCTGTTCTTAAAAATTTATTACTCTGTTGCAACATGAAAAATAAGACAGAGAAGTAATCATTAGTATAACTATAACTCCCCGTGCAATAGTCCCACTTGTAAATTGAGATTTATGATTGCAGCTGCCGATATTTTAGAGGCCGATGCAGGCAGTGGTGGCAGTGCAGCCCAGCTACGCGCTGCCCCACCGCAGTTACAGTTTATCACAATCTGCAGAGATTATTGCAATGAATAATACACAACAGGCTGGCAGTGAAGAACTATTCCCGATCAAACGCTTCTGTAAACAACTGAATAAATAATATTGCTCAGCCCCTCTTTAGAGCCCTCGGAGGCCCAGGGAAATCTCTCATTACTCAGCAAGAGAGGCAGTGGAGGGCTCGGAGATGCCACGAGGGAGGTTCGCAGCCACTCTGGGCAGGCACCGGACATCCCAGGCACTGGCACCTCCCATCCAGACAGCTCACCCTGCCATTTTTTGGCATAAAAGGAGGCTGAGACACAGGAAAGACCCGCTCATGGTCCCGCAGCTCCATGTGCAGGGCTGTCATTGCCAGGAACAGCCTGCTTGGACAGACAGACAGATGCCAGCCCAGACGTACAGGTATTGCTGTCCTCTCTTCTGCTTGGCAAGGCTTTTGCTCGCTCCTGATATTACCAGGGCCTCATGGGTGAGTTGGCAGCAGGTAAAGAGCAGGTTCGTGGGCAGCCTGGCCCACAGGCAGCCAGCCCCTGTCTGCGGCAGGGATGGGGCGGTCGGGGCCGAGCCCGTCAGCAGCGGGGCTCCACGTGCTCCCTGAAATGTCAGCAAGTAACGCGATGTGATCAGGGTTGTGCGCCAGCAGCTGAAGAAATGCCATTTCTCACACAGCTCGGAAGGATAAGGTTCAGCTCCACGATGCCCCGGGTTCTCCCGCTGCAGTGAGCTCTGGCTCAGCCGCCACGCCGTGCTGCCATGGGCATCAGGGCTGCAGAGACTCCGGCCCAGAGGGTGAGCAGGGGGGATCCACCCCATCCCCAGCACCCATCATGCAGAAGTGTTTTATTTATATATATTTATATATAACCTGAAAGGAGGTTGTAGTGAGGTGGGTGTTGGTCTCTTCTCCCAGGCAACTAGTGACGGAACAAGAGGCAATGGCCTCAAGTTGTGTTAGGGGAGGTTTAGATTAGATATTAGGAAAAATTTCTGTACTGAGAGAGTGGCCAGACATTGGAACAGGCTGCCCAGGTATGTGGTTGAGTCCTCATCCCTGGAGGTGTTCAGAAAACATGTAGATGTGGCACTTCAGGACATGGTTTAGTAGGCATGGTGGTGTTGGGTGGATGGTTGGACTCAATTATCTTAGAGGTCTTTTCTAACCTATGATTCTATGATTCTATATACTCTCCAAACATCTATGTTCAAAGCACACTGAGTCGAAGAGGGACCTGAAAGGAGCTAAGGGAAGGTTATAGCCCTCCTCCACCTACGAACCAGCCCTGCAGCAGCTCTCTGATGTTCCACAGCCCTTGCAACAAGCCCTCCATGGCGTGGGTGCCCATGTGCCTCTGCCCAGACTCCCACAGGCAGGGAGGATCCCCCCTGCACCCGCGTCCTGCCTGCTCTGGGACCCACTCCCAGGGCTGTCCCCTGCTCCACGCAGGCTCTCCCCACAGCTGGGTCCTGGGGAAGGGCGAGAGAAACAAAGCAGGAAAGTTTGCATCCCTGTGTGGACTGCTCTGCAGCGTCTGTATGTGTGCAGCAATCGGCTCCAATTAATCCCCCTTCAGCTTGGCCCGCCCGCTTCATTACCTCCCCTTGATGAGAACCATCAGTGGGGCCTGTATGATTTTGCTAATTAGCCTCACTTCGTTTATCATTTCCATTTTCTCCCAGAGACGCTCGGCTTGCTGGGCGACAGCTTCATCTCCCGCTGAAACAATGCGGCCCCTTCTGTGCCTGTCTCACTTAGCGCTGTCACCGCAGCCATTATGAAATTGGGGTTTCATTTACACACTAATTAAACATTACAGCTTGTTCACAATTACAACATGGGGATGAGGAGGTAACTAATTACTTAAGAAATGAGCTAACATTTATCTCCGATTCCTGCCTCCCCAGCCCGCCGCCCTCCTCTCCAATCAAGATTAGAAACTGTTGTTCGACGGCAGCAGCCCAGGGGGCCCCTGCCCGCCTCCGCACGTGCCGCATCCCCTTCGGGTCCGTACCGAGACCCCGGCCCGGGGACAATCCATCAGCCCCTAATTACAGCTGGGATGACGGGGGGCCGTGGCGGCGGCACTCGGCGCTGCACCGAACGGGCTGCACGGGGATGAGCCGCCATGCCAGGGATTCATCCATCCCGGCCAGCCCTGCCCGCCGGCATGGTGTCCCCGGCCAGCCCGGGGGACGGCAGAGACTGAGCTGCTGCCGGGGCACCACCATCCCCAGCACCCAGCAGGTGCCTGCCCCTTGGGTTATCGCCTGGCTCTGCACAGACGCTGGGCCACCAGCACGCTCTCCCCAGCCCCGCCGATGGACGGCTCCTCCTGAAAAGCCATCTTTTTTCGGGAGGAATTAACATTTACAACTGAGAACCAATCGAGGAAATAAAGCAGGCTGTCACTCGGATCAAGAGGCAACACGGCGTGTGGGCTTGGGACACAAACGTGACTGGGGAGAGGGCCCTGGGCAGCAGGCGAGGAGAGGGAGGGTGGGTGTCCCTCTCCCTCCATTCACCCCTTGGTGCAGGGGGCCGGCACGGGCAGGCTGGCACCCCAAGTTTGGCCTAGCGAGGCCGAGCGCTGCCGCTGAGCGAGCAGGAGCCTCCTGGCACAGGCGGCATGGGGCTGCCATGGCGGGCGAGCAGTCCTCGCCTTGCTGCAGTGCGGGCGGCAGGCGGAGGGTGCGGGCAGGCTGCACCCAGAGCTACACACAGGGCAGAGGACAGGGCATGGAGAAGGGGGACAGCCACCCAGATTGTCTTGGGATGGACGAGAGGATGGAGGAGGTCGCCTGCAAGGCAGCAAGCCGGCTGGCGAGGGGAGAGAGTCTGGAGAGGCTGGGGATGCTGGTGCGGTGCCTGGACGCTGGTGCGGTGCCTGGACACTTCTGCAGGCTCTGGGAAAAGGCAGGGCTGCTGCAAGGGCTTCTGAACCACCACAGACTCCCCCATAAACAGCCCTACGCACTGGAAACGCACTCAGAAAAAACACCTAGTTCAGCACCAGGCAATTAAGGTTCTTTTGCAACTCTTAACCCGTGATTTTGAGACAAAGAAATCGGCCTTGGCATAATTTGAACTGCTAATTGCTTTCCTGATCCACAGTCAGAGAACTGAGCAGAAGCGCTGGCACAAAAAAATCACCTTCCTGGTCTGGGGGAAAATTCAGAGCCGCTCTCCAGGGGGAAGGGGATGTTCTCTTCTTCCCTCTGAGCAGCTTAAAAAATAATGATCAGGAAACAGTTAAGCAAAAGGGGGGTGAACTGATGGTTAAAAAAAAAAAACACACCACTTTATAATAATAGTAACAACTCATTCCCATAGTTTTTATCCTTCCTGTCTTTAGCCCACAAAAAAAAAAAAAAAAAGAAACCCTGAGCTAAACTACTGACACTGGCTGGGAGCTTAGAACTGCCGCATCAAACAGAGCCCTTGAATCTCCTGAACATAATTGTGCTGCCCTCTAACCTCAACCTTCAATCAGTGCAGTGTAACTATCTCATTTTAGCCTACAGGACACACCCCTCTGCTAACTAGCAGCCATATTCTTCTCATTAGGAGACTGCTCTGGACGGGAGCGTGGAGGCAAAGCCGTTGCCTCTCTTTTCTTCTCCCTCTCTGCCTCTCTCGGCTGTTATATAGGTACTTCTAGAGGGGGAGAGCACTGGCAGAGGGCTTTGTGGGTGCTGGAGATGGCCCAGCTGCCAAGCTCGGAGTCCCTGGGCATGCAAGCAAGGCCAAATCGCTGTTTCTCGCTTGGAAACACGCGGGACGGGAGCGGGGTCCTGGCCCTGGTACCCCTGGCACCTGGCAGCTGGCTCCGGGGAGCTGCAGCTGATGGCTGGAGACAGCTTCCCAGCAAGACACTGCCGCTGTGCCCGCCACAGGGCAAGGGGCCGGGGGTCCCACCCGCCGCAGGCTCACCCTGGTCGCAGAGCCCCGGGGAAGGGTCCCGAGGCGGCAGTGCCGGGGCCTGGGTGCCCTGCCCGCTGGGGCCAGGCTTAGAGGCGGTGGCGGGCAAGGGGACACGCATGCCCTGGTACAGCCCCTCCAGCCGGGCGGTTGCTCCCCTGCACGTTAATGGGCTTACGTGTAATTAACGTCGAGGCTAACTACAGCAGGAAAACTTACCCAGGGCTGCCAGGTGCTCCCCATAACTGGAGGGTTTTGCATCACACCACTGGGTAGGGGTTCTTCCACAGCTGAAGCCCAGCTCGGCACCGTAGGGGGATGAGGCAGGATGCCCCTGCAGCCCACCCGGCACAGCAGCCCAGTCCTGCTCATCCCGCTCCATCTCTGGGCCACCGCCTGGCCAAAACCCGAGGGGAGCTCAAGCCGCTGTTTCATGCCGTCCCCTCAGAGACCTCTGAGCACGCAGGGCTGACATGTCCAACCACAGCACCAGACACAGCAGCTCGGTCCCAGCAGCGTGGTCCGGCGCACCCACCCTTAGCAGTGACCACGACCCTCTCCTGCTGCCTCTCCTCCCGGTCCTGCACACCGGCAGCACCCAGTTCGGGGCCCAGGCTTGGAGGAGCTGCTCGGGCTCTTGCTGTGTTTGAAGGATGCAGAAAGGCAGCTTCCAAGCTGGAGCAGGACTGCTGGGGACTCTCGGGGACAGAGGGAAACACTGCCGTCCCAGCGCCCGCCCGCCACGGGGCTCTGTCGCAGGACCAAGTCGGGCAGTTCATGGCAGAGCTGAGATCAGCCCATGCAGTGGCAGCTGCGGCTTTGGGAAGAACCTCACGCTATGGAGGATGAGGAGGAGAACCGATCCCCTCTGACCCCACTGCAGACCCACAAAGCGAGCGAGGCCGCGCTGGGAAAGGGCAGCAGTTTGGCTGGCGCAGCCCTCCCCTCCTGCCAGAGCCCTTTGCCCCGGGATTTCAACACGTTAGCAACTTGGGAGCGGAGGAATTACGCTGATTTGTGTAAGGACAGGGAAAACCACAGCACCGGACAGATCTTCAGTGCCTCGGCGCCCATCTTCCCCACCCAGCAGCATCAGCCCCCTCCAGACCTCGTCCCTAGATCCTCTGCTGCGTTATACTAGCTATTAACACACTCCAAGTTCGTTATCTTAAACAGGCCACTCAGGACACGGGGCAGCGATCCTTAAACCAATTAACGCGATCCTTTGATTTCAGGGCAGAATGAAGAGGGGACTGGCAGCGTGGCGGCGAGGCAGCAGTTACGGGTCAGAGCCTAACAGCACAGAGGTGTCCGTTAGCTCTCAACCAGAGGCAGGGGCCGGTGGGCCGCTGCCAGACCCGGCTTCTGGCAGAGCCTTTCTCCGCAGCCTCAGCCCCGGCCCAGCGCAGCTTCCCGGGCACTGGGGCGAGTGAAGCAAAGCAGCCCCATGGCACTTAATGGGGGTCTGGATGCCAAAAGAGCCTCTGCTGCCCCGTGCCTGGCCTGTCAGGAGGAGAGCAGCAATAAGTAACTAGCGACAGGACGAGAGGAAACGGCCTCAAGTTGCGTCAGGGGAGGTTTAGATTGGATATTAGGAAAAATTTCTGTACAGAAAGAGTGGTCAGACTTTGGAACAGGCTGCCCAGGGAAGTGCTGGAGTCACCATCCCTGGAGGGGTTTAAAACACGTGTAGACATGGTTTAGCAGGTGTGGTGGTGATGGGCTGACGGTTGGACTTGATGATCTTAGAGGTCTTCACCAAGGGGAAATCATGCCTGACCAATCTGATAGCTTTCTACAATGGCATGACTGGCTGGGTAGATGAGGGGAGAGCCGTGGATGTTGTCTACCTAGACTTCAACAAGGCTTTCGACACGGTCTCCCATAACATCCTCCTAGGGAAGCTCAGGAAGTGTGGGCTGGATGAGTGGTCGGTGAGGTGGATTGAGAACTGGCTGAATGGCAGAACTCAGAGGGTCTAGTTGGAGGCCGGTAACTAGTGGTGTCCGCCAGGGGTCAGTACTGGGCCCCGTCTTGTTTAACTTCTTCATCAATGACCTGGATGAAGAGTTACAGTGTACCCTCAGCAAGTTTGCTGATGACACCAAACTGGGAGGAGTGGTGGATACACCAGAAGGCTGTGCTGCCATTCAGCATGACCTGGATAGGCTGGAAAGTTGGGCAGAGAGGAACCTGATGAAGTTCAACAAGGGCAAATGCAGGGTCCTGCACCTGGGGAGGAACAACCCCATGCATCAGTACAGGCTTG
>Ga0065711_1009249_pt1 | contig 13549 bp, 9 predicted proteins | sample Hoacrofraction12_FD_59098 | JGI IMG/M metagenome (GOLD analysis project Ga0065711, IMG submission 59098) | Hoatzin crop microbial communities from Cojedes, Venezuela - Epithelial fraction 12 v2 (version 2) | ecosystem: Host-associated > Birds > Digestive system > Esophagus > Crop | place...
TGTGCAGCCTACTGTAGGTGACCCTGCTTCGGCAGGGGGGTTGGACTAGATGACCCACAGAGGTCCCTTCCAACCCCTACTATTCTGTGATTCTGTGATTCTGTGAAGAGTACATGTGATATTACTTGATTACTTTCACGTCAATACGCTGTTGATCTCAATTCATGATGCAACAGCTGCATCACACATAGTGGTCCTGAAGTTAGTGACAGGTTTTTTCTCATATTCTAATCCTAACAAAACTTGGTTTTGTGTCATTTATTTCACAGCTCAGAGCAGAGCTTTCCTATTGTCTTCCTATATTTCCTATTTGTTTACGTGATTGGTTTGCCTTTGTGGTTTTTTTCGGTTGAGACAACGCTTTTGGTAGTCTGCATTTTGGATTCATCTCATTCAGCTTTAAAAGTCTAACGTGTAGAGGTCTTTATCTTAGTTGTCTAGTCTTCCTTTACAGCAAACAGAGAGAAATAAGCACTTCTAGGGAACAATTAAGCTCTTCCCACGATAGACATCCAAAATTTCTTAGACTCTACAAGTGCCATTTCTTTCTAGTGACTCTAAGGGAATGACTGGTGACTTAGGGAGCTTGCTCTGGAGTGTGTAAACTGCTGTTTTCTCAAGCTAGGTGAGATCACCTAGTCCCTTGGGTCTGAGGTTTGTTGTTCCATTTGTTTTAAAGGAAATGTAAAATGAAAAAATGTTCTGTTTTACATAAAAATGTAAAATAGACAGATGTTCTATGCAAAACCATGCTGATAATGTCTTTAAGCTGCTTTTTTGCAGAATTGCAATTGAGTCTTAATAGTGACAATGATGATTGCTAGTTTGAACATCTTAATGTGTAATGTTCAAGAGCGGAAAGGCAAAAGTTTCAGTTTCATTTGGTATTTTTTGAAACTTCCATACACAAGTGAATGATTCCTCTGATTTTCCACAAAGCGTTGTCCATGAGGTACTTAATACCTTCTTTGCCTCAGTCTTTAATAGTAAGACCAGTTGTTCTCTGGGTACCCAGCTCCTTGAGCTGGAAGACAAGAATGAGGAGCAGAATGAAGCCCCCATAATCCAAAGGGAAATGGTTAGCAACCTGCTACACTGTTTAAACACACACATGTCTATGGAGCTGGATGGGATCCACCCAAGGGTACTGAGGGAGCTGGGAAATGTTATGAAGCAGGTTCATCCTAAGTGCTATCACATGGCACTTGCAGGACAACCAGATGATCAGGCCCAGTCAGCGTGGGTTTCTGGAAGGCAGGTACTGCTTGACTAACCTGATTTCCTTCCGTAATAAGATGATCCAAGGGAAAGGCGGTGGGTGTTGTCTACCTGGGCTTTAGTAAAGCCTTTGACAGCATTTCCCACAGCATTCTCCTGGAGAAACTGACTGTTCATGGCTTGGATGGGTGTACACTTCACTGGGTAATAAACTGGCTGGATGCCCGAGCCCAAAGAGTGGTGGTGAATGGAGTTAAATCCGGTTGGCAGCTGGTCATAAGTGGTGTTCCCCAAGGGCTCATTATTGGGGCCAGTTCTGTTTAATATCTTAATCAACAGTCTGGACGAGGGGATTGAGTGCTCCCTCAGGAAGTTTGCAGATGCCACCAAACTGGGCATGAGTGTTGATCTGCTTGAGGGTAGGACAGGGTCTACAGAGGGATCTGAGCAGGCTGGATCGATGGGCCGAGACCAACTGCATGAGTTTCAACAAGGCTGAGTACTGGGTTCTGCACTTGAGTCACAACAACTCCGTGCAATGCTACAGGCTTGGGGAAGAGTGGCTGGAAAGCTGCCCAGAGGAAAAAGATCTTTGGGTGTTGGTCAACAGACAGCAGTGTGCCCAGGTGGCAAAGAAGGCCAACAGCATCCTGGCTTGTATCAGAAACAGTGTGGCCAGCAGCAGTAGGGAAGTGATTGTACCCCTGTACTTGGCACTGGTGAGGCCACACCTCGAGTACTGTGTTCAGTTTTGGGCCCCTCACTACAAGAAAGTCACTAAGTAGCTGGAGCGTGTTCAGAAAAGGGCAACAAGGCTGGTGAGGGGTCTAGAGAACAAGTTTTATGAGGAGCGACTGAAGGAACCGGGGTTGTTTAGTCTGGAGAAGAGGAGGCTGAGGGGAGACGCTATTGCTCTTTATAACTACCTGAAAGGAGGTTGTAGCAAGGTGGGTGTCAGTATCTTTTCCCAAGTAGCAAGTGACAGGGCAACAGGAAAAGCCCTCAAGTTGCACCAGAGGAGGTTTAGATTGGATATTAGGAAAAAATTTCTTTACTGAAAGTGTTGTCAAGCACTGGAACAGGCTGCCCAGGGAAGTGGTGGAGACACCGTCCCTGGAGGCATTTAAAAGATGTGTAGATGTGGTGCTTAGGGACAAGGTTTAGTGGTGGACTTGGCAGTGTTAGGTTTATGGTTGTACTCAATGATCTTAAGGCTCTTTTCCAACCTAAATGGTTCCTCGATTATGCACATATGAGTTACTTTGATAATAAAAACCAGAGTCCATCTAGCTATCAAGTTTTAGTAAAAGAACAGTGAAAGCAAACACTGAGCTTTAGAACTACACCTCTGACGAAACACAGACACATTTGCCTTTCCCACCACAGATTCCACCCATGTCAGAAGTCAGCCACCGTCTGTGCAAACCGATAGCTCCTACAGGGTGCTCTGAAATGTGGCTGGCAACATAGTATGCACGTATACCTGAACTTTTTACCACCATCGGAAAATCTACTATGTCCTACTTTATATTTACACCAAATTAGAACAGTATTTAGAGCTATCACATGCCTCGAATTCCTTGAATGAATTATCTACATTGGGATTATTTCTTGCTGGAATCATGGAGTTTGAGAGATTTATAAAGAACTGTGGGACATCCATCTCCAAATGTGTGAAGGAGCAGAAAGAGCCCCAGCTCCAGCGCACATCACCTCTCCACTGTCTATGTTCTGAGAGGGGGTATGACAGCCCAGGGACCACTGGCTTTCCTGAGTGTGGCTGTGGCCAGTCTCTTCAGGCTGGCACTTTCGCAGACTGCAGGTGTGACAGAATTGCCACAGGGAATGTATGGGCAATAGTACTGTTTGATCTTCTAACTCTGACTGGAAAGCCTGTAGACACACAGAACAGACCTGTAGCACTCTGCTTTACATCTGCTTCATGCTGGCTGACAAATTATTTCAAACCTGCCCTAAGGCTCATTCCTTACAATTGCACTGACAAACATATAGCTAAAAATGCAAATAGAAAATACTCTCATATTCCCTCACAACAGAAGACACTTAAAGTGGACAAGCAATGGAGACATCTTGGCCTAATTTGCACACCACAAAAAACATAGCTTCATTAGGAGTTTTGTGGGTGACATGGTTCGATGTTCACTTCACTGCAATTAACACCACAGCCGTTCTTACTTTCTAAGCCGTGTTTCTCAGAGCCTTGAAACTGAATCAAGTAAACTGAGATGGTTTTGAGAAAGTATTGGTGAACTGAACAACCTGGAATATTTTAAACTGGCATTTCAAGAATTGATTTTCTCTAATATTTTACACTATTTTGTCCTTTCAGTATTAGGTAAAATAGAAATATACTTAATATTTTGGTCCAAAACATTTAATCACCTTCTTTTTTTTCCTGTGCAAAGTGTGTTTCCTAATACATACAGGGAATCCTGCCATGTGGATACAGCTTTGGACTGTCTGCTACTCTGATCTCCAGGACTGGCAACAAGTGTTCCAAATGGAGACACTGTCTTTCCAGTTTCAGAAGCCTGGTATTCACAGCAAGAGTAAAGAAAGATCCTTTAGATAACTTGGGAAAAATCTTGGGAGCTTCAGAAAATTTTGAATAGCACAATAAGGAAGAACTGCTCATTCTATGCACAGAAACAGGCAGAGGCCATCTCGTAAATCAGTAATCATTTATGTCACTAAGGACATTTTTAACATATATGAAGACCTGCACAAAATTGAATCTGCAATGTATGTCTAATTCTGGCACAACCTAAGTTTCAAGTATATCCATTTATAACCTCAGTTATGTCCATTTAACACTATGTCGTGCATAGTTTCCTGACCTTTTATAAAATGAACTGGTCTGTCACATCACTGTCTCCTCACCATAGTTCTGCACTTCTCACCTCGCCAGACCCCCTCTCAGCACTTCAGGTGAATACTGCCAAGCCCACCCTCCTTGCTCAGAGAGTCCCAGTCCCTTTTTGCCAAAGCTCCCTAGTCCAGCTCAGCCCTCCTGTCCTTCTCTCTGAACGCCCTTTTCCAAGTCATTCACTGTCTCTCCCAAACTGCTGCTTCTGCTTCTCAGCTCATCTCAGAAACCTGTAACCTACCACTCAGGAAGCTCCAGTTCTCACCTTCCCAGTTGTCTTCATCAGATCCATTTCCTTCACTCTATCTGTTCTTCCCGAACTGCAGGTCACAGGTTTAGCCTGCTTGATCTACCAGCTGTGCTCTCCCCTCTTCCTCTTCAGCCTCAGTTTCCATCTCAATCCACTGGTTTCCAGCCACCCAAAGACATTTTGGTTTGCTGTTCCTAAACTTCCTCCCCTTGTCTGCTCCTCCTCCTGAAGTCTCCTGATTCCCATTCCAATACGCCAGTCGTCAGCCTAGGTTATGACCCAAATTTCCTGGTCCAAATATAGTTGCATTACAAAAACTACGCAGTGTCTTAAGAATCCAGCTCTTTTCTGCAGCTGAATCTCCATCTACAATGCTTCTTCACCACGCCTGTGATTCACATGGCTGGCTGCTGGGTGCCTGAGTGTTGTCTGGGTGTTTATCAGCTTTCTCTGCTCACAGTTTCTCTTGTCCCCCATAGAGAGGAGGCAGGAGCATTCAAAGGCAATGGTTTCTCCAGCCATTACCAGAAACAAGCAGAAAAATAATTTTGCCTTCTCCCCTCCCTTAAAACAATTGGATTACATTTTTAAAAATAAGGAAAAAATTACCTTAAAGCAAACAGCTACTGAAATAAGATCAGACCCAAATAGGTGGTCACAGACATTCAGTATTAAAGGATGCTCTTCTCAGAGCTCTTAATCCAGCAGCTGGTCCATGTCTCTGTTGGACTTGTAAAATGAAATGGTATCTTAATTTTGTATGTATAAATATGTTCCAACCGTAAATATGTATCAAAACTTTTAATTTTGGAGAAAAGCTTAAAAAGGCAACATTTCTGCCCTTTTAAGAGCTTATGACTACAATTTTTCCTACATTTTCAGACAATTCACTATTTTCAGACTAGTTTCTTAAAACCAACGTCAGGGCCTTGTAAAATCTCAGATGTAATTCAGAGAACAGCTGCTCCTGCAGCTCAGGCCCAGGCTGCTCCTCACAGCTGAGCAGTTAATATTTATTTCCAGAATCTGTGAAAAGATATGGGTACTCCACAGAGGAAGAGATGGGGAACAAATTATTCTCCTCTTCTGAAGAACTCATTATTACTGCATTCAAATTCTCACTCTAACACTGCCACCCTTAGTCACTCCAAGGCCAAATGTTTATATTTAGCATTTTATCTTTGGCCAATGAGACTTTGTATGTGGCTTAAAAGGACAGCTGAGAAATCCTTGGGTCTGCAGAGTTTCTGAAGGGCAGAAAGTGAGTAATTTGGGGGGAGGAGAAACCCATTTTTATAGGAAGTGCTTAAAATAATTAATTGCATTTCATCAATTAAGTACATAATGTATTGCAATACAAGGAAGATCGATGTGGGGGTTATGTGCTGGATTTCTTTTGGTGGTATTCATGAAGAAATCACTTGCTTATAGGGACTCTAAGTGCAGGGTGGTTTATGCAGTAGGAGAGATTCATGAAAATAAAAAGAGTGAGGTAGCGCTTTGTGAGCCAACCTCCAGCAGCTGTGAAGGCTGGATCCAGGTGGTGAGACTGCTTCATCCTCTTCATCCCAGCAAATCTCTTCTCTACTCCGCCATGCTTAGCAGAAGCCAGATCTTCCCAAATACACTCAAACAAATATTTATCTGGAGCTTTCACTCCAGGGGTTAAGGAGTGGGGGAGAGGATATTGTCTGATAATGTGACCAGGGCTGCTGAGGTTGGCACCAGCTGGCTCTGGCTCTGGGTACAGGTGCTACTGCTGGGACGGCTGCCTGTTCTGTGCATCGTCACTGCCTCCCAGCCCACCAGCAAGGGCAGAAACAGGACCCTCCAGCAGAGGCACAGTCAGAAGCAGTCAGACCGCTTCCTCAGTTCAAGCACTTGATCTCTTCCTCTACGAAAAACCTAGGCTGTTCTCCACACTGACTCCAGCCACAGGCCACCACTGGGCCACGCTGACACAGCTACACTCTGTATGTCATCAAAACTGCTTACAGTAATTCAGTCAGGATCAACAAAACATAAAACAGAGCATTTTTTTCCTGCAAAATTTTGCAAGATTTTTTCATTCATTTATACAATACATGCTCAGTTTATCTTCACTACCTCAGAATCAGCACAGACATGACACCATAAACTATTGTTATCACTGATAATGTTTTCTTTGGCAGTTAAAATACAATATTATTTAAGCGAAAGCTACAATTTATGTCAGATGATTATGATGACATAGAATCTAACATTGTATACTATGTGTTAAATGTATGTTTTGTGTATTGTGGGTACAAAAAAAATATATTGTTTGTGTATTATTCTGTATACTGTACTTCCTATGCTGAATTTTGTTAAATAAACACTTTATTGCCACTTCTTATATATCCATTGGGTCTATTTTCCTCAAAGTTGCTACCAAGAACAAAATCATGAACACCCTGAAGATGATAGAAATTTTTCTATGCATCAGGAAGACTAAGGGTGTCAAGGTTTCATCTCAGTTGTTTCATGCAAGTGCCTGTAACTGTCTACTTTGACCTGGGTGAAATTTCCTTCCATTCCACACTCTCTTGCTCCTTATTTATCAGACCACGGTTGCTGCTATTAACATATGAAAATTCAGAGTTATTTCACTAACTCTAATTAATTACTTGCTTCAGAACCAATTTGATAGCAATATTAATAAGAAACAGTAGCAAATTTTCTAATCCCAATGCACAATAGCAGATGATAGTACATGAGAATTAGTAAAGGTGCACTAACATAAGAATAATAACTGAAAACAGGTTATAACTGTCGTACTTTAAACCAACAACATACTTCAAGGCAAGCAAACTAATATTATTAATTTTATTTGGTTTAAACTGGTGGTGCCCAGTGCTTTCATATTTAAGTCATACATTACCTTTGAATAGGTTGAGAAGCATTTCAATTAAGCTTAGCCTTACTTTCTGACAATGAAGTCACTCCAACATCATGAATCCTAAAAAGCACTAAACCCAAAACATAGTCCCACAGCAAAAATAAACCGCCACTGGCATAAACCACATCAGTCATTTTAATTTTATTTAAAAACCTGAATGGGTTAACTTTATACACACAGGGGATTTTGCAGATCAGTTGCTCTTTAACCTGCAGCAGCCAGCATGAGACTGGCATAAGCTCTGTATCATGTGCTCTAGTGAATTCAAAAGAAATGTGGTCATGCACCCACACTTGATCCAGATCAAATAAGTATGCACTCAACGTGATCCAGGAGTATGCAAATCTGGTATTAATGGACATGAAACCATGGCGTTATGTAACAGCCCAGCTTTAGACACTTTGTAGATTTAATTAACAGGTTTATCAATAGACATGTTTTTTCCTTTAGCATATCAAATACTTCTAGTAGCTGTGATGTTCTTTTCCATCTAAAGCATTAAACTTGAATTTAAGTAAATGAAACACAAAATCAGAAAAAGACAACTCCCATCACAACAAAATTGTCACTTGTGAAGGGCTGTAGACATGTGGTTGTGATCAAGTCTAATAGGTAAAGTAAGCAATGGAATGGAAATTAAACCACATCCATACACTGAAACAGTCAAAATATCAGAAATCTTACCTTTTTCACTAACACTTTCACTTTCAATCTCTACATCATCACAACTTGTATATTCTGGTGTGGATGCCAATTCTTCTTCTGAGCTACTTAAGGAAACCTGACGCATTTTACCTCCCTTTTTTGTTTTATGGGGCTTTGGTGGTGGAGGTCTGACAGATTCAGACTGATCTGAACTAAGCGAATCATTCCGTAACATGGTTTCCATCTTTTCACGTTTTGTTTTCCGTACGGCAGAATTGGGATCCAAATGGTGTTGTTTCCTTAATGAATCAGAGCGCCTCATGTCTGGTCTTTCCAGAGGAACTGGACTCCTCCTAGGTGTAGGAGGGCTATGATTTGTGGTCCTCTGACGATTGGGACTTGGTCCCTGAGCCTCTCGAGTTCTTTCCATAGAGTATGAACGTTGATTTTCCATGACAGCCCTGCGCTCAGACACTGATCTTTGTCTTGATGGTCGCTCCATCCTCAGCATAGACATCCGAGAATCTTCCAACTCGGTATTTGCCAGTGAGACATCACTATGTCTCCTTTCATGACGTGCTCGGGACACTTCAGCATGCATACGCATTTGTTCCTCATATGGTTGTGGCTTGACTGGATAACGAGCCAAATTAGGATCACTTCGGTATCGTGCCTGGTATTCCTCTTCCCTCCGCTGCCTTTCATATTCCTCCCTGTTTTGCGCATCTTCCTCTTCTACCGGATACTCCTTGGAACGCCTGCGACTCCTTCTGTTGGAATCTCTATAATCACCCAGTTCAGGTTCTTCATATAACTGAGGGCCACGCTGCGACCGCCTATCTGAATAATCTGACGGTGACCTGGGCATTGCACTGTCTGATGTAGCATACTGTGAATATTCGTCTCTCTCGTCCCTTTGGTCGTATCTTCTGTTTTGTTCTCTTGATATTGACGGGCTTCTTTTCCTAAAAAATCAGGACAAGAAGGAAGAAAGAACTCTGTCAATATTTCTTGTAGCACAAATGTACAGTTAACACTAATTAAATAACAGAATGATCAGCTGATGAAATAAATCTGTTCAGTGCATTTCTTTGTGAATGTGCTCACACATTCTCTATACTAAATTAAAGAAAGCATGTCATGCTACAAATCTGCCTATGGTGCACAGTTTAAATCAAAAGCAGCTTTAAAGGAAAAATGCTAATACAACACTATAAAATATAGAATGCAAATACTTACGCTACTTTGTAGCCATAACTGTTTTACAAATACCAAAATTTTATAATCCTTTGTAATCATTTTACCACAATATGACTTGAACATATACTTCTATTTCAGACGATTTTGTAGTCACCATAGAATTTAAGACTAGATGGATCATTCAGTTAGTTTGATCTTTTAGCAACCATTATTGCTTAAAAGCATGCATTTTAGTTCCCATAAAACTATAATGTGTGCCAAGGGCAGAAAACAGGTAAGACAAAGATCCAATGGCAGCATGTGTCTAAATCAGATGAACTTGAAAAAAAAAACATTTTTTGTGTTGCATAAGAAGAGAAAGAGCTTCAAAGTCCTGCCTGTCTGACTTGACAAAAAAATCCTTCCCATCCCTATAGGCATGGCAATAGTATTAGTCCAAGCATCCGAGCAAGACTCACCAGCCAGGTACCAGAATGGAGTTCTTGTATGACATTAAGCATTGACTCCATCATAGACAACATCTAACCACAGACAACTTCTGAGGCTTCAGAGGAAGGTGAAAAAAGATTTATCAACAGATATTCTTTCCTGACACTGATAAATGATTGACTGAAGCATGTGATTTTATTATATGCAATATTTTAATAGAGGATGTGTCTGGAATTTATTATGAGCGTTATATGTTCTGTTTGTTTGATACAGCATTTTTTGCTACTTGACTAAAAGGGTTCAATTAGATAGGGAGTAGTGATTCATAGGGAAAAAACAAACTGGAGCTTCAGATCCTGCCTTATCAATCCTAACAGGTATTTAAAATGCTACTTTCAGACATGTAAAGATTTTTACTTAGTTTTTCACCCCAGATGGATCTCAAGGAGTCACCTGCAGGAAACTGGAGCAAAGATCCCAGATGTGGATAAAAGAGACTGAGAGGTGGGCCTTCTCTGGGATAAGACAGACCAGCTCAAGCTTTTAGTAGTGATAATATGTATGTGAACCTATTTCTGTGTTATCAGCCCTTTCCTCTTATATTTAGGTCTATGCTTATAATTAAGATACCTTTAAAAAGGTTATCTACCCTCACAAATGGCCACTGATCCTGAAGGGCAGTCTTGCAGGCAGCAGCCAGGAGATCCTGCCTAATGTCAGGAAGGATGGGAAAAAGGAGAGCAAAGACACAGCCCTGTTGTTGCCATAGTTGTCCTAGAAGGGATAAGGAAAGGAAACGCTTAAACTTAGTGAAAGTGAGAAGGAAAAACAGGCTCTCCTTGATGCCCAGGAAAGTAGAAAGGGCTCTGCCTAGCTCGTAGGAGACAAAATGCTCTTCTCACATCCAGAAAAGAAACACAGTCTCTGCTCAGGAAAGGAAAACCACAACTGTCTGAGCAGAGTGCGCAGGAGGGTGACTGGCAAACTGGCATCCAGTCTTAGGTATCATACAGCATCATTAAACCTTGCTTGAAAGATTGGACCAAGTCTTGCCTTGTAAATATGAAAGCACTTTAGCTGTACAATGGCATCTGCAAATGAGGGAACTAATCCAATCTTGCAAAAATGCTACTCTGCCTGTGAAGCATGACAAGTAATATAAGCATCACTTGGATGCCTATTTGCTTATGGTAAAGCTAAGATGTCCTGTCTGTCTTCTTTAAAGTGTCGTGTTAGTACCAGCACAAATCATAACCTCTGTAAGTTTAACAAAAAGTCTATGGATTCTGCTACGGGGGACTCAAGTTGGATTGTTCTAATGTGATATGAACAGAGTTTCATAAGTCTAAAACCAGAATGGCCAATGGGAATAGACAACTAGGACAACAGAACTACCAGAACACAAACAGTTTGCAAAGACATAAAAGATTTCAGTAAGACAACAGAGATTAAATGTGAAAACTTACTTTAAGGAGATAAATATTTTTCATTTAAATACTTCAGCTAATGAAAAATATGCCAAATCCCTAAATAAGTTATTCCAACAGCAAACTACCTACATAGCTGAAAATTTCTGCCATGTCTATAATAAAAAAGTGCGTAATTTCCCCTCCCCAATTTTGTGCCCCACATAGACAAAACCTTTTATCTCTATGCAAATCCAATCAGATCCAATCAACAGATATGGCATTCATCTGTGTGGATCTCGTTGCAAAATTGAGACAGATATGTGTGCACATGGAATGCACACATACTCTACTGTTCATACTCACACTGTATATACTCAGTCTATATTACATATGGATCCAGTTTTATTCATAGCCACAGATTTTTGCATAGATTTGATCCTCCAAGACATCAATACTTTCTAGTGAGTAGAGTTTATAGGATCAACCCCATCATGAGCTGTGTAACACACAAAACCATACAGAATCTAGTCTGACAAATCTCACGCATACCTTGGAGCAGACTGAGTGTACACATTATTCAGGATTAAACATCTGCATACATACATCTACAGTAGTATAAACAAAAGAATAGTAAGAATTGTTTTAGCTGCATATAGGAGACTATATCACAGAATCACAGAGCCATAGGGGTTGGAAGGAACCTCTGTGGATCATCTAATCTGGTCTAACCCCCCTGCTAAAGCAGGGTCACCTTGTGTGTGTGTGTCTATGTATACATGACCCCATGTCAGTGTCCTCATATGGATGCAAAGAACAGTGGACAAATCTCTTCTGGAAACCTTGCTGCTACAAAGTCATGGAAGGAGAGGCTAAGGGGATAAAAAAGATGGAATTTCTGTATAAGTAAAACCACTTATTGTAGACTTTTTCCGAGGCAAATGTTCTTCTATCACGAAAATACATCATCTGAGGAACTGGCACAAGATTCACTAAAAAATTCACCCTTTTTTCTAGTATGAACTATGTCAATGAGAGGAGGATGTGCCAATTTAGTATTATACTTTTTATGCCTTTTACAGAAACATTTTCTAACCTTGTCTGTTGCTTTTACTACAAGCAGTCACTGCCCTTCCTCCATTTTGTTGCTAAGACATGAATATAGGAATACCACCTATGGTTGACAGCAGTGTAAAGACCAGCTGGATCCTCAGTCTATTCCAACATTTCATGAAGGAAAAAGCTTTATACGGGTGCCCTGCATGCAGCAACTACTAGGACACATGCAAGAATAAGGACCTTCCTGCATATGCAACACTTTTCTTCAGAGAAAGCAGTCTGATAGATAAAAGCAACTGATTTAATTCCTGGCCTATGCTGATTGGCACTATCAAACTCCCTTTCTAATTAATTTCATCCCTGCTGAAGGGATCTAACTTCACTACCAGGATCAAACATCAGAAGTTATAATACTATCTATCAGAAATAAATGAAGTGTATCTGTACACCTGATCGGGCAGAAACTTTGTTGGCAGGAGAGGGCTCATCCTGCCCAGCAGTCACCGTACCACTTGGTACTCAAGCTTGCCATTCTCTTCACTAGTCATCACAACACAATTAGCCTCCCGTTCACCGTTAGTCACTTTTTATCATTTTAAAAATACCTGCTACTAACATAGCTGTACAAAGTATGCTACATGTTTTAAACCAGTGTTATTAAATCATGGTAGAAGGAACAGTACCAGTGAAAACTTCTGGCCAGTCACCGCTATTAAAAATCTGATGATATTTTTAGATCACGAGCTAATTCTCACTCACCTTCATGAGCTCTTGCCTAATCCATTTCTCATCATTAATTACCTTAAAGATACCTTAACAAAAGCCTTTCCTCATCTACCTCCAGCTAGATACACTGTGGAAAATTGCTACTCCTGCATTTCCAGGACTTTCCTGGAACATTAAAAGTTAAAAGAACTTTAAATGTGTGTCAACAGCTGTGGTACACGCCCACCAGCTGCCAGCTCAACGAAGAACTATGTATCTCCTGTCAGAAGGATTACCACCCTTTCTGAAAAGGTTGCCACACCACTGAAAAATCCTCCAGGCTTTTTTGATTACTGTTTCTTTGAAACAGTAATAAAATAAAATCTGTTGTGGTTAGAAAACTCTAGAACCAGCACAAATCTCTTTGTCAGGCACATTCTATAAATGTCATTTTTCAGATCTAGAAACTGAAATTTATTTTGTACTAATTATCATGATGTTATTTTTGATTGTAATTTATCAATATATGACATTTAGTCTTTTAACACGTGTCTCAACCTTACACTGATGGAATTCTTGTTTGCAGTGCACTACAGATATCACTAGTACTATGAAAAAGCAAATAGCTTAAATTTGTGAGCAGGAGGTCAGGTTACAGTCAAATTATTCAACTCCCCCACGCTACAGTAGGAAGCAGGTATTTAAAATATGTCACAGAATCCCAGAATCACAGAATGGTAGGGGTTGGAAAAAACCTCTGTGGGTCATCTAGTCCAACCCCCCTGCCGAAGCAGGGTCACCTACAGCAGGCTGCACAGGACCTTGTCCAGGCG
>Ga0065711_1009909_pt1 | contig 13549 bp, 4 predicted proteins | sample Hoacrofraction12_FD_59098 | JGI IMG/M metagenome (GOLD analysis project Ga0065711, IMG submission 59098) | Hoatzin crop microbial communities from Cojedes, Venezuela - Epithelial fraction 12 v2 (version 2) | ecosystem: Host-associated > Birds > Digestive system > Esophagus > Crop | place...
TCCTCGGGTTCAGCTGGAGCTTCCTCTGCTTCAGTTTGTGCCCGTTGCCCCTTGTCCTGTCGCTGGGCACCACTGGAAAGAGTCTGGCCCCGTCCTCCTGACCCCCACCCTGCAGATATTTGTAAGCATAAATTAGGTCCCCTAAGGGAAGGGGAAGCCTGGCTCGGAGCACCAGACCGAGGAGCCGGAGGGTGGCCCGGGCCGTGCCCGGCCGAGGTGGGAGGGCACAGGGCTAATGCCTGGGTGCTGGGGAGAGCAGCAGGCTCCAGCGCCGGCGGAAGACAGCTGATTGCCCAGCAAAACAAACTTCGCAGCAGCCACGACCACATTCAGCGAGGGGACAGGCCCTCGCGTTCAATAGTGTTTAATCTTCATCTAGCTCAACACAAATCAGTAGTGCAGCAATATAAATACAACCGAGGAAGTTACAGCCTTTTGGCTTTCATAGGTCAAAAAAAAAGCCAATGAAACAAGTTTCCAGTTTTTAAATTAAACACAAAGAAAGGCAATAAGCTGCCCACCCACCCACAGAGGAGCAGCGGCATCCTTCATGCCAGTGCGAGGCCGATTTCTGCCCGAGGACAGGGGTGCAACTCACGCAAGCAGCACAGTGAGACGAGGGAGCGGGTACGGGAAGGATGGCCCCGCACCTCCTCCCAGCGCCGCGGCAGCGGGGACGCAGGGCCACTGCCCGCTGGCACTCACCAGGCGATGCCCTCGGGTACCAACAGTTCCCTTTTCCACCGACCAAAGGACGCCGAGCGTGTGCTTCGCACCGCGCTGGGAGCACGCAAGGCTCTTCAGCCATAACAGCACGGGGCGGCTGAGCTGCCAGCCAGAGCGAGCAGCCGGCTGCCGGGAACTGAAGAGATCAGTCCCCCCCTTGCCTGGGTTGTGCAAATTTTAAGGAAAAAACCCCACAGTATATGGCGTTTCGTAACTGAGATATGATGAACATCCAGACTCACGGACGGCTTGGTGACCACCAGCAGGCGCTGGGGCCGCCGAAGATCTCACAGCTTTGGAATTAAGCCAGATGTTAGACCCAGGTACCAGAGGCGGGTGTCCCCTCCCGGCTCTCGTACCCAGCAGGAGAGCTTGCTGCAGGAGGGGGTCTCCTAGCCCAGCTAAATACCACCGACAGGTCAGCTTTTCACACCGGAACAGGCACCGTGTCACCAACACTCCCAGTGAGAAAAGCCTGACTGTAATTTAGAACAGCTACAAAACCCTCTCCTACCTGCAGGCTGATGGAGTGTGACCATAGCATTTAGATTCCCCCTCCTCTACACTCCAGAACAGCCAAGTGCATATGAAAGGACAAATCTAAATTAAAATAGTGCTTAAACCATTAGGGAAGGTGGGAGTGAAAGAAGAAAGCTGTTCGACAGCAAAAGTAGCCCACGGTAGGCTACTGGAGCCTGAAGGGAGCTCCGAGCACAGCTCAAAGCACAGCCCTGACCTTCCTTCTCCGAGGACCTCCCAAGGCAAACGAGCTGGAAGTCCATGGGCGTTTTCCTGCCCTGCGTCCCGAGGTGGGGCTGGCGGGTCCTGCACCTTCACAGTTGCTCCAAGTGGTTCTGTCCTGCCGCGCTCCAGACGCCAGCTCTGTCTTTCCTGACGCTTCGCCTGGGCTTCACAGTTGCCTTCTCCCTTTGATTTCCCTTGAAGTTCAAATTCAAGTACAACCAGTTCTAACTGAATGAAAAGAAACCCACAAAAAGAAAGTTATTTTCTGTGAAACAAGTTAGCAGCGTTGTCCTAATCAAACCGGGCTCCAAAGGCCCTTGTAGGGTAAGGACAGGAGGGGCCTTTCCCACCGAGCTCCAGCAAACGGCTCCGGAGGGCAGCTATAGGATTTCCTCCCTCTGGTTCTTGGGTTTGGGCGTCACTTGTCCATTGCGCAAGGAGCCGTTCTGGCTCCGGAGCAGTTTCCCTTTTTCACGGTCAGGCCACGTGAAGATGGCTTCATCGCTGTCCAGCTCAGACTCCGAATGCATCAGGCTAGTGTTGAGGACCTGGGCCTTCTGTCTGCCGCCTTGGAAGGAGAGAGATTCCCAGGTTAAAAATAATTTTAATACTGGTCAGCCACCTCCCCCTACTCCATTCCCTCTAAGTCTCCTTTTCCCATCGCATCAAAGGGGCAGCCCAGTCAGCCTTTCCCGTGTCCATCACTCATTCCTCCAAAAGCTGAAGCCAAAGTGATCCCGTTTCAGACACTCTGGCATGCAGAGGTCACGGAGACTCTTCGAGACAGTGCAAAGCACAACAGGTAGGAAAGCAAATTACATTACCAGAAGGGGCTGAGAGTATACGTGGGAGCTTTGTCTCCCTGACCTTGCTCAGGGCATTGCCTAGAAAGCTCTCCGAGGGCTAAAGGCTGTAGTAAAGAGAACATGCAGGTGTGCGAGGGAAGATCACTGCGTTCTTACTACCCTCCCTACTCTCACCTCTGCTTCTCTCGCCTGCAAGGGAAGGGAGATAAATTAGCAGGCTGAATTTAGATTAATGCACAAGGACAGGAGAGACACATTCACTGGTACTGTCAGCAGACGAAATATTTAAATTTAGCTTTTTCTTAATGGAGAAATGCAACATCCCCTTTATTAGCAGAACGCTCCCTGGACGTATCTAGCAGGGAAACAGACTTTGGTCAGCAGCCAGCCTCGGAAGCAGCAAGATGAGTTTAAGTTACCAGAGAGCAAAGGGCTGCCACAGACTGCAGAACAACGAGCCCTTTATTTAACAGCGGGGCTCTGCCGTGCAAGGTGACAGATGGTCGGATTACAGCAGAGTTGGGTGCTGAGGGAGGAGAAAACACCCGGTTTTTCTTCAGGGGCATCCGTATTTGTGCGGCTGGGACGGCCCAGTTCTCAGAGGAATTGTCCGGTCAGCGCTGTCGCTGCAATGCCCTCCAACGCTGCCGTCAGGCACTGTTCGCGTTGCTGGAACACCACGAAATGGGCTAATACCAAGACGGGCAGTTATTTTCCACTGGCAAACAAGGATCAGGGACTATTTTCCAGAGGCAACTAAAATAACCCCTCCTCTACACAGAACCAGGACGCACGCTTGCATCCGCAACGCGTGTTTCAGCAGCTGCGGCGCTGCCCGGCGTCTGGCGGGGCTGGGCTTCGCACACCCCTCCCCATGTCTCCCCCCGGTCCTGCTCCGTCAGCAGGGGACACGGCTCCACTCAGGTATCAGCCAGGATCGCAGCAAAAGGGCTCCAGCCTGAAATAACCCCACGGTCTTTGCAAAGCACCTGACCAGCACTCCTGAGGACAGCAACGCAGCCAGGAAAATGCTGGCTACGAACACTGAAGACAGACGACTGCCCTTCTGGAATGGGCCACCGGGCCTGTGCCCACACAGAGCCCCGAGGACTTCAGGGGTCTCTCCCCTACAATAACCCTCTGTTTTTTCCAGGAAAAAACAAAATGTGAAACTTTGAGCCTGATGCTCACGAGGGCAAGAGCGAATAAATCTATGAACAAGTGATTTGGAGTGGCAGATTCTGGGGGCAGAATCAAACACGGCTCTCTCCAGTCCATGAGTATTTGCAGGCTGCTTTCAGGCGTCCCGTGGCTCACAAGCTAAAGGCGATCAGTTGGGTGGAATGCCTAGTGACACCAAATTCGTGCTTTGCTGTAGAGGCAGGAATTGCAAATTGGCAAGAAGCAAACTACCAGAACCAAGTGGAAAGGCTTTAGAGCAAGAGAAGGTACAGCCAGGACCCAGTTTTGGGCTTCCTGGATCAGCTTTCACGCATCCACTTACTGCTACTGTGACAGGAAGTGGAGATGCCAAGACCAGGCAGTTTCAGCCCCAATTTCTAAACCAAAGAGGTCGATAACTTGACTAAATACCCTGTCCACAGATCTGAAACAAGCTCTTGGACCTCCTGACACTCGTCTGTCAGAGCCTAACACCACGGTTGTTCCACTCTGTGATTTCAAGCCCACTGAGGAAGAGTGTTCTCAGTCAGCATTCCGAAACGCCGCGCTCTGCCCTCTCATGTTTTACCTGCTTTGGGATTTGGTTTTAACTCCAGGCTTTCTTGATCTGTTGCATCCAAAATCTTGTATTTGCTTTTTCTTTTGGATTTTCCTTTTCGTCTAAAGGGAAGAAAAGGAATTAAGAGGCAGGCCATTTCTAAAAAAGCCAGAAGAAAAAACAACTCTGATCTTCAAAGCCAGAGTACTTGCTTATTTCAGATCATGTTCGTATCAGAAAGCAAGACATTAAAAATATTGCTTTAGTTGGACATTTAGAGGCTAATCCAAATCTTGCTTCTTAACTGAAGCCAGACTTCTAGGACTTCAATGTTTCACTTGAAACAGTGAGTGACAAAACCAACATCCCAGGGCTAAGCAGACGACCTGCTGGGACGATGGGCTGGAATCGTTCACCTCCTAACGCAGCTGCTTGGCTCTGCAGCAGGGACACAGCGGGGGTTACGGCCTCAGCCCCACCTCTTGCAACAGCAGATCACCATCCAGGAGAAGATTCCGCAGGCAACCACAATGACGAAAGATGCAATGATCACATACAGCACGCTCCACTCTGCAAGCAAAACACCCCAGAGATACAGACGTGTTGGCACCTCATGCCGTGGTCAGTGTGCGCTTTAGATGACCGTTCTCGAGAAAGAAAAAGCAAGACCTGCCCCTCTGAGAATGAGAGGCTAGCACCCATCACTGCCAGCACCACCAACTCCCCGTGGAAGGCAGACCCTTGAGATCCAGTGTGCGGACTCGCTGCCCAAGGGCATTTTTCAGCGTGTGTTGATTTACTAAATTTGCTTTCCTGTGGCAGGAAAGTCTCTGTAGGGGCACGACAGAAAAGAGGTCTGATTTATACACTAAGAACGGACTTCACCGAGAGGGTCCGAAGAGGAGCTGCTTCCCTACCACGTAGCGTCTGCCTAGAAGGTACGGTGTCGTGAGACCAGGGCAGGGACGGTCTCCTTGTGTGAGCACCACGCCAGAGATACCGGGAGAAAGCGGGTACCTGTCACTGCCCACCCGGGGTTTCAAACACTGTTTGCTTTCCAGGGGTGAACAACCGCAGGGAGGCTGCACGTACCACAGTTGCTCTCGCCGTCCCCCATCTGCACCCTGATGAAGTTCTCCATCCAGAAAGGGTCACAGACGCAGCGCTTGGTGAAGGAGTCACAGCGACCGTGCTCGGAGCAGTTCAGCTGACACGCTACGGACCAAAACCAGCAAGGTGAACGAAACGACTTGCAGGCGAGGCAAAAACGGGGCAGTACAGCTCAATATGCCCAGCCCCCACGGGCTCTGACCTGAATCTCACCACTCTGTACTTCACCCTCAGCTTCACTGCAAGAACTGCAAACGTAGCACCGAGGTCTCATGCCAGATCAGAGTCCTGCTTCACTAACAATGCAACACCCATAACGTGCTAAGAAAATTTTGCCTAACACATCATGATTTTCATATAAAAGTTATGGAATTTCTATACTTATTAAATAAATATTTTAAAATAAGGTTTTGATTTTCAAAGTCAAACCCAGCCCGTGAGACAGACTACAAGAAACAAATGGATCCTCTACAGTGACCGAACTTTTGAAGGCCACAAAGTTGTAAGCTCAAGAAGCCATGAAAATAATTACTTTATGTAATTCTAAAGTATCCAACTGATCAGCACATGATCCTCATAGGGCAGAGCTCATAAAAAGAAAAAAAGCGCTAATGTAAACTTGTAAAAAACTGACAGAAGTGAAACATTTCCTGCAGGCAGATGTATGTGCTGGAGTGGAAAGGACTGTGTTCACAGCTACCAAGATCTGTGGCTTTCTTGTTTTCAGTATGAGACTCAGTTCATTGGCTGTATTGCATTCACACTATATTTTAGCTTCTTAAGTACCAATCTGCTTTCGATTTTGTGAATTTTTATCTTCCCAGCAACATTACTGGAGTGAGCGTGTACGTGCTAACACCACCTGCGTGTGGGCACACGCGAAGGTCCTCATTCTTGCAGACATCTGAGAAGACAGGAAAAGATGTTGGCTCGTACCACAGTGACTCTTACTTACTGACTGTGTTGATTTCTAACGCCCGGAAGATGAGGAAGTCTGGCTGTTGTTTCCGTAGTTCGTTCTTCAGCGTCCAGGCTACCTCTCGTCCTTTGAATATCTGATGGGGAAGCTGGTTCTGTACAAAAAACACCATCTTCGTGCTGGAAGTCAGACAAAAAATATTATCTGCTGCTTCTCCAGACACCAGGTAGAGAGCCATTCTCCCCAGTCTGGCATTAGAGGGATTTATTCAGAATCCCAAATTTATTTGAAGGCCAGACTTCTGGCTCCATCTTGAAAGCAATAATCGTAGACCTGGTCACACAGCAGAAAACCCGCTGGGACATCCAATACATCCATATTTTCAAAGCTAAGGCTGGACTGTTCGTGAGTTTGCTAATCAAGCACATCTTTCCACGTTCACGCTATGCATGCAAATCCTCAGACTTTAAGGCCCTGCCATTTTCATCATCTCTTCCCTCCCTCCCTGTGGGATCCTTAGACCTTACCACGCGTGGAACCTGGGGGCTCATCTAACTGCACAGCGCACAGCTCCAGCACCAGAGAAGACAGTGAAGGTTTACAGTCTTTTGCAAAGCTTAGTTTGAATGCGCAGTGTGTTACAGCCAGAAGAAGCACAGCTGTGGAGGATACTGTATTCTGCATCTTTTATAGCATTAACTTCACGAGAGAACTTGCTCCCCTTGGCTCGCTAGCCTGGCAGAGCCCTGTGTATCCTTCAGATTCACAAAAGGATGCATGGATGTTTCAGATTTATTACTACCAGTGAGCCTATGGGTCAAAAGGATATTAGTGAAGCCCTCAGAGTATGTGGAAAAAAAACAGCAGCCGGAGGAAAAACATATTTTTTTTAAACAGCACAAGTTACTTTGATAGTTGAGGCAAAAATGGGATCCTAAGGCCATCTGGCAGCAAATAATCTCTGCTCACAAAACACTTCCCACTCTTCTGTCTATTTAATAAACGCATAAACGGACGAAGCATCCCTTACTTGAATCCCTTACTTGCCTTGCTCATTGAAGAACAGTGGCAACCGGTCACGGCAGAGATAGAACGGTAGCACTGCAACAGAAAGTGCTGGCTCTTCTCTTCTGAGCTCTTTAAGTTTGCACGGACAATGAATTCTGATTTTACTGCTACAGCAGGCAACGTGGACACGAAGGAATCGATACATTACTGAACTCAGGGAGGTCTGAAGTACAACTGCAGATTTATTGCTGACTTGCTACATGACTTTAAGCACATCCCTTAAATCTTTTTCAGTGCTTTACCTACCTTAGGACTACTCCCTGTTTAGTAAAAATCAAGTGCAATATTGCACTCATTTCAACAGATTACCACTCTGCCCCTGATAAGCTTGTTGCCATGCCACTCATGCATACTCAGGCATCCTCAAACACACCTACGGTAACGACGGACTGCTGTTGGGACGAGATACGTGCAGCTACGGCTGTGACCACGCTACAGCGCCAGTCGCTGAAGTTCTCTGCAGAACGGTGAATCTCCCAGACCCGCCGTTGTGCAGAGGTGGAAAGCTGAACTCGGTCAGGTGCTTTCATGCCAAAGCAGCATGGACAGGATCCAGCTGGGCTGAACCACCCCTTGTACGACTGGCTGGTTACTGTGCTTGGGGCTGAGCAACACTGTCCAGGCACTCCACGTGTCCCAGGCCTATGGCCCTGCCTATGAACAAACTGCCTCTTGTTTACAGGAGACCAGCTAATATAAAACTACAAAGCTGGCATGGAGGGCTGCTGCGAGGGGGGTTGCTACACCACCGCCTCTGGTGTGGCATCCATGTTTCACCAAACTGCTCTGTACCAAGCCCCATTATTTGTCCAGTTACCAGTCACAGCTGTAGAACATCCTTTAGATAGTCTTCACAATTTTCAAAACCACATCAGATTAGTTCTTACTTTATAGATTTGGGGGGCAAAGACATTAGCAGCAGCAAACAGCTTTTGGGGACAATGCACTATCTCCAGAAGGAAAAGATGCCCAGGACCTGCTTGGGAACACATCTCCTCTGATCTGAGTAAGCAGGAATATCAATTTTAAGCAACATCTCGACATGTTCCAATTACTCCATTTGCTTCCCAAAAGAAAACAGCCCTTGGTCTACTAAACCCTCCAGCAATCTCCCTCCCTGTACACTCACAGAGGAAGCCTACCTTTGTTCCGTGTACGGCTGGATTTTCTGCACAGTGATGTCCGAGTCGAGGACCCCCAGCAGAACGCCTATTTGTCGGATGAACATGCCCTTCTGCCTCTCCGTCAGCTGGCTGACATTAACATCCAGGATCATCTCCACAAGGTTATTTTTCCTAGGATCTAGTGAGGATGTAGATGAGATAACAGAGATCTTTAGAACTTCTATTGAACAGTCTGAGTACAAGTCAGGTTTCTAGTATCTTTCCAGAATGTTTCTGTTTTGGCCACCAAATTACAGAATCTCAGTGCAGAAAGGGATACAAGTCTATGACTTTCCAGGTAACAGTGAGCAGTAAGAGTGAGCCCCCAAGAACCACCAGAAAATACAATCACATACCCCAAAACTGTTGACCGTTCACAGTTCTGAGCCGGACAAGACGACAGACTTTACCTCAGTACACTGCATCCAGACAAACAGCGGGCTTGCTAGTGCGCTGTCGGCAAATGTGGTAGAGCAGAAAACCCAGACTCACCAGGTTTGACTTCCACTGTGGTCCTTTCCACATCACTCTCTCCTTTGGCATCTGTTACTCTGAGGTGGAATGTGTAGGTCCCTTCTACCAGATTGGACAGGAGAAGGACAGGATGATGGTCTGAATTATTTAGGACTTCCTGGAAGGCAGAGCAAAATCAGTACCAGGAAACAAAGGATGAAACTAGCATGACAGGTCATCATATTTACAGATATCACTACAAGGCACCAGGTGCGACAATGAGCTTTGCATTTCCTCGGGTGCTGTCAACGCTACCTTTCACTGACTTTCGTGATGCTGGAGACTGACATTTAAAAAAAGAAATCTCACCCCAGCTGCAGGGCTCCCCTCGTCCCGGGTCCACAGGTAGCTGACAATTCCCTTATCATCAGAGGACTTGGATCCATCCAACTCAGCTGTATTTGTGGGCAAGGTGATGACAACATTGCCAGCAATCTTTGCGACTGGCGGCTTGTTTATCTCTAAGCAAACAGAAAAAAAGCAGTTAGAGAAAAATCTGGCAACGCCCAATCAAAACCTACTGCGTTACATCTCCACTCTAGCCCAGAAATCCCTATCTCACACTGCGGGCAGAGAAAGGAAGTTACGTTCTGCAGGATGCAGCTGAAGATAACGTTCCTTCAGAAAAGGGCAGACCCCTGACTTAGAGAAGGTCATTTCAGTGCTCTCCACATCAATTTTCACCCACTCCTTACTCTTCTTGTGCCTCTGAACACAGGTTTTGCTGAAGTGCTCAGCGATAACCCGTGTCTCCGGCAGCTCTGCTCACGGCTGGACATACCTTCTTTCACAATGACGTTGACCGAGCTTTGGCTCTGCAAGTTCCTCTCATCTTTAACTGTCAGAGTAAATTCGTATGTGCCAACTTGAAGGCCTGTTACAGTGGCAATGCTGCTGTTGGCATTCTCCAGCTTGACACCATCTGGGCCCCTAACCAAGGCAGAAGAGGATCAGTACAGACCATGGGAGCTAGCCTCACACCGAACAGGAGGCTCAAGCCCAAGCAGAGTTTATGGGGGTGCAGACAGACAGTTGCCTGGAAATACAGAGTCCATGACAAAGAGCAAAATTATTTTCTCCAGTTACAGCAAGATAATCAAAAGAGTAGGTGCAGCATTCAGAACAAAAAACTGTAATTTCTGGTGGTTTAGCGTTTTGATTATTTTTAAACCAGGGGAGCACTGATACCAGCATTTAAGTAGGGTTTACAAAAAGTAGTACTTTCAGCAAAATTGGCTTGTGAACTGCACAATAAGCCATTTTTTTTTTAAGAAAAGTTATAGAGCAAAAATAGTTCCTTCAGTTATAAAAGCTTTGCACAGACTTTGCAATAGCAAAGAGAAAAAGCTACTGCAAGTTGCTCATAGGCTTTTTCCTGAATTCCCTAAAGCACTCCAGGAACTTCAGAGTCTGAAGGGAAGCATGACAGTGCGAAGAGCACTGCCTCATTCAAATTCCTGCAAAAGGATCAAGTTAGAAGGCCCTGCTACTGCCTGATTACAAGAGTCCGGCCCTTCATACTGCCAAGCCCACACCACACTGCTGTGATCCGAAGATGGCCAGACCCCTTTACGTGCCATAACCACACCTAGAATGGGAATCGGGCCTAGAGATGAAGGCAAAGGTATTTCTGATGCTCAAACAAACCTCCACCTCTCTCCAATTAAACACAAATCCTTGCCTCATTCTAGTCACTGGTGAAGCTTGTCAGGCCCAATGTGGGACTGAACACAAGGGAGGTGTGTGGGGGTGTGTCTTGTTTTAAATGAAAGACCTAGATCCTGGCATAAGAGCAGTCTGGAAGCTGATACACACCGGGTTTTTTCCCAGAGAAAGGAGACTATCTTCTGGTCATCCGAGCTCTTGCTGCCATCTAGAGTGGTGCTGTCCACAGGAAGAGTTAATTCTTTGTCTGGACCAGCATCCGCCTTTGGGGGCTTATTGTTCTCTGAAAAAGGATTGCAGTATTTTTCACACACATGCCATAAAAGGTGGAGCTTAAAACCCCAGCATTAAGAAGTTTCTCCATGATCCCTACTATATTTCTTGCCTGTTACCAACCTTGTACTAAGAGAAAGTGAGGTTAAAAACAGTTCAGAGTTCAGATCAGCGTTTCATTCCCACATCTGCAATAAAATGAGAATGAAATCCAGGAGTTCTCATTTTTGCTCTCATTCTCTAAGCATTATTCCACTTTTCCTGCTCTTGTAGCAGGATCAAGCACTGTGAGCAGATAGCTGCTTGGAAATACAAACCTGCCATTATGGTGGGATAACGTCAGTTAGACTACGTTGTGTAAAGAAAGAGAACAGCCTAGAAAGGCAACATCCCTAGAAACTTTCTTCTGCTGATTTATCAGCAATATACCAGCCCAGAATGGGCCTAAATTAGAGCAGCTTTTCTGAAGGCAGCACAAAGCTACCGTAAGATCTAGAGTACGTTGACAGATTGATGCTCACCTCTAACCCCTGGAATGGAAGTGGGAAAAGCAGCTAAAGGCAGCTTACCTGGCTGGACTATGACAGTGACCTCCGCAGTGGACTGGTGCCCAGCAGAATCAGTCACTATGAGCTGGTAAGTGTAATCACCTTCTTGCATTGCAGAGAGCTGTAAGACTGGTGTCCTCACCCCCTTTGAGAAAACATATTCATGTATTAAGAAGAATATTTACACAGATGATGATAGACCAGAAGACTCTGCTTCTAAAACAACTATTATCAGCAGATTCTAGGGGCTTATTACTAACTCCTGCTACGAGGCCCAAGTCTGGGCCACTTACGCCTGCAAGGCACTTACAGGTAAATTTATGCCCAGCAACAATGACACTGTTGTGGAACATCACAAGAGTAACACCGTAAGGTGTTCAGACCTTTTGAGATTCAATAGTTAGCAACTCAAGCAAAACCTCTGGGAAGCCCTGTGCAAATCCTACACGTTGTGAACCTGATTCGCGGACTTTCTTATTCCATAAATTTGACAGTAGTAATAATCTTTAAAAGAAATATGATGACGTGGAAACAAGTTCCAGCTTTTACTGTGTAGGACTGAGGAGTGTCTGGCTAGTATCAGTTAAATTCAGACTAATTTAACTAACTTATTTTAGTTAATTTCTTTAATTTGATCTGACTTTAATTTCACTAAATTAAATTGAGGTTTGACTCAAAAGATCCAGTCCATTGTAGTCACCCAGCTAGAGAAAAACATGACCTGGCACAACGGCTTCTCCTGCAAATCTAAATGCCACCCTGACTGACACTGAGCTAAAGGATGACATTGTCTGGCTCCACAGCTGCTGATAGCACTGAAGCATCCCTATTATACCATCATTGATCTAGCTGTCCCTGATGTTCTGAGAAGTCAGCAACTGAACAGAGAAAGAACACACTTCCCTAGCAGCCGTATCGGTTCAAGCGAGAGATGTGGGTGTGATCATGTTGCGCTGAGACCTGCTGTACAGGACGTCAGAATCCAAAGCCATCAAGTTCTCATTTCTCTTAATCCTCCATTCTTGAGCAGTATTGAAGACTGCATTGCTCAAGAAAGGAAACAGGATGCCAGTGAAAACCTGTGGCTAGACTGGTGTCCCAGCTCAGCCACTAAGCCAACACCAGCTTCATGCAGCTTTAGTTTTAAGTATCTATTTAACCATCACATGCTTGCTCTGCAGGATTATAAGAGACATTTGTTAACAGCCATTTTAAAATGGGTTGATTATAGAAAAAAAGCCAGCCAGTGAGAAATCCAGAATGAGTATGGGAGACCGGCACGGACCTGCATCTCCATCACCTTCCCTTTGCTGTTAGGGCTGAGCAGCCACTCATAGCTGACAATGCTGTGATCATCGGTGCTCTGGTTCCCGTAGAGGGTGATGGAGTTCTGAGGCAGCGTGATCACTTGGTTTGGGCCCGCATTTGCCACTGGAGGATAATCCACTGCTTTGTTCACAGTCAGGTTTGCAGTGGTGGAGTTGCTGGCACCATCCGAGTCCACCACTGTTAGACTGAAGAGGAAAAAAAAAGTGAAAGCAGTGAAGAGTCATGATTATCAGAGCTGAATACAAAACACTGGCTGGAGTTAAGTGAAATGCAAAAGAAGAGTTGGAAACTTAAGATGCTTCCACGGACAGGATAGAAATTTTTTTCAGGAGTGAAAAATACCCGTGGCTTGAGGCAACGGTGCTTTTTCGGAATAGTAACTTCCCCCAAATGCCCAATTATCAGCCTCAAAATGATGCACAAAATTCAACAATCACGTCCATCTCTAGCTTGAAATCTACTAACTAGTTCCAAGACAAAACTGTGCTAGTGAAAGATCATCAGCTTTCACACACACAGACGTGACAAAAAAGAGCTTCTGGAGTACGACACTACCTCCCAACAGGAGACGTTCACTAACATGGACAGCGCGGTTCACTACTGACCCACGAGGAGCCTGAACACAAGCTGCCTCCTCAGCTAGGGCAGTACCACACAGCAGAACGGCTTTTTGTTAAAGGCAGATCTGAACATCAATCTGATGAGCTCATATACCAACTGCTTAAGAGGGAAACAGTGTTCAGTCACAGGTACTCAGGTTTATTTTAAATAGATGTGCTGATGCAGTGCGTGGACATCACACCAAAACACAGACCAAAGGAAAAACACAGAGCAAACATTAAAGTGAAATCACAGAATCACAGAATAGTAGGGGTTGGAAGGGACCTCTGTGGGTCATCTAGTCCAACCCTCCTGCCGAAGCAGGGTCACCCACAGCAGGCTGCACAGGACCTTGTCCAGGCGGG
>Ga0065711_1010638_pt1 | contig 13549 bp, 14 predicted proteins | sample Hoacrofraction12_FD_59098 | JGI IMG/M metagenome (GOLD analysis project Ga0065711, IMG submission 59098) | Hoatzin crop microbial communities from Cojedes, Venezuela - Epithelial fraction 12 v2 (version 2) | ecosystem: Host-associated > Birds > Digestive system > Esophagus > Crop | place...
GGGGACGGGGATCGGTGTCCGTCCCTGGAGCCGTGGCCTCAGCGGCGGTTGGTGGTTGGTTGTCTCCTGTCGCAGCTGGAAAGGTGTGACCACAGCTCACGTGCGCTTCCAGCGCCTGTCCCTGCACGTCGGCCATCCCGGGGCTAGGACGTGGAGCCGTCTGTCCAGTAAAGGTGGGGATGGGACCCCACTGCTGTGAGGGCAGGATCCCGGGGGGCTGGCAGCAGCCTCGGTGGGGCTGCAGCAACTGCAGCCTGAAGCCCAGCAGCTCTTGGGCATGAACAGACCCTCCTCATGCAGCCGCCGTGGCTTCAGGGGCTTGCTGGTGGCTTTTCCACCTGCACAGCTGGAGAAAATGAATTCAGGAAGGTGGGAAGGACTGGGTGAACTGGTCAGAACAGCTGTAAAATGGCATTTGCCAAAGGCTATGTGGGTGGTGGGTGCCCAGGCAGCCAGGCAGCAGGGCCACGTGCACCCCAGGGCATCGCCCGTGCATCCCCTGCTATTGCTCACGGGGAATACGCCGGCTGCTGCGCTGCGTGGTGCTGGCAGAGTGCTCCTAAGGTGCCTTTCTGTGGGTTTTTTTTAATTCTGTTTTGTTTTTTGGTTTTTTGGAAGTGGCATATTCTTACTTGAGTAACGTCAAGAGAAATTAAAAATAGACCCAAGTCCTGATAGATGACAGAGTAGTTATAAAATCCAAGTGTTTCAGGAGAGAAACGCCAACACAACAGCCCCCAGGCAACTGGAAAAGCCGACAGGTAAAGGTGGGCGGCTGCGCCGGGGCTGGTGCCCGGCACCAACGTGGGCTGCAAAGCCCCTTCCTCCTGCCGGGGAGCAGGGACAGCGAGGCGAGCGATGACGTCTGGCACGGGGAGCGCGAGCCCGGGTGCTCTTGGCTGCACAGGACGGGCATGTGGGACGTGGCAGTGGCCGTGCCTTTCCCTGCTCAACATCACCAGTAACTTCACCAGAGCACTGGTAACGTCACCAGCTGCCCCGAGCGGGGTGGGAGCAGAGCAGAACCGCGAGCGGTGGGTGGGTTTCCACCGAAGCACATTGCATGGATGCTCTGGAGCTGACGCCTCGGTCAGGGCATCCCCTGCCAGCCGCCGTCTCTCCGGAGAAGCTGGGTAAATATTTTGGCAGCTCGTCCCCCTGAGCACCCCGCTGCTGTTGCTGCTTCAGCCATCGGGAGCAAGCTGGAGGGTGCTGGTCCCTTAGTGTGAGGGATACTGGAGCGGAAAACGCAGGAGAAACGTGACGTTTCAGGGATGTCTTTCCAGAGGACCTGCTGGACACAGGTAGCTCATTCCCCCATGCTGGCTCAGACACGCTCTTTGCTCCTCGTCTCCGCTCACCACCCGCCGAGCCTCCCCACGCCCGTGCAGCGGGGCCGTACAACCCCGAGTAAGCCCTGAGCAGCTGCTGGCATCCCATGCGAGGCAGCAGCGCGGAGCTTGTCTTCCTGCAGCCTGCAAGCAGGGAGCAGTGTCCCCACGCTGGTTTCTCTGCAAAGTGACACTTCCACAGTCAGAAACGTTGTCCCCGGGAGCCTGGGCCACTGTGGCTCGGTCCCTGCCCACCCACAGAGCCCAGATGCTCCCGCACCCACCGACCAGGAGCGAGCGGTCCAGATCCGGCGTATCCAGACCCAAGTGCTGCTGCTGCTGCTTTGCTTTAACTCTGTTCTTATCAGATAGACTGAGTCACACCAGGATAAATGCTGCAGATATTACAGCCTGTGTGAGACTTAAAAAGATGTATTTGGATGCTAACGTTGCTGGTTGTCACCACGCTATGAGAAATGTTGTAGAAATAGAAATAGAGAAAATATAATAGATACTGTAGATTTGCAGCCTTAATAGCTTTACAGCACATCCTAATTGTTATATATCTATCACATCAGTACGCTGCAGCACTCATGGTATTTTTATTTAGCTCCATCTGGTGTATGATAACATCAAGCATGAATTGGAAAGAAATTTAATAAATACTTCTGCAGGGAATTTCCTTAAAAGGCATCCTAAAACAAGCATGTGTCGTGTAAAAACAGCACTACAGTTTGGACACGGAAAGCACTTCTAGGTGAAAGGGAGGGATGTGAGTGACTGAACGTACACACGCGTGGAAGCTCCGGTCCAGGTTCCTTGGCCGCACCCTGCGAATCGGATCTCGATGCCGTATTTGCCGGTCTCTCGGCACTTAGCATGTACCCTGGGGTGCAGGGGTGCAGGTTGATTTCAGGTTGTCTCTAGCTTTGCAAGAGATACAGGAGTGGAAAGGGCAGGAAAAGGGACACTGAGGACTGGGAAGGGGCCAGCAAAACACCCGCTGAAGATGGGCAACGGGGAAATGCAGAAGGGTTGAACAGCGAAAGAAATCCTGCTTGCCGTTGGCTCCTTTGCTGAGAGTTTCTGTATTCCGCAGGTCTGTGGAGGAGAACATGGCTTTACTCCAACGGCAAAACCAACAAAGCAAATCCTCTGCTTGCTTCACCCCGTCCCTGCCAGTGCACGCTCCCCTGGGACGCGCATCCTCAGAAAGCGAGCGGCAGCGGCGGGCGGGTGCTGCCGGCCATCGCAGCACTGCCAAGTGCAAAGGCACAGAACCGGGGAGTGCTGCAGGACACGTGTTAAGAGGGAGGAAGGGGCTTTGTGGGCCAAAATCCATTGCCAGGCTGTGTAGGATGAAGGAGATGATGCACGTGCCTTGCTGCAAGCATCCCGTGCTGGGGAAGCCGCCTGCGGAGCCTCGGGGATGCACCAGCACAGAAACCCTCTTTGCTCCTGCGCCTGCAGAGATTCACCGTCGTTCTCACCGCCGTGCCCCAGAAAACACAACTTGATGGACGACTCCAGTAACGAACTCCTGGCTCTGTGGAGAATCAGTTCATAGCCAGGCTGGCAGTGAGTGAGTGGCAAATACCTGGCTCCGTCCAGCCCCAGGAGCCCCCGAAGCGTGTTGGCACATCGCATTGACCCTCCAGGCTTTGCGGCCGCTTGAACAAAAGCACTGAGGAACCAGCGGCTGCATTTCTACTGGCGAGGAACAGCGTGAAGTTTTCGGAGATTGCTCCTAACACAAGAGGCGATATACAGGTGATGCAGACTGGTGAGCTAACACCTGCCTGGCTTGAAGTCTGGGAGTCCAAATGGGATTTTCCAAGGAAATCTGGCTCTGACTCAGTAGTGGGACATCGACGGCTGCGCAGACCCAAGCTCTGAGGTCAGGAAGGACAATTATGTCCCACTTTCTGTACCAAACTGACGCATAGCTCCGTGCAGCTGGTCCTGCACAGAACACAGAGACGTGTGTGACCAACCTGTACTACAGCAGAGGAATGAGGGGCTGTGTTTATATTTACCTCTGGACTACATTTAATAGTATGTTTTCCTCCAAAGAGTTGCCAGCTTGATACTTAGAGATCGTTGCATTTTATTCATAACCTCTAGGCAGGCACCGTTTCCTATTAATTTTTTCCCCACTTTACAGTCTAATTAAGGTCAGCTGACCAGCAGAATGCTGCTGTGTTTGTTTTAAACTACTATATACCTAATTATTTTTTTTAAACCTTGCACAGAGTAGCCCGTGTCAGACCAGCACCTCCCTGCTGCAGGCTGGAGGCTCAGCATCAGCCCCCTCCTGCTCCAGGGCTGGAGCCAGCACACGTGGGGACGTTGCACGTGGTCGGTTGTGATCCTTTTCTTTGTTTTAAGATTTGGGAGCTCAGGAATAGCCCTGGAAGTTGCTTGGCACGGACCCAGCCTTTTACCATGAGCGCTAGCAGGGCGCCTTGCTGTGGAGCGTGACCTGTGAGCGGTGGGTTGGAAGTCCCATCTGGGAAGTCCCATCCCAGCCCAGTGGTCCAGGAGCACCCGAACAGCGGTGCCTCTCCTGCGGTTTTTTTTGATGTCGTCCCCATGCGATCAGCACCGGTGTCATTGAGCTTGCCTTGGTGTCACATCTGATTTTGTCGCAAATCACCTCAAAATCCTCTGAAGGGCACGGCTCCCCCTAAACAGATTGTAGGACCTCTCTGTTATGTTTAAATCAAACTTCCCTGAATATATTACACCGCAGAGCCATATGTTCAGTGCCACTTCCCTCAGCATGTCACGTATTTTGTTGGCTATAGGCGTCCTGAGATATACGGAGTTCGCCAAGGAGGGGAGCGGTGGACGAGCCCTCCTCCCGCTGCAGTGAGAAACACTTTTTCAGATGGCTGAAGAAGAGGTGGGGTGGGAGTGGGGTTGATGGGAACTGCTAAGTGCGACGCATGAGAAATTCCCCTAAATTTTGCTCCGCAGACCCCGTTCTGTGAATGCTGCGAGGATGAACCTTCGGCTGGCGCTGGTGATTCTCCCTCTCGCAGGGAACCTCCGCAGCTTTCTGCATCTCTCGTCACTCGGAGCTCTACGGCTGCTCCGCAGAGGTGGGTTTGCCACCCCCCCCGGGGCGAGCAGCTGCCTGGTACCCCCATGTTTGTTGGGTTTTTGAGTGCTGCTGAGCCGATCTCAGCTGATACCAAACGACCTGGGTACAGCCCTGTCCCACTCAGTATTTGTCATGGTTTTCAGTTTGTATTTCGCTGTAACAGCTGGCTGGATGAAGAAATTGGAGGGTGTTGGGCAAAAGGCATCAAGGGCATTAATAAGTTACTGCTGCCATGGAGGGACAAACGTGCTCCCTTCCTGTCTAGGAAGAATGGGATCTGCTGCAGACCTGCCAGGTTTCATCTTCATTAATATTAGCAGTCTCTTGACGGGGCCATCAGGTCCCTGTCCCCATGGTGGGGGAACATATCTCTGTGCTTCTCCCCGTGTCCCCAACCCAGGATCACAGAATCAACACAGAATGCTTGGGGTTGGAAGGGACCCTCAAAGACCATCTAGCCCAATCCCCTGCAGTGAGCAGGGACAGCTTCAACCGGATGAGGTTGCTCACAGTCCCGTCCAACCTGGCCTTGAACGTTTCCAGGGATGGGGCATCCACCACCTCTCTGAGCAACCTGGGCCAGTGTTTTACCACCCTCATTGTAAAATATTTCTTCCTTATATTCAGTCTAAATCTCCTCTCTTTTAGTTTAAAACCATTACCCTTGTCCTATCGCAACAGGCCCTGCTAAAAAGTCTGTCCCCATCTTTCTTATAAGACCCCTTGAAGTACTGGCATCTGCTCTAAGGTCACCCCGGAGCCTTCTCTTCTCCAGGCTGAACAGCCCCAGCTCTCTCCACCTGTCCTCACAGGAGAGGTGCTCCAGCCCCTGGATCATTTTTGCAGCCGTGATGGGGATGAGTCTGTCCGTGGTTCTATTTTCCAGCTTCCTTTCCCCCCACCTTGTTCTTTGCACCCTTTGGCTGTAGCTACCCCTGAGATGGGCTGCCAGCCCCACCGGTGACGCAGCCGGCATCTTTGGGGACACTCGGGGTGCGCAGAGACGCTGGACCCCATTGCTCGGGTGCTGCCAGCTCCGGCGCGGGCAAGGCACTGCCAGGCCCGGCTGAACGGGCGCCATCGAACGCAATTACGGCCCTGAAATGTGCTTCCCAGTGAGTGCGTTCCAGTACCGGCTAGTGTATGCTCTGATATTGGCACCGCTTTTGCTGATATTCCTGCCAGCAAATTCTCTGCTCTGCTTGAATATTCATGGGAAGCCAACGTGAAGAGAGGCACAAGCCTAAATGAGGTGAGTTCACTTAAAAATTCAGGCTCAAAATCCAGCGGCTATTTCTTGCGGCACTCACCCAAGCGTTAGCTCCCGCACTCTATTAATTTGAGTCTGTGTTTCGGACTTCTGAGCAAATTTTCTGTGTTTCTCCCTCACTGAATCTGCAAACTCTTCCCCCTCAAGATCAGTAGCTTTGTGTAAAAACAGCAACTCTCCGCGCTGAACTTTGCAGTCAAAGGATTTGTTTTCCCTGACTCATATCTAAATTATTCTGCCTTCACCTCCTCGTGCATGGTTCAGAGCGCGCGGTGGCTCTGCGCTGGGATTGAAATGATTCTTGCTTAGGCAAACTCTCATTTGAACTTGTCAAAGGAATTCGGTCTGTTTGTAATTAAATGCCTATCACACCTTCTTTAACCTCGCTTACACGAAGTCAAAGCGCTAGAAAAGCCTGTAAGAGGCAGGAAAGGCTCATTTGCACCTTGAAATGCCCATGTTTTCAGAGATCAATGCTGTCTGTATGGAACAAAACTATAAGCAACTTTCAAGTGCTTTTTTTTTTATGTAGTGCCTCTTTTACATATTGGATTTATGTCTGATTGTCTAGTGACTAAGATGCGAGATAATAGGAAAGCAGCCTCTAATGCATTAACTCCTGTACACAGGCAGCGGCTCCGGCACGGCTCGGCTACGCTTTCTTGTGCTCACTCTCTCCTAAATATAATCACAGCCAGCCGGATGATGGAAAAGAAACGCTGCCGTTACAAAGCCAAGCGTAGGAAGTTTAGACTGTATCAGAATTAGGGTAATTAGTGTTTGCATTAGGCTGTTTCTCAGCTGCACCACCATTTCCAGGCGCTGGAGTGGCAGGGGAGGCAGGAGGAACTGCTGCTCTCCTCCTCTTCCTCCCGGGAGATGCCACCAAGAAAGGTGACCACCTGACCTTGTCCGTGCCCTCCAGCTCCGTGGTGGCTTGAACCACACTGCGTCCATGAGCCCGCGTTGAGCTGGGAATGGAGCGAGCCCCAGCTTTGCCCGGCTCTGCCGCAGGTGCTGTCGGGGTCAGCTGGGAGCAGGTGCCTCGGCAATCGTCCAGGAGCCACCCGTGAAAAGCAGTGAAATTTCCGATTAGCTTGGAAAAAGCGTAGATAAGCGTGTAATTCTCAGTTTCAATTGAATCAAGTGTCCAGACATGCTCTTCCCTCACTGCTGTGTCACATCCACCACCACCACCTCCCCTCCACATCGTTTAGCATCGGACATTTCTCTTTTTAATTGGTGACAGACGTTATCCTTGTAGTTTAAGCTTTGCTAGTGGATGGAAGGAAGGGGCTGTCTTCTTTATTTGATTTAAAGAAGGGCTTTGCTATTGCGAGGATCTAATGCATAAGCTTTTTTGGGGGTTTCATAACCCCCCCACGCCAGGCTGGCAATGGCAGACTGACTTTAATCTGATGGAACAGAGGAAAGCAGGAAGCTTAATTTGAGGTACGGCATCTCGTCAACTCGAGGAGAGTCCTGGACCTGGCTCGTCAGGAAGCCCTGACAAAGGCTTTGCATTAGAAACGCATTGACACTGCTGAACGTAGAAAACCGAGGGAATATTAATGGCCCATTTATTAAAAATCTCAAAGTCCATGTAGGATCCCGTAGAGACCCCGTGTGGATTAGAGATCAGGAGACAAGCTGGTGCTGTTGCATATGCAACATGGAGTTTGTGCAGGCAGCCTGCTCTGGGCGAGGGACGTCCCGCGCTGATGGGTGCCCACGAGGAGGGCTGGACCCCGGGTGTGCAGTGCTGGTCATGGTCCCCTGCCAAAGCCCTGGGAGATGTTGAGCACGACACAAACCGGAAAACCTGCTACAAAAATAAATAAGCGATGCATCAGGCCTCGGCTTGCCCCTTGGGTGCTTGGAGGTGACATTTATAGAGGTGGGTACCCACTGAAGGTGCCCTTACTCTCTTTGTTCAGCTCAGAGTTATCCCGTCCTTCCCACCTGGAGTGAGTGCCCTTTCCCAAGGCTTTCTGATGCTTACCATCTTTCAATATTTAGCAAACAAAACCCATTACAGACAGACCCTTTTTTATTTAATTCTATCGTGGTATGAAAATGTGAACAATGCCCCAATCACAGGGATGGCCAGGGAGTCCGTTCCACCCCAGCTCGGTTCCTTTCCCAGCGCTGGGCTCCTCTGAAGAAGTACCAATCAAATATTTTTCTGTCTATGCAGCAATTGCTCCTAATTGCTGTCTCCACTGTGTGCCTTCTGGTTTCGAGCATGGCTGGGGGAAGTTTGTGCTCGCCTTGAAAGGATGCAGGCTTTTAATGATCAGAGAAAACTTCAGCGAGCTGCAAGTTCGCAAAGCGATGCCCTTATTTCTGATTTCCAGGGTGAACTTCTCTTTTCTGTGGCTTCTGCAATTTAATAACGTGGGGCAACCCAGAGCCGGGCGGGAGGCTGCAGGATGGATGATGGCTCAGCTGCAAAGGTGGAGGCGTCAACGCAGGCTTTTGGGGCCAAGCGGGCATTGCGCTGGGACTGTGGTTCGTGATAAAGCGCGTTGGGATGATGCTTAGAAATCTGCATCCAAAAAGCTACGGTTCATCTGGTGAGCTCACCCTCTTGCTGTACTCGGCAATCCCACCTCCACATCACTGGGACCATGGATTTGGACGTGCTGCTTTGGCCAGTGATGCCCGTGGTGGGACAGCGAGAGAGAAGGGCTGGAGGAAGGGACTGGTGGTCTTTCCCATCTGCAGGAGGGAAGCACCACTGCTGCAGCTGCACATCCTGATTTTCTTGTGTAATTCCATGGAAATGGGGATGATTGTCTGTGATTAACTGGGTGGGTTTTCATAGAGAGCTTTGATCCTGCCAGAGGAGACAGGAGAGTGATGGAAAGAGAAGAGAGTGCGAGGAAGGGAGTGGGGAGGTGAGAAGCGCCGTCGAGATGCTCCCGGCAGACTGGGAGGAGGTGATGGGTGCGGGGGGAGATGTTTCCCACCGCTGCTCAAATAAGCAGGAGGAGGGCAGGAGCTTGGTCTCTCTCGGGGAGAGCTTTCTCTTAAACTGCAGCTGTGATTTCCATTGGTACCGTCAGATCAGCGCCTGAAACGCTGGCAGAAAGGGCAGCTTGACATCAATTACTGCAGTCCTGCCGCTCCCTGCTTTCGCAGCAGCCCGGGCAGTGCGTTTCAGAGACAGCTGTATTTCACTCACAGATGTGATGTAGAGCGGAGTATTAGGCAGTGTGTTGGGTTTGGTGGTACTCCGGGTGTTTTAGTGGAAACTAGACACTGAACAAGCTGGAAGCGACGGCCTCAGTGAGGGATGAGCTGCCCAAATCCCTGCTGGTGGGACAGAGAGCCACGCAGCCGCAGGGAGCTCTGGAAGTAATGGCTGGCAACAGTCAGGACGTGGGGACAGAGCAGACAGAGCTGCCAGCCCGTCTCGGAGCCAGTCGCCTTGTGCTTTGACTGAATCCTTCCAAAATCCGGCATCAGGTGCCCACAGGCTCATGGCTGGTGATAGCAGCGCCAGGTGTACAAATCCCTCGGGAGCTGAAGGATAAATTAACCCAATGCAAAATAATTAATATCAGCTCTCCCTCTGACCTTCCTCTCTTCACAGGGGAGAGCTGGGGAGTGCTGTGCGTGGGGGTCTCACCCACATCTTCCTCCAATGCGAAGCCCAGGGTTATCCCGCAGCCGCCACCATCCCGCCTCGCGCTCGGCTGCTTCCCTGGCCATGGTGCATCCCAGAGGATGAAGCGAAACTTGTCCGAATCAGATCTTTTTTGTAAATGCAACCTTAACACCCCCACACTTTGATACAGCACTTCCAGTTCTCTGCTGGAGGTTTTGTGGTGGAGGCTTTTTAAAAAAGGGGAATTTCTAGCATTATTTACAGTCAAAAAGATTGGGTTTGACACATTTATGGCTGAGACGGTAAATATGACTTACGGCAAATCAATTTACTACATCTGACTGCGACACCCGCGCTGCCAGGGATCTGACTGAGAATTGACGGGGTTATTTGCCGGAGGGCTGGGAGACGCCGCTGGCGTTGGCGTTGCGGCCGTTCGGGGTCCGGGCTGGAGAACCACGACTCTCACGGCGTGCCGAGGGCTCAGCCCGCCCCAGCCGCCCCCGCCGTGCCTCTCCGGCGCGTCCCAAACCCTGGCAATCGCTAGCAGGGCCTGGGGCGGGATGGGGCTGAAGAGGTCCCTCTGTGATGAGTTGGCATTTTCTCAGCTTCGCCAAACTTTGGGGTTTGTTTTCCGTCCCTCCCCCTTTTCCTTAGAGCTCTTTGGATGTCTGAAAACAGAGACGTTGAAAACTGAATTTATGCTACAAAGCAAAGTGGTATAGATAAGGGGGGGTGAGGGAGGAGCTAGAAAGGCAGCCTTTTTATTTTTTTAAAAATTTTTTTACTGATGGCAAGTGGTAAGCATGTTTTATTTATGTATTCAGAGATCTGCCAACGTTGTGTTTTTCTCCTGACTGATGCATTGGCTGCAATGACAGCTTACACCGAACCGGCTGTGCACGAGGCTTATTTACCCTCCACAGACGCCTTCCCAAGATTGACAGTGAATTATTCCGCACCTTGAACTGCTACTCAGTTAATGCAATGCAAATTTTGCCTCTTTATTAAAAAAATGATTTTTAAAAAACCTGCAGATTATTTTTTCAATGAAAAGGGCTAGAGGCTTTTCTGAGACGGAAAAAAAAAACATCTTTAAAAATTCTACTAAACTCTACCTTCCACCCGCCTGGCTTTTCCCTACCTGTGGTGGTAGCGGGGTGGAGATGTCAGGCGAGAGCTGCAGGGTGGACGTGCCTTCCTCACTCCTCCCGCTGCTGGAAGAGAGCCGAATTCTGCAGGGCTGCTCGCCCTGCCTGCCAGAGCCGGCCCGTGCATCCCCGTGTCCACGCTCCTTTCCCTTTACACAGGTGAAAAGTCACTTGCCTGCTTCTCGCTGAAACACTTTTTTGGGGGGTCCTGGCAGTCAAAACCAGATAAGAGCAAAGATGAAGGTATAAAATTAGAGAGAAGTACCCCGGGGAGCTCGCGGGGCGGCTGCCAGGCTGGGTCTGCGGCTGTAGGAGACGCTCGTTCCCAGGGGCGTGGGTGCACGAGCACACGCGTGTGCTCCGGGGAAGCTTTCACCAGCGGGCAAGTTTATGCCGACGCCGGTTGGCTCGTGCCACACGGCTCTCCCCGCCGCGGTGCGGCTTCGGTCCCGCTTCAACCTCAGCTTGGGAACTGCTTTGGCAAAACCGTCGCTAAATGAGGTTTTTAGCAGCATGCGGTATGGACGGCATCCAGGGTTGTGGTTTTCCAAGGTAACAGCTGAAGGAAAGAAAAGCAAAAAAAGGTAAGACTGAGCTTTTGTTAAGTAATTAAAGAATTCAGGCTTGCTGGAAAGCCCCAGGGCTGTGCTTCTGCGGCTGATCGGGAGTCTTTGTTTGCACGAGGCTGGTAAACAATTTGCAGTTCTTGGCAATAACCTGAATTATGTCGTACAAAAAAAGAAGTTGAAAGTGATAGGTTTATATCGTTATTTCGGGGGGGAGGGGTGTGTGTGTGTGGGAATGAAGAGGGGAGTTTCTGGTGGGGGATGGCGTTCACCGAGGTCGGCTTGAAGATGCCCTCGCTTCTCTCGCTCTGTCTGCAGGATGCTTTTGGGTAAATAAATAAAGTTCAGCAAGAGCAGAGAGCCCAGGATTAATCAGTGCTGGCGCTCCTTCCTTCAGACTAGGTCTAACCACTGCTTTTTAACCAGCGGGACTCGACGCGCAAAACATTAATATGCTCTGTATGTATCCTGGCTGTGTGCTTACAGCCCGGAGATTTGCATGCTAAATCTATGCTCCTGGAGCCTCTACACCCACATCTTTAATTAAGCAGTGCCCCATGTTTCTGCTCTATAGGATAAGTGAATATATGCAACGCTAATGCACAGGAGATAATTTTGTAATGATTTTGCTGTTTGTTTAACTGAGGAGGAAGTTAACTCGGCAGGTTAGCCTTACCGCAAGCTACACTTCGTCGGAAAAAAAATATAAATAAAGTGAGCTGCGATTTCCCAGCTGGCACCAGCTGCCAAGACGGTGCCTTCACCAGTGCGTGGGGGAGAGGTGGGTGGTTGGGGAGGCCGTAGCGCTGCCCTTGTCTCCTCCTGCTTGGGCCAGGGTTAGCCCAGCTCCAACGGTCTGCACGGCTTTGGCCTGGGGCACGGTCGGGGTAAGGTGAAAATTGGAATAAAACCAAGAAGTGCATCTAAAATACACACTGCCTTGCCCAACCCTCTGATGGTCCAGTTTGCGGCGGAGGCTGGGGCGACACGTCCACCCTGAGCGGGGGACACCCGCTGGTGCTCCTTCCCTGCAGCCGTGTGTCCCCACGTCACGGCCACGCTGTCCCCGTGGGGTCCTCACCGGTGCCTGGTCTGTGAGCTACAGGGCTCCTGCCTCAGGTGTGGGGTGGCAGGCAGCCAGGCGGTCACATAAATCCCCTTCGGTCCTGCAAACGGATGGAGCAATCCTCATGGACACCTCGTGGGAGGAGACGCTTCTAGGAGAGTCTCGTTTTTAAACACTGTTGACTTTGCCCAACCTTGGGTCAAGTGGTGTTTGATCGTGTGGTAAAGGACACATGCTCCATGGTCTTTGCAAAGCCACAGAAGGGTGTTTTTTTTTAATTAGACACAATTGCCGAGACTCAAAAAAACTTCTAGAAGAGGCGCCCTTCTTACCACGCTGTGGAAAAGATCATCTGAATTAACATGAGCTGCTTGGGTATTAAACGGAAATTTTAAATGGGAAGAAAATTCTGCAGTGACTGCTAAATTGTGTGTCAGCAGAAAGGGAGAAAAAGCACGTGTGTCATTCCTATTATCATCTTGAAATCCATCTTCCCTCTACACGCCATGACGGTGGATAATCCCCGATACGATGCCTGAATCACTAATATTTGCAGAGGCAGGATTCCTATTTTGGAAGCATTTTGCTCTGCATATCTTACCCCCCACCTGGAAAATATGATTTGAGATTATCTAAACCATGGAAAACACTGGTTTTGGGGGCTGAGTTTTGCCATCGGTGGCCGCGAACCGACCTCTGAAGTCCAAAGTGTCAAGAGCTTATTGGAATGGCAAGTCACTGCTGGCGTGCGACGGGACGGGCCCTTCCTGTGCTGAGGTCTGGGTAAATTGTCATGTCCCCACGTGCTGTGTGCCCAGCTGCGAGATTAGACCTGCTGGCAAGGATGTGGGATGTTTTCATCGCAGGAAAGTGGGGCCAACCTTAGCCAGGATGAGGGCGAAACGGCAGATGTGTGTACCCAGGACTGCAGAAGCGCATCTTTGAAAAGAAAATGAAAATCTGTGCTGCTTCTTTCTTGCCTTGTGGACAAGCACAGAGATCAGACGGGAATGCCAGGGCATGATAAATTTTGCAGCACTTGTGTTTTCTTAACCCCTTGGTTGCATTGGATGCGAGTGGAAGTTTTGCTGTGACAGGTTTAGAAGTGGAATGCATGAAGGTGTTGCAGAGGTCCTCGCTGCTGAGATGGGGCTGCATCTCCCACAGCTCCTCCTCGGGCAGAGGACCCTGGCTCTCCCCGGGGTTGCTGTTGACACCTCGATGGTGGGACAGCCCAGCTCCAGGGTAGGCTCACCACTCTGTGGGGTTTATCACGGTCATTAGCCAAGTGGCACAGGGTGGACAACCTCACGTTTGTGGGAATTTAAAGCAGGGCATCGTAATGAAGTGGTAATGCACTGTAGAAGTCAGTTTGCTCGCTTTGGGACTCAGTTCTGGTCTGTCACAAGTCTGCTCTCCAACAGATGTCCTGGTGGGTCGAGGACG
>Ga0065711_1045339_pt1 | contig 13549 bp, 12 predicted proteins | sample Hoacrofraction12_FD_59098 | JGI IMG/M metagenome (GOLD analysis project Ga0065711, IMG submission 59098) | Hoatzin crop microbial communities from Cojedes, Venezuela - Epithelial fraction 12 v2 (version 2) | ecosystem: Host-associated > Birds > Digestive system > Esophagus > Crop | place...
GCGGAGCGCGGAGCCGGCCTGTGTGCGGTCTCACACGGGTGTCCCCCCGCGGCGGGGTCCGGAGCGGGACACAGCGCCCGCCTGCCCAGACTGGCACTGGGGAGCTGACTCCGCTCCCAGCCCCTGGAAGCTGTGCGTGGCCGTTGGGAGGGAAGGACTGGCTGCTCGGTAACCGGGGTGAGTTTAAACACGCGCTCTGCCGAGGGGCCTGAGTACAGTGGTCTGGCCGTGCAGCTCTTATTCCCAGAGAGGTCTCATAGCTGTGCTGCATCTATTTTTGTGGACCCCCAAGGAATGTTCCTCCAGCCATTTCTAGCAGGTTAGTCACAGTGACAGCCGAGGAGCTGCTGGGAGTGGTGTACGTAGCAGAAACACTCAGCTGCTCAGACTTGTCCAACGGTAGAAGGTGACTATTGTCAATTTTCATATTGCGTTTTCCTAGTTAATTGTTACATTTGCCTCAGGCAAAGCATGGTACTTGGAAATCCTTGGCTGAGGAGACGATTAGGCAGGGACATGATTGGCAAATAGACTGGTTGTTTTTTTTTTTCCTCCTGTAAAATCTTGTCCACCGTTCTTTTTACCCACCGGTATATCTCCTTCCCTACACTATGACTTACACGTAAGAATTGCTCCTGTGTACAGCCTACCCTGCTTTTTGAAAGTGTGTACTCCTCTTATTAAAGTTACTCCTCAAAGCCCACCGATACATACAGTGTGTGTGCATATATATCCTTGGGGGACAACAAGAACTAATTACACCAAATGCAACTGATGTTAAACAGCACAGTAACTCAAGTCAACGTCACAGGAATGATAAAGATGGGCCACCTAATACCTCTAAACAAAAGGGCTGGCTCTGCTGGCTGGAAGAGAGGCACAGGCTTAAACTCTGCTAAATGGCAAATACAAATATTGGTCTCTAATACAATAAGCAGTCGGTCACAGTGAAGCAGCCTGGAGTTAGTGTTCACACCAAGGCTTTTACCAGTTTGCAGTGCAGTGGCAGGGTCTTGGCACAGGCCTTTTATGTCTGTACGTGCCAAAGCACATAAGGTGCACTCCCTGGGCTGCGTAATAGACACTGACCTACTGTCCAGCCTGTTGTAATGACACGTTCGTCCCATCAGGGGACTAGTAAGGTCAGTATTCCTGCTAGGACTCCTGCACGGTGAAAGCAGGCTGAAATCTGGTTGAGGCTGCCCTCACCCACTGCTTTCCTCTCATATTGTTGTTTCTCGGTTGCCTTGGACAGTAAAGACAGACAGCAGAACAACCAGACAGCTAGGTCTGAGAATTGACTGCTCATTAGTTGTAAGTGCTATTGACTTGAAACTTTTCTGCTGTCTTTCCAAGGACCGCCTGAACTCTGCAGGTCTCACCAGATCTGAATGTATGATGACCGCTGGCCTTTGGAGTCCTTCTAAAAGCACAGAACCAAGCACCTTCCCAGAGCAACTCCTTGCATGACAGGAGATTTACACAAATTTGCCTCACTGTTTTTATTATATAAACCATGGGCGTAAGGCACCTTGTCCTTGTACTTTGCCTGCTGGCTTGATTTTTGGGGATTTTTTATTTTTATATTCAAGTTTCTCAATTATTAGGCTTAATTTGCACTTTCTGTCTGGCTCTTACTCTTAAGAAGCCCTTTCTTCCTGCCTCTCCTGACAATGCTGCCTGGTTCTGCTGTGCATGTGGAACCGCTTGCCCAGCTAATCTGGAGGCCACCATCACCGCAGGCAGCAAGAGACATTTCCCAGGGAGATGGGAGACGTGGGTTGGAATCCCTTCAGACGGCAGATGGATGTGAATCTTAGTCTCCAATGGAGATACTTACACCGGAATTTTAAAAAAGCACTTGTCAAAGAAAAAATAAGGTAGAGGCTGGTCAGCTAGGAAGGAGAACAGGGTGGTCTGCTCGATTTGTCTTGTGTGAAATGAATATTGGGAAAGTAGTCTGTAATCTGTAATGCAGCAACCTTCCTTTCTCCCACTCCTTCCCAAAGCCAACTGCAAATAAACTTGATAGTCCAAAGGCCGTTTTTTTTTTTTCTTGGAAACTGTTTCCTGCTGCAATTTTGTCTGGTAAAGCAGACACTGCGGCTGCCTCCTGAATGGGGGCAAATAGTTCTTGGGGGTGTAGATCACTGTCTGTTAGTTAACGGCCCTCATTTTTTTTTTAACAAAGGGATTTTTGTACAAGACCTCGTGCTGGTCATGCTGATTTGATCAGGATTTGCACCCTAAATGTCATGTCTCGTTCTAGAGAACACTTATAACAAGCAAAGCGAACAAACTCCTCGCACCTTTTCTTACATAGGTGTTCCCGGACTTTTCTACAATTCCTTGGCATTTAACTGCTGACTGGCAATCGCACTGCCTGCAGTGGGAAACCAAAAACCAGATTAGATAGTCAGCCATTAATGCCTCCAAACTCCAAGGGACTGTGGAGTTTAAACTCTTGTGGGATGGTGGCTTCCTCCTACATTTTCTTGACAGAGGTAGGTTGACATACAGAGCCAGGAGTCACACAGGGCAGAGGTGTTGGAGCTTCCCTGCCCCTAGCCAATTCCCACTGTGGCAGAGAGAGTTGTTTTGTGGGCCTGCTGTTGTATTGCTGGCATTCACGTTTTTCCTGTCCCAGCAAAAACTCTGGAAACATCTTCATCTGCGTGTCTTCTGAGGCATCAGCTCTGTTGACAGCATTTGCTTTCTTTGTAAATGCTCAATTTCCTCTGCTCTTCAGAGACAAACAAACAGGAAAAAGGTTTTGCTCCGTGTGTCTGTAAGCCAGCCGGGTTCTCTTTGATTAATTAGCCACTGCAGTGATCTCTGTGAGCACAAGGCTTTTCAGTTGTTTTCCATCATGACTCCATCCTAGTTAGTCAGCCGCATTTACAAACTTCAGGAAAATGACTTTGTTTTGGTGTTGCCTGTGGGAACGGGAGCAGGAGTAGCAACCATCTGCCCTCCATAGGATGCTATGCTTGCAAACTCAACTTTTCCAGACCCTGCTTCCTTGGCAGATATCAAGTATTTTTTAGGTGCTCAGTTGTCTTCATCGTAACTTCTGTCTTTTCCCCGCACTGTCTCTAAAGCTGTAGGACACACTGTTCTCAAGTCAGTTAGCTGTTCCTAGTTACCTGCAATAGTGTTTTCAACACCAGCACCTTCAGCGTGGTATCTAAATGCCTCCTGTGGAGTGATTTTCAGTAAGTTTTTGTAAGTATTGCTGGTATCTGAGTCAAGCTACAGAATTCCTGTACAGAAATACGAACTGCTCTGTGCCACATGCCAGGGCTGAGCCAACTGCCCTCTTCAGATAGCTTTTACACCAACTCTTGAATTTCATTACCTTTTAATTGTGAAATATGACCATATAGGGAACACCTAACACAGTTCACTGATTGTCCAGTTGGCTCCAAGTATTTAATTTATGATTCACTGGCAGATACACTTCTAAACTCTGACTTGTCTGTTCATGTTCTTAGGGCCATCAAATAGTGAAGGAGCTGGTAAAGTCAGCCTCTTGAAGAAAGTACCAGCACTAAAGGACGGAGATTTCACCCTAGCAGAATGGTAAGAACTCAGTGCTTAGACTTCCGTGGGTACCAGTAATCTGCGCAGCATTTAGGAGATGTCATTCTCGCTGAATAATTAAGGATCACAAAATTTATGAACATGTTGGTTGTTTTTAATAGTATAACCTCATTTGCTCTGTTTCCATTTTCTGTTCGATTATCTTTCAGAATGTAAACAAATCAGCTGACTTAACTTCTTGATGTTACCCTGAATGCACTTACCTCAAAATGGGATTACAAACGTTTCTGGGAAATGTGTAAAGCTTAGAAAAGTCCCTTTTACCCTAGGGAATAAAAAGTCTCTTTTACCTTAGCAAAAAATTCTGTTTATCTGAATTAATCATAAAGGCCAAGTGAACACCAATAGAGATAAAATTCAGGGTTTACATTATAAGATTAATATGGAGACTGGTTAATGGTACTGAAATAATTGAGCTATAATAGTATCAGCATAGCAGGAGGGTCTGCATTTTCCTCCATTTTGTCAGCACAGGATTTTCTGTGGCATCTCTTTTTGTAGTAACAGCCTACATATTGTTGCAGATGACTAAGATGTTTTTCCAGCTGACTTCTGCTGCCAGTTAGTGAAAGGATAAACAACTGGATGAACACAAAAAGATTCTGTAGGCTCTCCTTGCTGGGATTTCCACTGACTTCAGTGGAAGCTGCAGGCTAGAGAGAGATCTGATGAAAAGGCAACATACCCCATTAGAGGGTTTAATTTAGTATACAAGCACATAAACATGCATATATCTCAGAGAGGTGGGTCAGAACGCTTGAAAAATAGGTGGGGTTAACATTGCTGATAGGTGATTATGGAAGTTTATTGTTTACCCCAGTGCTGTCCAGCAGTACTCTGCACAGTGCAACAGTGCTGTGATTTTCTAGCATGTTAAAGTTTTCATGGGAACTAAGGTGATTAAGTGCCATCTCTGATGTCAGCATGAATTAGATGCCTGTATAAGGTCCCTAGACACCATCAGAAACCCTGATCTGAATGCTTTTTAGTGGAAGCAGCGAGTTCAGAAGGGGCAGGAGGAGGAGCTTAGGTGAAAGCACTCTGCATCGTAACTCCCTGATCACTTTCTTGTCTCCCTCTTAATGTCTGAGCAGCACTGCCATTCTGCTGTATCTGAGTCGAAAGTACAACACTCCCGACCACTGGTACCCATCAGACATACAGAAACGGGCCCAGGTAGACGAATACCTCTCATGGCATCATGCTAATATCCGGGCTAATGCTCCCAAGACCATGTGGATCAAGGTAAGGAGACTGAATATTAAATTGCGAGGAAAGTGATGTTTTCCTGGCAGAATACTGAACATCTGAACAGCCTCAATTTGGAAATGATTTGTCACTCCGAAAGAACAAACCTAGGCCATTCCTAGCAGAGAGGAGCTGTCAGAGAGAGAGCTGTTCCTAACTGCTCAACGTCAGGATCTGGCAAAAGCAGCTTTGGTCATTTTGTTTTTTTCCTTAAAGTAGGTCTGGTACAGAAGGTCTCAAAGCCCAACAGACTTCTGTTGCCTGGATTTGCGAATCAATATGTAACAGATTGGATATCGCCTCCAAGGGCCTCCCATGACTGCACAGCTGTGCAGAGTGTGCACACAGGCAGAAATTTTGCTTCTTTGGCGAGCGTGTGCTGCGTTGCTGGAAGCAGAGAGGCTTAAATTCTTCATACAAGTCCCTGCAGCCCCATCAGGGTGGAAATCCAGAAGGAGCCTTCTGCTTCCAGCACACTTCGGTATTTCTCTGAAATGGGCTCAGGGACAGGCAGAACAGAGACACAGGGAGAATGGCAGAATTTCTTTACTGAGGAGAAAATATCAATTTACATTTAAGCAAAATGAACAGAATCACCCCGAGGCAGAAGATCATTTAGTTCTGCTGGACACCCATTCCCAGCCAACTCACCAGACAGTTAATGCAACTATCCTTAGAGAGGCCCAGGTGCAAATACAGCCCTGCAAATACAACTGTGGTATGGAATTTCAGATTAAAACAGGGTTGCCAGTAAACAGGTAAGAACTTCTCTCTTGCTGTGTAAAGTTTGCCCTTGTTTGTGCCTAACAAAACGTATCAGGACTCAATTAGCTGTTTAATTTATTGACATTTGAATTTTGGCTAGAGAATACAGAGAAGCAACTCAAATATGAGTCAGATTCATGCAAGAAGCAGTTCCTTCCAGTCTCTGCAGGCTGTTATTGCAGTGCTCCAAGGGAAAGAAATCCAACTAACTGCTGCTGCTGATTAGATAACCTAGATACAGAAAAGGTCCTCAGAATAATTGAAAAAAGGGAAACATATAAAGCCACCATGTAACAGAAGGCGTATTAGCTAGGAATGGGAGAAGATAGACTGCCCCAATATACAGAAAAGGACGAAGATCCGGTTTCAAGTGGTTGCACCCAGAGATCCCATCATGCATAATTGGAACCACTTAGGAAGAGAACTGGCCATGAATTTTCTGATGAAATAGATTCCACATGTATTTGACAAAAATCCTGGCTTTGATTAAGCAATCCCAGCTTGAATAGTTGAATATACTAGCAGTAAGTAGAAATTCAGTCCACTCCCACCAATGGAAATTTGTATCTCGAATTTTGCTTCTCTAATTAAACTGTGTTTCTGTAGCTGTGGTAGATGGAGGCACCATGGTTGTGAAATACTGCAGGCTCCAACAGTGCGTACACCTCTCTGAATGGTGACAAATCTCATGGAAAGGCAGCTACTCCCTGTGACGACAAGTCCGCAGAGACAAGGACTGCACTTACATGATTGCTCTGGAAAAATTTCTAAAGAATGATGCTTGGGAGGCCACAGAAAGGCTGGTGTAGAAGTGGCACTTGCCCACTCCCAGCCTCGCAGGCTGCTGCCACACAGAGGAAGCCATTTCATGCCTCTCCAGCCCGTGCTGATGCATTCCAGGCCCTCCTACACTCTCTGCCACAGCCACCAGCGTGCCCTCCTTTCCATCACGCTGCAGGACAGGCAGCTGCCTGCCTGCCTGCCTCCAGCACCCGGTTACACAACAGGCTGGGTGGCAGGGGTGGCTGTTGGGCAGGCAGCCTGCTGACCTGCCTTGGCAGGTTGTTGAAAAGCAGGACACAGGAGGAGTGACTCACAGAATCACAGAATGTTCGGGGTTGGAAGGGACCTCTGTGGGTCATCTAGTCCAACCCCCCTGCCAAAGCAGGGTCTCCTACAGCAGGTTGCACAGGGCCTCATCCAGGTGGGTCTTGAATATCTCCAGAGAAGGAGACTCCACAACCTCCCTGGGCAACCTGTTCCAGTGCTCCATCACCCTCAGAGTGAAGAAGTTCTTCCTCATGTTCAGACGGAACTTCCTTTGCTTCAGTTTGTGCCCGTTGCCCCTTGTCCTGTTGCTGGGCACCACTGAAAAGAGTTTGGCCCCGTCCTCCTGACACCCACCCTTAAGATATTTGTAGGCATTTAGAAGGTCCTCTCTCAGCCTTCTCCAGGCTAAACAAGCCCAGTTCCCTCAGCCTCTCCTCATAGGAGAGATGTTCCAGTCCCCTCATCATCCTCGTAGCCCTCCATTGGACTCTCTCCAGTAGCTCCTCATCTTTCTTGAACTGGGGAGCCCAGAACTGGACACAGCACTGCAGATGAGGCCTCACTAGGGCAGAGTAAAGGGGGAGGAGAACCTCCCTCGACCTGCTGGCCACACTCTTCCTAGTGCACCTCACGATCCCATTGGCCTTCTTGGCAACCAGGGCACATTGCTGGCTCATGGTCAACTTGTCATCCACCAGGACACCCAGGTCCCTCTCCACAGAGCTGCTCTCCAGCAGGTCCGCCCTAAGCCTGTACTGGTGCATGGGAGAGATCTGTCTTCCTTGGAGCTGTTGCCTGTTTTGTAACCTACCGAGGTGGAGTGGGAGGGCACAACTGCCAGGCACAGAACAAGCTGAATCCTTGGCTTCGTTCTGTGCGTTGCTGCCCATTGGCTAGCATGGCAGATCAGCTGCTTAGGACTGCTTGTGTGCTCTCTGCCCATGAGCTACATTGAGCTGCAGCAGGCCATGAAGCTTTAGCATCATCCACTGCTGTGGCTTTGCTGCAGGATCACTGATGATCATGAGTAGTTCATAGGGTGTAACTTAAATGACTACTACCAGATCTGTGAGAAATGGCCGACTGTACTCTGAAGTCCCTTCTCTCCAGGTGCTGATTCCCCTCTTCACAGGGCAGCCACTGCCCTCCGAGAAGCTCCAGGAGGTTATGGAAGGGCTATCCACTTCCCTGAAGCAATTTGAGGAGAGGTTTCTGAAGGACAAGGCTTTTATCGTCGGGAGTGAGATCTCTCTGGCAGATCTTGTGGCCATTGTGGAGCTGATGCAAGTGAGTGCTGGAGTGTGGTAAGGAAGTCCCAGCACAGGGGGAAAACAGATGCTGCTGGGCATGGAGGGGTGCAGCGTGTGGTAACACTTCACTAGAAAGAGGAGTGAGTGAGGGCGTATCTCAGCAGAGCTGGTCTAAGACAATGAGTAGAATATGGGAGTAGGTTCAGAAAACCAGTTAAAGAACAAAAAGCTGGCTGCAACAGATCTGTTTTGTTTCTCTTCTCTAACAATACTTCTTTTTCTCTTCATCCTTTATTGTGACTTTATTTTTAACCTCCAGAGAGGGAGGTAGTGTAATTGAGAGGCGATAGCAGACAGATCTGATGAAATAAGAAAATCCTATAGAAATATTTTTATCATACAAGAATATTCTTCTTCAGATGGTACTTGCCCATGTGCCACATCTGGAAGTTGCAAGACTGAATCACAGACAGGGGCAATCAAATTAAGAGTGTTACAAATTGGTTGTTCTCTGCCAGACCATCAGGGCCTGGATCCTGCAGCCCAGAAGTGATTCTTTGTCCCAGTTTTGTATCCCAGAGACTGAAAAACAGCAGTTCAACTTCTCTGCAGCATTGTTTTCCAGAGAATGGCACAGGCAGAAAGTAGAAGGGGGTATATAATGTTAACTAAGAGATCAGTTCAGTTAAACGCTTAGCGTTTTGTGCTCTATAACATTTTTGTGCTATAGAACATTTTTGCTATATAACATCACACTCCGTACTGCGGGCTGTGCAGTTGTCCCTGGAACTGTCAGCCCATAACGTCTTCAATGCTGTAGCTGAAAATCACTCACAGTAAGTGGTAGTCAGCTCTGCTGCTCATAACAGCTGTTCTGTTACTCAGGAGTTGACTTGAAAATAAAGGCTAGCTTCTGTGTCCCCCAGACAAACACACCCAACCAGTCCTAGTGCTCCTCTATGAGCTCTTCATATTTTTCCCCTCTCTGTACCTGCAGCTACACTTGGTGCCTGCTGTCTTGGTGAAGAAGTGACTGCCTAATGCCTCACTGTTGCTCTCTCCCCTTTTCTGCAGCCTGTTGGTGTTGGTTGTGATGTCTTTGAAGACAGACCTAGGCTGATGGAGTGGCGCAGGCGGGTGGAGGATGCGGTGGGGAAAGAGCTTTTCTTCCAAGCCCATGAGATGATCCTCAATATCAAAGAACTAAGCAACATTCAAATTGATCCACAGCTGAAAGAGCATCTGGCACCTGTGTTGATGAAGATGCTGAAATGAGTTAACCTATCTTACCATTTTTCCTGCCCTTTGTTTTTTAACTTCTTCTCTGACCTCCAGTTCTACATGTAACTGGAAAGAGCACTGTAATTCTAACACAGAAATTGCAGAGTGTTCCACCCCCTCCCCCAGAACCAGGCCTTTCCTGTATCTTTGGGGGCGGAAGCTGGGGAAGGTTTAAGATCTGAAACTAGTATTAAATTTATACAGAAGGCTGAGGCCCTACACATCACTTAACGTGTGCATCTGGGTTTTATTTCAGTGTCAGTCTTCTCAAAGATGGTAGAGACACAAACAGTATTTCCTGACGAAATCTGAGCCAGCCTACACACTGGGAACATTAAAAAACTGTATAGGATGAGCATTGTTTTCATGTGTTTTTAACATTTGCAGCTCCTTCTCAAGTGGCAAGCACTGCAAAGTGTGCCTGATCCTCACCTTCCCAGCACATGTCTATGCAAACAAGTACAGCACAAAACTGCAGGCAGTCACAAAAGTGAAAAAAAGACACTGAAATTTTTTTTTTAAGTTTCTTACTGCTGAGGCATCTTGCTTGGTTGTCCAGGTACATTCCACACTTCTTCTGTTTGCCTTTAGGTTCCTGGGAGAAGTTTCTTCGTATTCGTCTACAACTGAGAATCTTCTTAATTCTTCAGTTTAACCACTACTCTTGATTTCTGAAAGCCTGGGTTTTGTTGGAGCTTGGTGAGCTGGTACACAGGTGGCAGGGGCTGTTCTTGGAGTTTCGTGCAGTAAAGACCAAGCCACTTCAAAAAGCTGAGGGTGGCCATAGCTTTCAAATAATCACCTGCCTAAAATACTCTGTTGATATTATATAGGGAATACACTGAAAGAATGCATTCGCAGTGATTTCTTGAAAGAGAACGTAATAGCAATCATTTTTTTCTGTGGTGATACTGTAATAGCAATCCACGTTTCTCTTAGAAAATGCAGAGGGGGAATAAATCTAGACATGCTCTTCTGAGACTATTTTGCATGGAATTTCACCAAGTAAGTCACCCTGTGCAGCTGAAGTAATGAGAGATTTTGTGGCATTGAGCAACATATGCATCACAATAAAAGGGCAGAGTTGTTTTGGAGCTTTTGGGCTCTTTTTCTTGGCTGTGTCTATTTCTGGTTAGCTGTAGCTCAAAATACAAAACCCTTTTGTACTGCAGCACAATTTATGAGAGAATCCAACCATTTTTTCAGCTGGTGGAATATAAATCTCTGCATAGTTCATTCACGAGTAGTTGTTTCCTTTGAACCTTACCCTGAAATCCTTGCCCAAGAACTCTTCCTGTAAGGAGTAAGAGAAAATGAGTAAATAATTCAGGAATTGCTTCTCTTGCTAGTCCAGTAGCTTCTTTTCTTTCCAGTACTACCACGTCTTGGCTCGTGATGTTTCTGCTGGTAAGTTCTATAAAACTTGATGTGTTCTGGTGATGTTTTTCACTAAGGTTTCAGTTCTAGGTACTACTGATTTAGTCCAGAGCCTAGGGAGATCTTTAAATTTCCTGTCTGGAAAGAGAACTCTGTTACGTACTTCAGCTTGCATTAGTAGGAAATTTTGTTTTGTTATTATGTTCTCTGTAAAGACAAGAGACCTGACTGAAGGCATTCTCTTTTCTTGAACCAAAAATACTAGAAATACACATGTTTATTCCCACCCTTGCTTTCTTTTCTTCCCAAACAGTATCTGAATAACATGGGTTTTATTGACGTTTTATTCACAAAATATTGTCTACAACCAAGTTAAATTTTAAATGGGAAGTGGTTGATTTTTTGATAATTTTGAGAGTGGAATTGCTAAGTGGATGATGACACGTCCAAATGTCTGCAGGAGGGAAAAAAACTACGAAGATTTTCCAACGGCTGAACATGTTTGAGAGTGCTGTGCTGTCCTCTCTTGTTTGTATGCTCATCCCCCTACAAGCATTTTAATTGCCCTCTCCAAGGCAGAAACAATGAAACAAATGTCTTTAATAAAAACTCTGGGAGATGGTGAACAATCTGCCATTCACATGGTGAACCATCAAGAGCAAAGGACAGCACATGTCATTAAAGATGTTTGTGACAGCTCCATGTCCTGTTTTAATTGCTGACACCTGGTACTTGAATCTTTTCTCCTTTTGGAGGCCCTCTGATATGCTGGTTTCTTGTCATGTGGAGTTTTTTGACCTTGAAATTGGAAGAAATTTTTTATATTTGAAGGAATGAGAAATAGAAAAATGGATCCTAAATGGCATCTTACCTGGAGGCAATGACTCCCAGCAATCAGGCAGCGATGGACTTGCACCAGGGGTTTGCTACGTGGCTGAGTACCCCCCCGGCCTTCGCTTTGGCAAACTCAGGATCATATCTTCTATTTACAAGATTTTATTTTTCTGTAAATTTATCCTGAGATCTAACAGTTTTCCTGGGTTATTTCTTCTGCTGTTTTTCTGGATTTGAAGGGAGTGTATGTATCACCACCGCAAGCAGCCACCCCCTGCCAGCCTGCCATGCCCCGTCTCCTCTCCAGTTGGGTCTGTCTCCTCACAATCTCTCTCCTAGAAATCTGTTTCCAGCCTCTTCACTGGCTGGTTTATACACACAGCTCCTCGTGCCAGTATTGTCTTCACTAGCAGTAAAGGCCAAGCAATTCCACCAGCAAAAAAATGAGCAATTCCATCAGTTTTCATTAGGGTTGTCTAGAACTGTAGAAAACCAAAAAGTCACATTATACAGGGCCAGTTTTCACAACAGTGCTGTGCCTGGAACAAGATGACCTTTTAATCTAGCTGGTTCATAACGTTTTGCTGTAAATGAGCACATGTCGCCCTCACTGGACAGCAGCTCGGCTTCCGAGAGACCTCTGATCTGTAGATTAGAATGTCCCTGAGACCCCAGCCTGCTGAGGTCACTTCTATCAACTTTGGAGCTCAAAGTCCTGATTGCAGAAGCTGGTTTGGTGATTATATATTTTGGATAAAACAATGAGCCTCTGTGCTTGCCTTTTAATTTCTTGTAGTGCTGGTGGTTCTGAGAAACCGCTGGTCTTCCATTTTTAACCCTGCCTGCACAGATAGACATGGAGGTGTCTGTTGCGGTGACCAGAAATTACTTCCTACAGCAGTAAGGACCATAGAATCATCGAACAGTTTGGGTTGGAAGGGACCCTTAAATGTCTTCTAGCCCAACCTCCCTGCAATGAGCAAGGACATCTTCACCTCGATCAGGTTGCTCAGAGCCCAGTCCAACCTGGCCTTGAACCGTTTCCAGGGATGGGGCAACTCCCACATCTCTGGGCAGTGTTTCACCATCCTCATTGTAAAAAATTTCTTAGAATCATAGCATGGTTTGGGTTGGAAGGGACCTTAAAGATCATCCAGTGTCAACCCCCCCTGCCATGAGCAGGGACATCTTCCACCAGACCATGTTGCTCAGAGCTCCATGCAACCTGGCCTTGGACACTGCCAGGGAGGAGGCAGCCACAGTTTCCCTGGGCAACGTGTTCCAGTCTTTGACCAATTTCTTCCTACTGTCTAATCTAAATCTGCTCTCTTTTAGTTTACAGCCGTTCCCCCTTGTCCTATCACTACACACCCTTGTGAAAAGCCCCTCTCCATCCTTCCTGTCGGCCCCTTCAGGTACTGGAAGGCTGCTCTAAGGTCACCCCAGAGCCTTCTCTTCTCCAGGCTGAACAGCCCCAACTCCCTTAGCCTGTCCTCATAGGAGAGGTGCTCCAGCCCTCTGATCATCTTCGTGGCCCTCCTCTGGCCCCGCTCCAACACATCCATGTCCTGCTTATGTTGGGGGCTCCAGAGCTGGATGCAGTACTCTAGGTGGGGTCTCACGAGAGCAGAGTAAAGGGGCAGATTCACCTCCCTCGCCCTGCTGGCCATGCTGCTCTTGATGCAGTCCAGGGTACGGTTGGCTTTCTGGGCTGCAAGCGCACATTGCCGGCTCATGTTGAGCTTCTCATCCACCCGTACCCCCAAGTTCTTCTCCTCAGGGCTGCGATACGTGTTTTCCTTGTACCCAGTCTAAATCCACCCTCTTTGAGTTTAAAGCCATTACCCCAAGCACCATCACAAAGCTCGTCCCACCCTGCTGTCGGTGAGATGTGACTTTCCGCTCTCACAGCCTGGGATACGCACCCCAGCCGTGCCCGTCGCAAGAAGCAGAAGGCCCGAGACCCAGCTGCTGCGACTGGGGTAAATCGGTGAGGACGCCTAGCCCTGCCCGGGGCGGGCACGGAGCGGGGAGCGGCGGGGAGGGGACCCCGCTCCCCGCGCCGCTGCAGGCAGCCCCGCCGCCCGCGGGCGTGGTGCGGGGCCGCAGCTGCTGGCTCCAGCCCTGCAGGCGCTCCGCGG
>Ga0065711_1045340_pt1 | contig 13549 bp, 6 predicted proteins | sample Hoacrofraction12_FD_59098 | JGI IMG/M metagenome (GOLD analysis project Ga0065711, IMG submission 59098) | Hoatzin crop microbial communities from Cojedes, Venezuela - Epithelial fraction 12 v2 (version 2) | ecosystem: Host-associated > Birds > Digestive system > Esophagus > Crop | place...
TGTCATCCACCAGGACACCCAGGTCCCTCTCCACAGAGCTGCTCTCCAGCAGGTCCACCCCAAGCCTGTACTGGTGCATGAGGTTGTTCCTCCCCAGGTGCAGGACCCTGCACTTGCCCTTGTTGAATTTCACCATGTTCGTCTGCGCCCAACTCTCCAGCCTGTCCAGGTCACGCTGAATGGCAGCACAGCCTTCTGGTGAATCAGCCACTCCTCCCAGTTTTGTGTCATCAGCAAAGTTGCTGTGGATACACTCTAACTCTTCATCCAGGTCATTGATGAATAAGTTGAATAAGCCTGGGCCTAGTACTGACCCCTGGGGGATACCACTAGTTACAGGCCTCCAACTAGACTCAGCACCTCTGATGACAGGCCTCTGAGTTCTGCCATTCAGCCAGTTCCCAGTCCACCTCACCGACCACTCATCCAGCCCACACTTCCTGAGCTTGCCTAGGAGGATGTTGTGGGAGACCATGTCGAAAGCCTTGCTGAAGTCAAGGTAGACAACATCCACAGCTCTCCCCTCATCTACCCAGCCGGTCATGCCATTGTAGAAAGCTATCAGATTGGTCAGGCATGATTTCCCCTTGGTGAATCCATGTTGACTACTCCTGATAACCTTCTTTTCCTCCACTTGCTTAATGATGACCTTCAGAATGAGCTGCTCCATCATCTTTCCCGGGATGGAGGTGAGGCTCACTGGCCTGTAGTTCCCTGTCTTTCCTATAAAAAGATTGGAAATAAATTTCTCTGGGTAATTTTTATGGCTTTCCTTCCCTTTGTAGCACTCGATAGGGTGCTTGGCTTTAGCAGGTCTTTTGACTCCCTGAGTTGAGGAAGTTACCCTTTCCAAACAGCTGAGTTCAGGGCTTATTGTATCCCATGTTGCTCTATAGGGACCTTTGAAAGCTGGCCACAGGCAGGCCAACATGAAAAAAGGTGGCAGAGATCTGCAAGATGTCATTGGCCTCAGCTATTTTATCAGCACATATTATACAAAGCAGAACTTGCCCTTAATAATCTTGTTGTTCTCAAATCAAAGGGCTAAATTATGCCACCTAATTTGTGTAAGAGGCTTTTCAGTTATCTTTCTGATGCAAATTCTATCATTTTTCATTATCCACTGATTATCTGCAGTTTGAAAAGTATAGCAGATGTTGTGCAAAGCCTATATGTCAGTTCTCTCCTCCTCTGAGAACAGCATCCAAGTAAGCAAAACTGAAACAGCCCTGTGGTGAAGTCAAGTTTAGCTGTAGTTCAAGGGTGGAATCAGTCTGGGCTTTAGAATATTTGTCAGAAATTTGGTGAAACTGGAATTAAAGGTCTGCGTGTGCCCAGCTCAGCACCTGAACTTATATTTGATCATCTCCAGCACATACATCCTCTCCCTTTGCTACTTAGGACAGTGCGTCATTACATTTAAAAGGTGCTTCAGGTCCATTAGATGACAACCCAATGTGAAGTCTGCCCTCAGCTCTCATTGCACAACACGGAATAAGTTACATTTGATTGTGGCAACATGCTGACAATGCCAAGGTTAATGAATTAAAGATGTAAAACAAAGAATGCTTAATGAAGTGAAATTATGAGTGATTGTTTTACGAGTTTGCATTTAATATGAAGAATAATCATTATAAAGTAAATCCTCTGCCCACCTCTGACTGGGCTCTTGTAGAGGTGCATAGCATTTCAAAACAAAGTTGAGTTGAGAAAAAGCAAATACTCAAAAGGTCTGCAAAACAACATCAGCCAGATGTGGTAATATTTACTCTTTTTAAGGAGCAGTGATAGGAATGTATGGGGCAAAGAAGGAACAATGCCATGACTCCTTGCCTTGTAAATTTTATTATCATAAGGTGGATAGACCATCTTTCTGGTTTTGCCTGTGTTAAATCTCAGAAAACTGTCTCCTTTACAAGTTCAAGCTTGTGTATGTCTATACCATAGACTGGGAGTGTAGTCTACAATTATTTTTTAATGGTGGTTCTGGACCATATCTAATTATCTTGTCAGCTATATTAAATTATGACAGAAGACCTCTTCCGAAGTCCTCTGAGGGCACTTCCTTGAAATAAGAATGCTGCCAGATGGTCAAATATCTGAGACAGGAACGAGCAAGAGGAGCCTTTTCATCAAGTCCCATCTATCCTTCTGAAAGTCTGAAGTTTTGTCAAACTCACCTAGTCCTTAACTCCTGGAAGTTAGGGAAGATGTTGCTCTGCAGGGCTCTCCTTCCGCCTATGCTGAACAACCAACAAGGTTGTAATGGGACTGCAACATGCCTAGGACAGGCCTTGACCACACATCAAAGGGCAGAGTATGAAAGGCAGCTGCCAGAGATGGAAAAATCAATGTCAGCTCCTTCTCTTTGCCAAAAAGACTATTGATTCTCTATACTTGTTCCTGTAACTTGGCTGACAGGTTCATAGGACAGCAAGAATCTCGACTAACAACAGTGCTGCTTCAGCCAGTTGTTCTTAATAACCCTGCCAAGGAAAGAAGATTTATAGACAGGAGCTGAACAAGACAAGAGGATATATATTTTTTTAATGTACGCACATATATCAGGACAGTTTGTTGCATACTAGTTGTCTCATATTCTTTTCCACAAAGCTGCAAGCATACAGTCTGTCTGGAGTGTCTGATGGGTAAGAGGTGATACACAAAGGTGTGGTAAGAGGATATACATAAAGCTGGTTGCTTTACGTGTTCCCTCACACAGGAGCAGCCGGACAATAGCATGGGTTCTTACATCATGACCTTCTAGACTAAGGACTAACCCATTCCCCCTTGAAGTTAATTAGAAAACTCTTGTTGATCTATATGGAGATTATATGCTTACCACAGTCAAGGTCTGGCACTTGGTATGTCCTCTTTCCCTAACACCATCAGCTTGTTTGGCTGTTAGTGCCGTGTGTGCACATTCTTCTTCAAAATTAATAACAAAGTCTTTCCACATGACCTCTCTGCTTTGTCAGACATCTATACAATGATGTTCTGTTTCAGATACACTACAAAATCTGGCACAATGCACTGGCGAATAAAGGCAATACAATAAAAATGGCAATGAAGGTGATTGTTTGGATGCTTGCTGCTGTGGTAGAATATACGTCAAAAGAAGGACTAAGCCATGCTGAATATAGGATAGCTCTGATTTACTATACTTTCAAACCATACCTTAAATACCCTTTGGTTTTGAGCACAGTCTATAATTTTTTTCCGCTCACCTCAGTGCAGTCCCTTTCATCCCTTATCTTTATGTGCCCTCCGTCATCCAGAGAATATCTGGGTGGAAATATCAACCAGCACGAAGTGTCTTACAGGCTGACGATTTGTACTTTGTAAAGCTTTTATGGGAGCTATGAAGAAGACACTCAGCAAAAATAGGTTAATATCTGAGATAGTGTCTGCAGGTGCTTGATATGTGACTTTGTGATGATGCCACAAGATGGAAATAGATATTTGTCAAGATTTGATCATGAAAATGAAGCAGAAAGAAGCACAAGCTTCATTTGTCCTGTTTTCTTTTCTTTTCGAAAATCATCTTTCCGTAGAACACATGGGTGAAAGTCATCTTTATTTCAAACTTGAAGTCTTAACTATTTGTTGGGCAACATAAGGCAGGTAATGTTTGGAGCACTTCTGAGGACTTAAAGCCAGCATCCTTGAGTGCAAAACATCACAATCTTGTAAAAAACATTACCCCTCTTGGATTCTGGCAGTGCACTGCACAGGGAGTGAACTTTGAACTCTGAGACGAGAAGGAGTGCCTGGTTAGTTTTAGTGCCAGGGTGAGGAAGTCCCCTGGAGACCAAGTATTGCAGGCAGAGAATTCAATCACTAAGGTGTTTTCAGGCTGGATTAGGCTGAAATACATTCACAGAATGTGCTGACAGGTTTCGTCCAATCAGGAACCAATTATAAAAGACAGGCCATTTGTTTCTGTAAGTGCAAATCTAATTTCTGATTACTCTCCTGGACATACAATATAGAAAGTATCCTACTTCAATAGATAGGGATGGATCCTGAATTGTGCCTGAGCCTCCCAGTGCTAAGCAATCATTTCTCCCTTTTTCTCACTCAAAAGCCTTAGGCCAGTGTATTAAAAATAACAATACCCTTCCAAAAGATTTGACTGTCACTTTGCTGAACAGTGGTTTCTGGCTAACAGGGCACAATTCACATTCAACCTTAAGAGGCCTGTGGTAGAAAGTATTAAATACCTCAATTAGGAATGAGATGGAGCAGTTCCCTAGGGACCTCTGCTCTCTGGTGTTCTCACTGCCACTGGAAGAATAAATAAATGCAAAGCCTGTCATCCTAGCTAATAACTCCCAGAGATAGAGGTTACAATTACGCAATGGGAGTTAGCCCATGTTTCAATGCTGTTTTGCTATTAAATTTGCCCTCCTGAAAGGGTTTTTATGACTGCAAGAAAAAAAGAGGTGGCAGACTCAAAGCACATGACCCAGCAGTCTGGGTTTCATGAGAGCCAGCACTAATCAAGCACAGGATACGTTTTTTTCTTTATAATGTACCAGTGCCTTTCCTTTGGAGGGCAATATGAATCAGAATGGACCGGTCTACAAGGGGTACAGATGTTCCCCAACCAGGCAACACCCCTGGACTGCACAAGACCCTCCAGGAAGTCACCAGGTTCCCCCGTAACTACAACAAGGAGGAACCAGGGGAAGGACAAAGATTCAGCATTGCAGCGCCCTGTGGCAGCAGACCTCACATGGGGCATTTGAACACATACTCCTTTTACAAGGATGTTCTCTGTGCCACAATCTTGTTCTGCTAGAGTTTTGATCACTGCTTTATGAACACTCAGATTAACGTCTGATCTCTCATGATTAAAAAAAACCCAAATTTTTGCATGCTCCAAACTGGTATTTAGATAAATGTGAACAAAACCCAGTGCTATGGTGATGTTTTTTTAAGTTGAACTACATTTTATATACTTTACCAGAAGATGACACATGCAGCAATTTGGCTTCACAGATACAGAACATTTAAGGTAGAAATTTTGCTGATGGGAATGTCAGTAAAGGAAATTACAGCTGGAGCCTGCAAGGCTGGGAAGGGTGACATGTTAAAAACATTTAATATTTTTGTGGGTTGTCTATATACGCATGAATCAAAGTCAGCTAAGATGACAGCCAGTGTTAAAGTCATTAGTGCCAATTACTAGTTAAAAAAGGAATTAAGAAACAGCAATGGAAATGAATGGTTTAGGGCTTTTATAATGCAACCAGAATGAGTGAGCTGAAGTGGTGGTTAGAGCAGCCAGTATGATGGATACACTGGGTGGCTGTTTTAGGCAAGAACAGAGAAACTCTGGTTTCCTTACAAAGATTTTAATTCTTTATCTCCATCATACATCTTCTATTAACGTTCAAGTAAAAAAGGAGCTGGAAATTTCTGTATGGACCAAACTGCAGCAGAAATAAATAGAAAGGCAGCTTTCCATTGTGCAGGGATTCCTGCTAGCTGCCCTATGAAGGCAGATTTACAATGTCTTTGCAACACAGAAGCAACCTAAAAAGGCCAAATCTGAGGATCTGACCTCTGCTTGAAAAAAAGGATTATAAATATGTGAAACTATAACACTTCTCTGGCACCTTTTCCGTTTCCAACCCTTAAAGGGTTTTATAAACACTAACTTAGTGCAAATCCCAGGACAGCTACATTACTTATCTCCTGCTCTCTATTTTACACGTGAAAAAACAATGCAGGCGTGAAATGTCTTTCTCAAGGTCACCTACCACCTGTCGTGTAACCACCGACTTCTGCGCTCCTGCCCATACCACTAGATCACACTGACAAGTTAGCATGATAGTTCCCAGTGTGAAATGGTCTCCTGGGAATGAAATGTGTAACTCATTAAATATACAGCTTGCTTACATTTGCTTACTTTTAAAGTACATCTTTAAATAGTACATTTTCAGTGAGCAATTTGAATACTTCATAATTTATAACATTAAATCACAGCAAGGTGGTTTTTTTGAAGTCAAATGTAATGAAATGACTGTTAACTTCAAACAAGAATTTGAGCCTGTGATTCATTGAAGGGTTTATCTCTGTCAGATTTGCAGCTACACATATTAAAAATTGATCCACTTATATATATTTTGCTGTAGTTGAAGTTATCAAGGTTATAATTCTGAACAGCTCCCAAGCTCGTGGTGAGTAATACTAATTTTAGGACAAGATTTAAAATAACCTTTCTTTTTGCACTAAAATGCATTTTCCTCTGCAACCTGCATCTTTAAACTCTGACATTTTCCCCTTCACAGAACACAAAGACTTCTGTTTTACCTGTGTGTTTTAGAGATCACTGAGAAGTAGTATAACTTTCTTTGTCTTTTCTTCAATGACTGATTGCCTCTGAAATCACTTGAAGTGCAAGGCATGAAATACTTTTTGGTGAGTTTACACACCTCTTCCAAAAGCAGTCGAAATGCCAGGCCAACATGTTCAAAAGGGATTGGGTTTGGGTTTTTTCCATATTTAGGTGTCTGATTTGGGGTGTCTGAAAAGAGCCTTTCTCAAAGGGTGGATTTTCAGCTTAATACATGTTCCAGAAGATCATGTATGTTTATATATGCAGTATGTGTGCCTATGCATTGAGCTCTCTGAGCGGGTGACTCTGGTTTCTGCTGTGAATGTCCCCAGCCCCACTGAATGGAATCAGAATCCCGGATTCCAAATCCTGTATTTTGGTGGGAGGTGAGCTCAGGCGTCGCATCTCGTCTGGCCATCACAGTGTCAAGCAGCACTGGTTCACCTCCTAGGCTACAGCTTCTCCCATTCAGAAGAAACAGCATCGTCCACTTGAGCATCCTCTGTGGGAGCTAAGATTTTTCTCTTGCTGCAGATTCCTCCCAGTCTTGTTTCTCATAACTGTTCATCTTAAGCCTTCAGATTTTCTCACTCTTGGATCTATTTTTAAAAACTTTTTTTCCTATGATATATAATCAGCACTCACCTGACAGAAGAGTGTACTCAAGACTTATGAAAAAGCTGCTTTAAGAACACATGATAATAAATTCTCCTTAATTCTAAATATATACAAGATACAGAGCAGGGCCCACAACAAGTTTTATAGAGAGCATTAGTGTCAGCAGTTTAAAGAGAATTAAAAGGAAAAATAACATTCCATCCCTGAAGAAATATCCAAGTAGTTCATAAGACTAAAAGGAAGATTTCTATAGGGAGTTGCTTATGAAAGAGATTTTTAGTTCAAAATAAGGAAATCACTAGGCACTGCAGAAGAATTATATTGATCAAAAATATTCTTCTGAAATACTAGGATCCAAAGAAGAGCTCAAGTAAAAGCCACAAATGACAGGAAAGTAAGCAAGATCAAATGCAGGAGAAACTCCATCTTTCATTTGCAGCAAAAATTGTTTGTGACCAGGCTCCCGAATAAGACAGATGCTACGTGTGGCTGGGAACATTTGAAAACTGACTTATAGCTATGTTCCACTACAATGCTAGATTTATTGACCACCTGCTGTGAAAACAGACTTTTTTTTCTGCAGCAAAACCTCAGCTAGCTACAATTTCCTAGAAGATGTGATTAACCAAGGTACCAGTGCTGCTCCATTCCTGCACACTCACCAATCAGTGCAGTGTTAATAAGATGCCAGGTGAGACTGCTGAACCTCCCCTTGAGCTATTGAAAGGAAATTGAGCATGCTAAAAATATTTAGAGAGATTTATTTGATTTCTCCACATGAAGTCCTCTATAATTTATCACTTCAGCTCACACTTGTTCTGTTTTCTGCTTTGTTTTATTTTAGAGGGGGGCCCTTCTCTCCTGGCTTTTACTGTAAGCACATCAGAGGTTTGGATCTATGATGGTTGTCAGTGCAGTTCAGTCTCTCTGTTTAGCCATTTGTCCTATGTGGTAAACTACCAGACTTCTGCAGTTGGTCTGCTGAGCACAAAGAGGGGAAAATGATATATACCTCAAATGTGTATGCATTGAGCAACAAGGTTACCGTATTCTCTTCATTGCAGATATGTGTCATGTCCATAAATACACAGAGATATGAATGGGCACGGTGCTAGGGCAAGCAGGGTATTGATTCTTCTTCTTCTTCTGAGCTGCAGAAGAAGCCTGCTTTGCTTTGCTAAATCACAGTGAAACAACCTCCTCTTCTAATGGTTACTTAATTTAATCCAACAGGTCCCCCTGGACCAGGCAGGTTTTCTGTGAGAAGATGAAAGCAAAATCAAACATGACATTTTGCAGTATTCATCAAAAGCAGTTGAATGAATGAATGTCTGAAAATAAACACCAGATTTTCCTCCAGTATTTCAATACCCAGGATTGGAGACATGACAAATTTTAGAAATAAAAAGATGGCCGGGTTTCCATCGTAAACTGCTGACAAGAAAAAATTGTTCTGTTAAGTTTATTTGAAAACTTGTGTTTGCTTAGCATCATAATGGCAAGCCTTCTAAGCATAGCAACAGGCCCATGGAGTTGTTGGATGCCATGTATGCAGCAACAGCAACAATTTTTTGCATGAAAGTATGTCACAATCAGTACGGACTGCCAAGTGCAAAAGCAAAATACGTACATGAACTTACAGGTAGTGGATGAAGTCGCCATTCTGGATGACCCAGAACTGGATCTATTACTACATTTACTAAGCAAGGTAACCAGGCACATTTGTTTCTGACACTTCTAAATGGATACCAGAACTGACTACAGTACAAGCACAAGGAATAGACTGATTGTTAATAGAGACTAAAATTAAGTTTTTACTATATAGCAAGTCCAAAATGGCCAATCCTACCTAGACTGAGATGTCAATGTATATGTAGTTACTTCCAGGTGACACTGAAAGAGAGCAACGGGTAGATTCATATGTACTTGGGTGTAAAAAATTATCTGAAAATGTAAGCACACTAATACTGACCTAGTGTAATACAGAAGGCATAAATGATAGTCACAAAATGTCTTGGTTAATGGACTCATGACTGTTCTGAGATATATCCCCAAAAGAAGTTATCATTGCTGTCTTAGGCTGAGCACTCAACAATGCTGCTCAAAATCCTTAACTGTCTTTGGAAATCTTGATCCTTGTACGTGGAGAGCTATTTGTAGGTGAGTGAGGTTTTTTAAAAGAAATGCATTGATATAGGGCTATGTAAGTAAATATATAAAGAAATTAATTTATTCAAGAGATGGCTGTGGGTTGTCTCCACTGAACATAGAATAAGACCTTAACAGCCTGTGGAAAGGGAGGCAGCATTAACTTGTTTCTTGTGCTATTGCCTGTCCTGTGTATTGCTCACTGTACTTTTACAGCTCAGTCCTAGTTTCACAGGATTTAACCCCAGGCAGAAATTAAATAGAAACTTTTTAAGAGTTCAGGCAAACTTACTGAGCCCATTGCATGCAACAGGACATTTTCTTTCAGAAGTGATTCATCTCCTTTATGTGTCTAGAGCAATAAATACCCTGCAAATGAACTCCATGCTTGCTCATAAAATAAAATCCACATTAATCTCAACTACCAGAGACAACTACAAATTGAATGAAAGTGAAACAGGGTAGAGAGGGTTTGGAAATAACAGCTCCATCACTGGCAACACAGCCCTGGGCAGACATCATGGCAATGACAGCTGAGTTCAGCCATTGAGAGGCCCTGAGGAACCGACCCTTGTGTCACCTTTGACAAGGTTGAACATGCAACTTCAGGTCTCCGTGAGCCACATGCAGGTCCTGGAGACCGCTGCAGGGAATAATTTTCTCTGCTCCATGAAGGAGATCAGTAGGAAAGCTGAATCTTTTGTCAACAGGAGGAGGAGGAAGTCATTGGAGAGAGAGAAGAGGGACATGGAGAACACAGCAGAGGCTTTACATTTTAACACAGGGCACTATCAGTCCTCACAGACCAACAGAACCAAGTAAGCTCACCTTGTACAGTTGATGTGTACAAGTCATAGGTGTGTGTACCGTATGTGTGAGTTATCCTAGGTCTATCTTTCTGCAGCCAGCCTTCTGGGAGAATCACATTATTTGTCTTTGATAAAAAAATGGTTCTAAATGTCCTTTCTTGGACTGAAGGTCAATACTGTTCTTTTCAAGCCAATGGGATGGCATGGAGTGAGCACGGGTGGTTCCAGATTTGAGAGCTAAAGGTAAGGAGGAGAGGGAAGGCAGAATAAATCGCTATTCCAGAATTTTGGGGCAGCTATTTTTACTGGATTATGAAATGTGATGAAATTCCTATAGTTTTCTTAGCCTGAATAAATGTATTCATCAGGACCCCTTTTCATCGCAGAACACTGTATACAAGCATCTGTAAGTGCATGGCCCCCTACGTCCTATAGATGATACATGATTCAGTGTCAGATACACACTGACAAAGCCCTCTGAAGTGCCATATAAATAAGCATCATTTGCTATCAGATTTGCAGCACTCTGATATTCTGTGCTCCAAATCAGTCCTGGATGAATTGCATCCCCGCAGCTCACCCATTTTTCTATTATGGCTAATCCAATTACCTCAGACTCTTATCTTTCTACTAGTGAGCACACATGTCATCTTCCTCATGCAAGTCATCCTGTAGAAAAGTTAATGAGCATATTTATGTGAGAGAAGTTATGGACCAAAGTGTTTATGGGTGCAGGAGTTTATCTTTTTTGGTCAGCTGGGCAACATATTGATGGTCAAGATGGATGAGTGTAATTTAAACAAATGAAAAGGAAGCATGAATGAATATCTGAAAAAGGCTAAACCTCACCCCCATTTCAGACTGGAAATAGCACAAAGAGAAATGTTCTTGAAAGCAGATGGTTGACGCTGGAGAAAGCTTTTGGACACAAATTTTTCCCCTTTCCAAAAGGAAACTATGCAGAGTGTCCATTATTGATGGAGTTTCACACCCTGTAGGTGCTCTCCAGAACTCTCTGCTTGAATCAAGCCAAGACCGTGCTTTTGCCAAGAAAGATTGGACCAAATGACCCTTGAGGTCCATTCCAACCTCATATTTTCTATGATTCATGATTCTATGATTCTATGATTCAAAGCTAAAACTTGCCTGAAATCCGGTTCTAGCTAAAACCAGTTGTGAAGAGAGGGGAATCAGTCTTTTCTCGCACTTGAGCTAGCTACAGAAATGAGTTTGAACTCCAAGAGACAGAGGATGTGGGCAGAGATGAAGGTGCCTGCAAGCCTCTGCACGCAGGTGGCTCACTGCAGGCAGGTTACCCCACTGAAGCTGGCGTGTGAACATGCACCTGGAGAGTTTGTCGGCTTACCCCAGGTAATTCCAATCAAAATCATTCTGGTGCAATTATTCTCTTTCTGCAGCTGTGTGATGACTTATTTTCCACCTGGCAGTGGCGAGCTCAGCTTCCAGATTCAAACAGCGAATAGGGATCCAATAACTGCTCGTACAAGATGCCTGCGAAGAAGCCTGATGACTGAGTTATATTTGAAAAGATGAGGAGGGCTGAGAGCTAGTCATGCTCCAGCACCACAAAACTGAAGACAAAAGGACTAATGCATGCTCTGAACAGGACTACCGAAGCCCACCAGAAACAGCGCAAAGGGCAGGGATGAATGCCCTGGGGCTCTGGACTTGCAGCCCAGTGAGTGCCTCCACACTCCCACCACTAGTGAGGCTGGGGAGAAGAGGAGGTCAGCACTGCGTTAACTCATAAGATGAAGGAGGAAAAAAAGAGGAGGGAGAGAACCAGCGTGTTTGCTCTGGGACCCAGAACAGCTTTTAGCTGCTCTAAATAGCTCTGTGTGGGATTGTCAGCATAGCTGAAGCTGGATTATTTCAGCAAAAATTAGCATTATGAGAACATATTCAAGTGCAGGAGAGAGATGGAGTAAACCAGCATCTGGTGAAACAGCTGTGTTGCGAGGTTATTCTTTTACTGAAGAGTAAACATTTGTTCCCCAAGGCAAGAAGTCATCCCAGCTAAAATCCCCCATAATGAAAGGAACCGTAGGCTATACCATCTTCAGAAGACTATTTCCTCTACCATTGGCAGGACACATTGCAAAAACCTTCAAAAGTACAGTGGGGGGTTGCTATCGAGAGCAGCATAGCAGGTGCAGGGCTTTTCCTGGCCAGGAAGGTCCTAACTCTGGTCATGTCCCTTTCTGAAGGCAACAAAGACAATGGGCTTCTGTCTGCAATATCCAGCATACAATGGTAGAATTACATTCATATATGTCTAGGACAAGTGTGTGGACCTGGACTCTGGATCTCCAGTTCACTGGACAGTGCTCTACATGCGTGGGCACGCACAGCCTGCTGCAGGCATTTCAGCTCCTCTCCCACAGCTGGGACTCTGCAGCCCTGCTGCTGTCACCTGGCCCATTTATCTAGGGGAAACCAGAAAATGGCAGCTAAGGACCTGATCAGAGAAATAGCAGTGTTTCCAGGAAAAAACTAAGCTGTCCTTTGCAAACAAAGATAATTCAAAGACAGAGAACTTCTTATCACTTTCCATCCATGCTTGCATTTTATACCTTCTCACTGGGTGCCTGTTCTGCTCTTCAAGTCCGTCAGTGCTCATGGGCATCACTGCCTATTTCTCAGCATTTGACCGGGGCCTTATTAAGTGAAGCCCCAGTATTATCTCACCCCTTGGCACTGCAGTAGTAAGCATAAGGAAGTAATATTCATATTAGAACACCACTATGGCTTTGGTTACAATGAAAGCAAAATGGATGCACCTGTTCATAAACAGAGAAACGTTTCCTCTGATTATGGGTTTCCTCCCTGTTCATTACAAACGATTGTCAACTATTCCTGCCTATAGGTATATCAACATTACTCATCACCAAGCCAACAGCAAGGCAATCCGCAGTTGCTTCTGTAATTCAGGTTTAGAGTTATCACAGCAGCACAAGTCAGAAGGATTAAATGAGAAGGAGGTTATGCTGAGTACAGGAAAATATTATATGCAAATTGTGATTATTCATGACTGAGTCACAAAAAATATGTATGCAAAATCTGTCATGATTTAAAGTTTTAACAATACAATGCTTTGCATTTATGTAATGACTTTCATCAGAGGATCTCAAAATGCTTTGGAGGCACTGAGATGAATGCAAAATAATGTCAGTCACAGAATCACAGAATCACAGAATCACAGAATCACAGAATGTTTGGGGTTCGAAGGGACCTCTGTGGGTCATCTAGTCCAACCCTCCCACCGAAGCAGGGTCACCTACAGCAGGCCGCACAGGACCCTGTCCAGGTGGGTCTTGAATATCTCCAGAGAGGAGACTCCACAACCTCCCTGGGCAGCCTGTTCCAGTGCTCCGTCACCCTCAGAGGGAAGAAGTTCTTCCTCATGTTCAGATGGAACTTCCTGTGCTTGAGTTTGTGCCCTTTGCCCCTTGTCCTGTCGCTGGGCACTACTGAAATGAGCTTGGCCCCGTCCTCCTGACACCCACCCTGCAGATATTTAGAGGCATTTCTAAGGTCCCCTCTCAGCCTTCTCTTCTTCAGGCTGAACAAGCCCAGCTCCCTCAGGCTCTCCTCGTAGGAGAGATGT